>Ga0172367_10007917_pt1 | contig 12019 bp, 13 predicted proteins | sample Lak10m_FD_114542 | JGI IMG/M metagenome (GOLD analysis project Ga0172367, IMG submission 114542) | Freshwater microbial communities from Kabuno Bay, South-Kivu, Congo - kab_022012_10m | ecosystem: Environmental > Aquatic > Freshwater > Lake | place: Democratic Republic of the Congo: South-Kivu...
CAACCAGGAGGAGGGTGAGTGGTAGCAGAAGCCGATTTGGCCAGGCCCACGTTTTTTAAGGGGCCATCAACGCCGGATCGACCTGTTAACCCGCTACCCTAATATCCCCAAATCCCAGTCAGGTTTTGGAAAATAAAAAAAGACAAAACCTCCGTTTGTCCCTCCATTTTTATTCGATTGGAATTAAATGGCAGCAGCTAGTTTTATTTCAAATCGAAATAACTTACTAAGCTATTTGCCGTTTTAATTCACACCAAAATATAGCACTATTGCTTGACTTTGTCAATATTTCCTTGTCAAATCCAAGCCCAAATCCTTTTTTATATAGGGCGTCTCTAGTTTATTGATTCTTTTAGTTCGGCCCTATTGCACGATCGTGCAATAGGGCCGAACTTTATTCTTTAATTATTTTTGAAATATAATCGTCGATGTTCGTCTTGTTTGAGGCAATGTAAACAATATAATTGCTGACTTTGTACTCAGACGCCGCCAGGTCAATAAAACTTCCGACATTCTTGTTGCACACCCATAAACTTTTCTGAATCTGTTTAAAGCCCATTCTTTTTATCGCCCTCCGAAATAAATCTCTGCCTCTATGCAAACTCTCCGGAATATCAAACGACACGAACATGGCAGTGCTCTCGGCAGACTGGGTCGCTAGCACCTTATCAATAATTGCCAATTTAGCTTTATTCGTAAATTTGAATGATTGTTCATTTCCTAAATCATTTTTTATATAGCCCCGCCTTTCCAATTCGTAAAAAAGCTTGGACGGCTCCTTGCTACCTGATTCAAACCCAAGTTCGCCGTAAATAATCTTACAGGCCTCTCTTCGGTCAAAGGATTTCGCCAATCCATCAACCGAAAACATTAAGTAATCAAAAATAGCACCAAGAATTTTTTCTCCGGTTTTAAGTAATTTTTTATTCATTTTTCCCCTTCCTTTCGGCCCTATTGCACGATTGTGCAATAGGGCCGAACTATAGATCTATAATTTCTCCACTATTCTTTGAATATCGCTTAGGTCTTTTACAAGAACGGCTTCTTTTCTTAATTCTTTAGCATTAGCAAAGCCCTTGAGATAAGCCAATAGATGTTTGCGAAATTCTATTATTCCGTGTTCACCTTTGAATTCAAATGAAAGTTCGGCATGGCGAAGAATTATTTTTTTTAATTCATCAAAAGAAACGTTTTCTCTGGAAAAGATCCAGGGTTTACCAAAAGCTCCTCTACCAACTGCCACTCCATCTAAATTTCCAATTTTTAACTCAATATCCTTGAAATCTTTAATATCGCCGTTACCGACTATTTTGACTTTATCCCTAAACTCATCTTTTAATCGGTAAATATTTTCCCACCTGGACAATCCTTTAAAGCCATCGCGGTAGGTTCGGCCATGAATAATCAAGGCATCGACCCCAACATCAATTAGCTTTGGGGCAAAATTTAGAATTTCGTCGTCATCATCCCAGCCAAGCCTGGTTTTTACAGAAACCGGCAAATTGGTGTTTTTCTTTACAGCCCTCACTATCTCGGCCGCTAAATTACAATCTTTTAGAAGTGCGGCCCCATGATCACTCGAAACTACCTTTCGAGCAGGACATCCCATGTTTATATCAATACCTTCGGGTTGAAGGTTTTTTGAAACCCAATCTGCAGCAAAAGCAAATTTTTCAGGATGCTTGCCGAACAATTGAACGATAATTGGGCTTTCGCCGGCTGTAAATTCAAGAAGGCTCAAGGTTGGGTCATAATCCTTTTTGCTATGCCAGCCATGCCCGTCTTGATACCAATTTTTCGCTTGGTAAAAAATGGCGTCAGAAGAGATTAATTCAGTAATAACCATGTCGGCGCCATTCTCCCGGCAAAGTAACCGAAAAGCTGAGTCTGTATAATCAGCCATCGGCGCTAGTACTTTGATCGGACGTTCTAAGCTCTGCCAGATATTCATTTGCCTACTTTTGAGAAAGCTTGTATTCGTTTTCCTTTAAATCTTCAATATCCCAACCCATGTTTGAAAGATAATCTCTTAATTCATCGGATTTTTTATAGTCTTTCTCAATTCTGGCTTTTTTTCGGCTTTCTGCCAGTTCAACTATTTTCTTTGGGATTGCCATTTTCTCAAATAGACCCAGTCCCAAAACTTCGTCGTCTAGTTTTTTCAGAGTGGCGATTTTCTTGCCAAGACTTTTTTTATTATCTCTTACAAGCTCCCAAACCACAGCCAAGGCTTCCGGTGAAGCTAAATCGTTGTTTAACTTTGAATAAAAACGTTTGGTGTAAATTTGGCAATATTCTGACCCAACTTCCAAATTGTCCTGAACAAATCTTTTTAATTTTTCCCTGGCATTTTTGGCCGCTTCCATTCCGTTCCAGGTAAAATTAATTTTTGAACGATAGTGGGCGCCCAAAACAAAATAGCGAAAATCAAGCGGATCAAAACCCTTAGTTTTAATATCCTCGAGAGAGTAAAAATTATTTAAACTTTTGGACATTTTTTTACCATCAACCAACAAGTGCTCGTTATGGACCCAGAAGTTTACGAACCTTGTGCCAGTTTTGGCTTCAGACTGAGCAATTTCATTTTCGTGGTGAGGAAAAATATTATCGACTCCACCCGTATGAATATCGATAGTTTCACCCAATTCTTTCATTGACATTGCCGAGCACTCAATATGCCAACCAGGCCGGCCCTTGCCAAGCTCTGTTTCCCAGTAAACCTCGCCATCTTGTTCGTCCCAGGCTTTCCAAAGCGCAAAGTCAGCGGGGTTTTCCTTCTCGTATTCATCCTGGCTTACCCTAGCACCAACTTTAAGTTCGCGTTTATCTAAACCAGAAAGCTTACCATAATTTTTAAATTTGGCGATAGAGAAATAGATTGAACCATCTTCCGAGCGATAAGCATAACCCTTCTTAAGTAGATCTTTGACTAGCAAAACCATATCTTTTATATATTCAGTCGCTCTTGTTATTATTTCCGGCTTGATAATATTTAGCTCTCTCAAATTATCAAAAAAGATTTCGGTTAGCTCAGCTGTTAATTTATCGAATTTTTGCTTATCGCCACCGGAGCGCTTAATGGTTTTGTCATCTACATCTGTCACATTCATAACTCTCTTGACTTGATATCCATTGGCTTTTAAAGTTCGATAAAGCAAATCGTCACAAATATATTTACGTAAATTGCCGATATGAGGGATATCGTAGACAGTCGGACCGCAAGTATACATGGAAACTTTCTTGTCATTTTGCGGCACAAACTCTTCTATTTTTCGATCGATAGTGTTGTAAATTTTCATTTTTTGAAATTAATTAGCTTTAATTTAGCATATTCTAGGCAGTAATAACAATCTCCTTGCAAACAAAAAAGCCGCTTATCGAGCGGACTTTTTTGTTTTTGTTTTAGTATGCCCCAGAGTACTCATCGCCATGGTAATCAGAGAAGTCCATATCGTAGTTTTCCTGAGGCGTTTCCTCGCCTTCGAACTCTTCTGCATCTTCTGGGGTATTGTAGTCGCCTTCATCAATCGACAGCATAAACTCCCCACACCTTGGACACTCTCCCCCAACATTATCACCGTACTCACATTCTGGGCAAAGATATCTTTCCCTGTCTTCCATAACCCCTCTTTTAATTAAGATCCTACTAGAGGATTGTATATTCGCATTTAAATTTCTGTCAACTTTTTTTGTCCACACTCCCTTGGCTGTCGTAAAAATTAAGCGCTATAAAGGATAATTTAACAAAAAACTAGTAATCTCTTCTTCCCTCAAGAGAGCGCCGCAAAGTGACCTCATCGGCATACTCCAAATCGCCGCCGACCGGCAAACCTCTGGCAATTCGGGTAATCTTTATTGGCAAATTTAGCTCAAAAATCTTTTCTTTAATATATGCTGCAGTTGCTTCTCCCTCCAGATTCGGATCAGTGGCCAAAATTACCTCCCCAATTCCATCTTTTTTTAGTCTGGTGATCAACTGGCTAATCCTTAATTCCTCCGGACCAATTCCGTTGATTGGAGAAATTGCGCCTCCCAACACGTGGTAGAGGCCGTTAAATGCCGTAGTCCTTTCCAAAGCAATCAAATCGAGAGGCTCCTCAATTATCGCCAACACATTCCTGTCTCGTTTTTCGTCCTGACAAATACTACAAACTTCCTCCTCGGAAATATTAAAGCACTGTTGGCAGTATTTTAAATTTTCACTTAGTGACAAAACTGCCTTGCCTAACGATTCAATATCCTGTTTAGGTTTTGTTAACAGGTAAAAGGTCAGTCTGGCGGCTGATTTTGGGCCTATTCCCGGCAACTTTGAAAATTCATCGATTAAATTCTGGACACTTTTCGGTAACAACATATAACTACTTTAATTAAACAAATTAAGCATTATCCTTCTTCTGAGCAGGATTATCCCAGGTTGCGTATTTACACTCCGGATATCTGGAACACCCCCAGAAACTTCTTCCTCGTTTTGTTTTGCGCTCAATCACCTCTCCTTGCTCACACTCCGGACACTTAATCCCGGTTTTCCCAACAATGGTTTTGGTATTCTTGCATTTAGGATAATTTTCGCAAGCTAAGAACTTACCGAAGCGTCCCTCCTTAAGTATCATTTTTCCACCGCACTTCTCACATTTTTCCGTCTCGGCCTCTTCAAGACTTTCAACTACGCCCGGTTTCTCAACGACCTCAGAATTTTTTTGGATATTCTTGTCCTCTAAAGGTCTTGAATACTTGCACTTTGGGTACCCGCCACAAGCAATAAATTTACCAAAACGGCCGTGGCGAATTACCAATTCCTCCCCACACTCCGGACATTTTTCGCCAGTCTTCTCTACTGGCATAATCTCACTTTTGTTAATCTCCTTCGTTTTCTCTCCTAATTTTTTGGAGAAAGGTTGATAAAACTCATCAATAACTTTTTGCCACTTCAATTTTCCTTCGGCAATTTCATCGAATTCATCCTCCATTTGAGCGGTAAATTTATAATCGACAATATTCTCGAAATGCTTAACCAATAGATCATTAACGATAACTCCAATTTCAGTTGGCTTGAATCTTCTATCTTCAAGAGTGACATAACCTCGCTGTTGAATAGTGTCGAGGGTTGGAGCATATGTTGACGGTCTGCCGATTCCTAAACTTTCCATTTTTTTAACTAGAGTGGCCTCAGAGTATCTTTTTGGCGGCTCTGTAAACTTTTGTTCCTTGATCACCTCGATAAAATCAAGCTCCTCCCCATTTTTTAATTCTGGAATAGTCGAGATGCTATCAGCGGCCGACTCATCATCGGATCCTTCCAGATAGACTTTCATGAAACCCTCGAATTTCACTGCTTCACCTCTTGCCCCCAATAACAGCTTTTTCTCGCCGATTGCCGAAATTTTTACCGTCAGAACATCAAAAATAGCATCCGCCATCTGAGTAGCAACGGTGCGTTTCCAGATTAGGTCATATAGCCTTTGGCCGCGCCTATCTTCGGTTACCTTTAGTTGGTCAAAATGAGTCGGCCTAATAGCTTCATGGGCTTCTTGGGCATGTTTTGTTTTGGTGGCATATTTTCGACCGACAGATAAATATTTCTCACCATAATCACGCTTGATAATCTGCTGAATCGAAGACAAGGCTTCGGCAGATAGATTAGTCGAATCAGTTCTCATATAGGTTATATGGCCATCTTCATAGAGATGCTGGGCCAGCACCATTGTCTGTTTTGGTGAAAAACCAAGCTTGCGAGATGCCTCCATCTGAAGGGTCGAGGTTGTAAATGGCGCCGAGGGTTTTCTTAAAGAATCGGTATGCTTGACATCTCTAACTAGATATTGAGCACTCCTCAGTACTTTTTCGATTGATTCCGCTTCGCTTTGATTTTTTACATCAAACTTACTTACGCTTTTGCCATCAATCTCCTCTAAATATGCCGGAAAGGGGCTTTTTGTTTGCGCCTTTTTTGACAATTTCGCTCCCAAGAGCCAATATTCGATCGGTTTAAAATTTTCAATTTCCCTTTCCTTCTCAACTACTAGTCGCACAGCAACAGACTGAACTCGACCAGCAGACAGGCCTTTTTTAACCTTTTTCCATAAAAGAGGCGATAGTTTGTAACCAACCAATCGATCAAGTATTCTTCTAGCTTGCTGCGCGTCTACAAGATGAATATCAATGCTGCGAGGATTTTTAATCGCACTCTCAACCGCACCTTTGGTAATTTCATTAAAAACAATACGTTTTGTTTTATCCCCTTTTAGCCCGAGTGCAAACGAAAGATGCCAAGATATCGCCTCGCCCTCCCGGTCAAGATCAGTTGCCAGATAAATATCTTGGGCCTTTTTAGCTGCTTCCTTTAGTGTTGTTATTGTTTTTTTGGCCTTAGGAAGGATTTGGTAATCTGGATTATAATCTTTTTCCGTATCTATTCCCAAGGTTTTTTGCGGTAGATCTCTAACATGGCCAAAAGAAGCCAGAACCTTGTAATCCTTGCCTAGATATTTTTCAATTGTTTTTGCCTTTGCTGGCGACTCGACAATTACCAGATTCATTTTCTCCTTATTTTTATTTTTTGTTTTGGAAATTAACATTATAAAATCTAGCAGACAAGATAAAAACAGTCAAAACTTAAATAGCTTTAAACCTTCCGCCTCCAACATTTTGTATAAGACCAATCACTTCCAATGATGTTATAGCTTGACTGATTACCACAATGTTTGTTTGTGCAAAAACTGCAATCTGGTCAGGTGTCTCAAGCCCCTGCTCTAACGCTTTCAAAACCAGTTTTTCCTCTTTTGTTTGAGTTGCCTTGCCAGGTTCTTCTTGCTTTTTTATTTTAGTCAACCTAAGTTCAGCAAGAATATCTTCTACGGATTGTACCAGCTTAGCCCCCTGCTTGATCAGTAAATTTGTTCCAGCTGACATCGGAGAATCAATATTTCCTGGCACGGCAAAAACTTCCCGACCGTAATCCAATGAAAGATAAGCTGTAATTAAAGCCCCAGATTTCTCGGCCGCTTCAACAACAACTGTACCCAAAGATAATCCGGCGATTATTCTATTTCGAGCTGGAAAATTTTGTTTATAAGCCGGCGTTCCCGGGGGGTATTCAGATATGACTGCTCCTCCTGAGTTAATTATTTTTTCAGCTAAATCCCTATTGCTCAACGGATATATTTCATCAAGGCCACAGCCCAGGACCCCAACCGTTAACCCTTTGGCATCAAGTGATGATACATGGGCAGCTGAATCGATTCCAAGGGCCAAGCCAGATACAATAGTCAAGCCGGACACGACGCAATCCTTGGCGAGTTTTTTGGCCGTTACCATACCATATGGCGTATACTTTCTGCTACCGACAATCGCCAGAGGATTTATTTCCAATGACCCAAGCGAACCTTTGATATATAGAATTACAGGGGCATCGTAAAGTTCTTTTAAACGCTTTGGATAATTGTCGTCATACAAAGTAATATAACCGATATCTAAACGGCCTAGTTTTTCGGCCTCTTTTTCTGGGTCAAATTCGCTCCGGGCTTGACTAACTAATTCAGCAATCTTTTCTCCAGCGCATTTAACAATGTCTTTATTGGGGCTTTCCCAAATTTTTTTGCCTGTCGAAAAACAATGGAGCAGTTTTTTTAAAGTCTGGCTGCCAATCTTAGGATGACAATTGAGAGCGTGAAGATAATAAAAGTCTGTTTTCTCCCCCATGATTTGGATTCTTTTTTAATTTCTCGACTGCCAATTTTAGCAGTTTAGAATAAAGAACGAGCCCGATAGCCTCCATGTTGCCATGTTGCTCACGGCCGAGAATATTGCCCCCGCCTCTTATTTCTAAGTCAGAAAGCGAGATTTGATAACCTGAACCGATCTCAGAATATTCTACGATGGCCTTAAGCCGCTTAACTGCATTGTTTGTAATCTTTTTATTCTTATAGGTAAATATAGCATAAGCCTGGCGGTTACTTCTACCAATCCGTCCCCTTATTTGGTGAAGTTGAGCCAAGCCGAACTTGTCAGCCTCGTCAATAATAAGGGTGTTAACATTAGCAAGGTCTAGTCCATTTTCTATTATAGTCGAACAAACCAGAATCTTTATTTTACCAAAGGCAAAATCCGCCATTGTCTTGGCTAACTTATCCTCCCCCATCTGTCCATGGGCAATTTCAATAACAACATCAGGAAACTCTTCTTTTAGCCAGCGTACTACCGGTATCATTGTCCTGACCTGGTTATGAAGATAATAAACTTGCCCCCCTCGATCTAGTTCCTTTTTAATTGCATCTTTTATCATCTCTTTGTTGAATTTCGTCGCTTTTGTTATTACCGACTTCCGCCCAACGGGAATCGAACTAATCTGTGATACATCCTTGATGCCGGAGATCGCCATAAAAAGCATCCGGGGAATTGGCGTGGCTGTCAATGTCAGCACATTGACATCTCCCCGATATTTTTTTAAAGCTTCCTTTTGTTTCACCCCAAATTTTTGCTCTTCGTCGATTATCAACAAACCGAGGTTTGAATACTCTAATTTTTCAGATAAAAGCTTGTGGGTGCCAATTATCATATCGACTTTGCCATTTTTTAAATCTTTTAATGTATTTGTTTGCTCTTCGATACTTACCAAGCGGCTAATCCTTCCTATGTCAGTAGGAGTTTTCGAAAAACGCTGGCAAAAATTAGCATAATGCTGTTCGGCCAACACTGTCGTCGGCACGAGGACGGCTACCTGAAAACCGTTGGCGAAAGCCAAGGCTGCCGTACGAATTGCTATTTCAGTTTTACCCAACCCAACATCCCCGCAAATTAGCCTATCCATTAGTTTTTGAGATGATAAATCAGCAACGACGTCATCAAAAGCTGTTCTTTGATCTGGTGTCAAATTATAAGGAAAGGTACTTTCAACTCTTTCCAGCCATGAGTCATCGACCTCCCATACTTTTTTGGTGTGCAATTCTCTTTGTGCATAAATTTCCAAAAGTTCTTTTGCTAATAATAAGATATTTTCATACGTTTTTTTATAAGTTTTTGACCAAACCTGACTGCCCAACCTATTTAGCTTTGGCCTTCGTCTACCTACTCCTATATATCTGCTGACTTTTTCTTTTTGTGTTTCCGGGAGAAATAGCTTGTCACTATTAAAGTAGGACAACTTGAGATAATACACATCTTCATTATCGATTATTCTTGTTTCAAGTGATTCAAACAATCCGATCCCATGATCTTCATGAACGACATAATCTCCGGGTTTAATTATCGAACGATCTGATAAAATAATTTGATTTGCTAGTATTTGGATCTCGTTTGTTTTTTTTCTGCTAGACAATTTTATTGATTCAACTTCATTTCCAAAAAAATCCAAAGTTACCGTCTCGGCTATATTCACCGGAAAAATAGAAAGTGTCCCACCATAATTTTTAAAACTACCTGACGTTAAATTTTCATTTTCTGATATTTTTAAATAACCAAAAGAAATCAGCTTACCAACTAACTGAGACAAAGTATGAAAACTTCCTACTTTTATTGATAGTGATCCAGGCATTTGAAAAAAATGATTATTAGTAGTATAAAGTAAGTGGTTGTTTGGTTATTTCTGTGCTATCTGCGAAAACCTTTGCCCCTCCTTTGGTTCTTTCGTGGATAGCATCGAGATAATCAAAAATGTTGTCCGAATAATCGAACAACATTTTTTATATCAGAAAAACCATTATTTTTCTATCTCTACGCCCATACTTCTGGCAGTGCCAGCTATTACTTTCTTTGCTGCTTCTATGTTGTAGGCGTTTAAATCTTCCATCTTCTCTTTAGCAATTTCTTCTAATTGTTGTTGAGTCAACTTACCAACTTTGTTTTTCTTGGAATTGTCAGCGCCCTTATCAAGCTTCAGTGCTTTTTTAATTAGAATAGCAGCTGGAGGAGACTTTAGAATAAAATCAAATGTTCGATCTTCGTAAACTGTAATCTCTACAGGGATAATCGTATCCCCTTTATCTTTGGTTCGTTCATTAAAGGTTTGACAGAATTCCATAATATTCAAACCATGCTGACCTAGCGCTGGTCCAACAGGAGGCGCAGGATTTGCTTTGCCGGCAGGGCATTGCAATTTTATTACTGTTTTTATTGGTTTAGCCATATTTTCCTTAATTATTTCATTAATTTACTTTCACCGAAAGGAATTTCTTCCCCAGAAGCATCAGTGAAGAATAATTAACCTATATCTTTTTAACCTGTAAAAAGTCTAAATTTACTGGAGTTTCACGTCCAAACATAGAAACTAGAACCTTAACCTTGCCCTTATCTTTGTCAATCTCTTCAATCTTACCTTCAAAGCCTTTTAAAGCTCCATCCATAATCTTAACCAATTCTCCAATCTTAAAGTCAATCTTGAATTTGGGCTCTTCTACACCCATACGTTTTTTAAGTCTATCAATTTCTTCCTTGGACATCGGAGTGGGTCGAACGCCAAAACCAATAAAACCTGTAACGTTGGGGGTATTTCGCACAACGTACCATGAATCATCGGTAACAATCATATCAACCAAAACATACCCAGGAAATATACGCTTTTCTACAATTCGGCGTTTGCCATTTTTCACTTCTATTTGCTTTTCTTTTGGTACAATAACATCAAAAATCTTGTCCTTCATGCCCATGGACTCAATTCTCTGTTTAAGGGATTGAGCAACTTGCTCTTCGTAGCCAGAATAGGTATGAATTACATACCAATTTCGTTCTCCAGACTGCTTAAGAGTCAGGATTTTTCCTTCTTGTCTTTCTTCTTTTTTATCTTTTTTTTCTTCTGGCATACTTATCCTTTTTGCTGAACTATATATTGCACTAATGAAGTTAAACCATAATCAAGTGCAGCCAATATTGAGGTGGCAACAACGGCAGAGATTATTACAATAACAGTGTGACTAATAACTTCCTGTCTAGTTGGCCAATGAACTTTTTTTAGCTCTGAAACAACCCCCTGAAAGTAATTTATCAACTTGTTGTTCTTCATTTTTATTTTTTAATGGAGAGAATTTTTACCCGTAAATAATCTTGGCGATGCCCGGCAGTTCTTTTATATCGTTTCTTTGATTTAAATTTAAAAATCTCGACTTTTTTGCCTCTAACCGATCCGACAATTTCTGCTTCAACTTTTGCGCCATTGATTTCAGGCTCTCCGACAATAACATCTTTTCCGTCATCAACAAGTAGGACCTTGTCAAATACTATTTTACCAGATTCTTCTTTGGCTGATGCATCGGAGATATTATATTCCTTGTCCTCCTCAACTTTGTACTGATTGTTATTGTGTTTAATTACTGCAAACATTTTTCCTTCCTAATCTAAAAAAGACCCAAGGTCTTATGTAAGATTAACAATACACCGAAAGAATTAAAAAGTCAACATTAAAATCGTATCTTTTGATGCCGGATATACACACTTTGCGCTACTCCAAGAGAAAACAACGATACCACCATAGAAGTCCCGCCGTAAGATAATAGTGGCAACGGAATCCCAGTAATTGGAGCCATCCCGACAGTCATGCCAACGTTTATCAGTACCTGAAAGAGAAACATAGCCGAAATACCACATGATAAAAGCATGCCAAAATTATCCTTAGCAGTATTGGCAATGTTTAGTATACGTAAGATTAAATACGCGTAGAGAGCCAAAAAAGTAATAGACCCGGCAAAACCGAATGATTCGGCGATACCAGAAAAGATAAAGTCCGTGTGCGGTTCTGGCAAAAATTGAAGTTGACTCTGACTCCCCTTGCCTAAACCTTTGCCAAATAATCCGCCAGATCCGACAGTAATTTGCGATTGGGTAATATTGTAACCTTTATCATATGGATCAGAAGCAGGATTAATGAAGATAATTAAACGGTCTCTCTGATAATCCTTCAATATCTTTCCAAATGGTCCAACTTTTGCAGCTGCCAATACTAAGGTTGTTGATGCTAAAGCTATAATCAATATTGCGATTATTTTCTGAAAGTTATTCGGCTTGGCTACAAAAAAAAGGAAGAAATAGACAA
>Ga0172367_10007919_pt1 | contig 12016 bp, 15 predicted proteins | sample Lak10m_FD_114542 | JGI IMG/M metagenome (GOLD analysis project Ga0172367, IMG submission 114542) | Freshwater microbial communities from Kabuno Bay, South-Kivu, Congo - kab_022012_10m | ecosystem: Environmental > Aquatic > Freshwater > Lake | place: Democratic Republic of the Congo: South-Kivu...
CGCTGCCCGCGATGAGGCGGGCTATCTGATCGACCTCTGCGACGAGCAGTGGCGCGCCGTGCTGGTCACCCCAACCGGCTGGCAGGTGCTTGATCACTCGCCAGTGTATTTCACCCGCACCCAGTCGATGCGTCCCTTGCCGGAACCGAAGCGCGGCGGCGACATTGGCTTGCTCTGGCAGCACACTAACATTCCCGGCAACCGCCGCGTGATGGTGCTGACCTGGCTGCTCGACAGTTTCCGTCCTGACACCCCATTCCCGGTGCTGGAACTGGTTGGTGAGCAGGGCTCGGCCAAGTCCACCACGCAGGCCGTGCTGCGCAGTCTCGTTGATCCAAACAAGGTGATGCTGCGCGGTCGTCCCAAGACGGTGGAGGACATCTTCGTCGCCGCTGCCAACAACTGGTTGGTCTCCTACGAAAACCTTTCCGGCCTCACCGCCGAACAGCAGGATGCCTTCTGCACCTTGAGTACGGGCGGCGGTTTCGCATCGCGTCAGCTCTACACCAATGGCGAAGAGCACATCATGGAAACCAAACGGCCGGTGGTACTGAACGGCATCGCCGTGGTCGCCACCCGCCCCGACCTGATCGACCGGGTGATCGACGTCGATATGCCGACGATCCCACCCGAGGCCCGCAGGGATGAAGCCGATACCTCGGCCGCCTGGGAACGTGACCGGCCCTGGGTGTTCGGCGCGCTGCTCGATCTCTTCGCCGATGCCCTGCGCCTCCTGCCGACGGTGAAGCTCGCCCACAAGCAGCGTATGGCCGACTACGAACGCTTCGGCGAGGCCGTGGCCCGCGCCCTCGGTTTTGAGGCCGGCGAATTCCAGCGTCACTACGCCGATCTGGTGCGCGCCGGCATCGACCGTGCCCTGGAGAGCAACGCCGTCGCGCAGGTGCTCGACAAGTATTTCGAGGAGCGCATCTCGCCGTGGAACTGGCAGGGCACCGCCGGCCAGCTCTACGACCTGCTCAACAACCAGATCATCCCAGATCGCAGCACCTGGCCGAAGTCACCCAAAGGCCTGGCCGACCAGTTGCGCCGCATCGCCCCGGCCTACCGCGCCAAGGGCATCGAGATCAGCCATCTCGGCCACAGCAGGGAAGGTGCGCTGTGGCGCATCACACCAATCCGTTCTTCAACCGCCACGCCGCCCGGCGTCGAGGGTGGCATTCGCTATGGAGCACACCGTGAATAAGCCCCCTTCCATTTCCAGAAACCTGCACCCGGTCTGGCAGCGCCATTTCGGCATTCAGGCCATCGAGCCCACGAAACCCGTGGCCAAGCCGCGCAATGCCGGCGAAGCCCTGATCCAGGCGGTGCAGAAGCTGGCCGCCGCCCACCACAAAACCCGATAGGAGAACACCCGATGAAACTGAATCCGTTCAACAAGAAATCTGCCGGCTACTACGACAAGGTCAAGGCCGACCACGACCAACTGAGCCGGCAACTGGCCGCCGTCAAGAAGGAGCTAATCGAGGCCGAAGAACAGCACGCCCGGGAAAGCGAGAAGCAGACGCGACTGCGCGAGGCCGGCGGTTCGATGTCGATGAACGTGCCCCCGGCGGCCAGCGCGCACTGGCCGGTGTTCACTGCGGCGCACCAGCGTGTGGATCATCTCAAGTCGCAGGTAACCAGCCTCGAAGGTCAGATGCGCCCTCTCCAGCGCGTGCTCAATGCCCCGGAGGCGTTCGCCAATGCCCAGAAGCGCTTGGCCGAGTTGATCGCACAGAGCAAGGCGCACACCGCCAATGTCGAGACGACCGACGCCCAGATCACCAAGCTCAACAAGCGGATTGCCGATCTCGAAGCCCGGATCACCGCAGAAACGAAGTCGGCGTCCCAGACGCTGCTGGAGGGCGAGGGCGAATTCGTTGTCCCCGAGTCCCTGACCAAGCTCGAGGTGGAACTGCGGATTGCCCGTTCTTCCCTGGCCGATCTGCAGAGCAGGCGCGATACGGCCAGTTCCAAGTTGGGTGACCTGCCGGCAGGCATTCGCGAGGCCGAGCGAACCTTTATCCACTGCCGGGCCGATGTCGCCGAGATCGAACTCTATGAGCAGCTGATGCCGGTGATGAGTGCAGTGGCACGGGCTTCAGCGGCTCGGCGCGAAACCAGCTATCGCCACGACGAATCTCGGTTCGAGATTGAGATTCCGCGCGAGTTGGTGGAGATCGCACAAGCGGCGCTGGCCGATGAGGTTCCTGCCACCTGATCGTGGCGGATGGCAGCGAGTCATGGCATAGCTGCCATCCGTCCTGATGCAGCGATTTCGGGATGCATCAGATCCATTCGCCATGCCGCGTAATGCCCGCCGGCGCTGACTGCGAAAGGCATCGCAGAAAGCCGGCACCCAAAACCTTCAGGAGAGATTGATGGAAATAAAGTGTGCCCAGTTTGATATGACCAATCCGTTCGCGCCACTGCAGCAACGAATGAATCAGGTCGAGACCGTCCTGCGGCAGATGCCACCGGCACAGCGGGAACAGTTGCTGGCCGAGATGCTGCCACCGATGCCAATGCACCGGCCATCGCCAGCCGTCGAGCCTGCCGTGACGATGGTGTCGATCAAGGTCGAGGAATGGGATGGCGGACCAGTCGTACAACAACGCTACCCCACCGCTGTCTTCCGACCACGACGCATCGTTGGCACCATCCCGTGGCAGTGGCGCTGGATCGTCGCCGGCATCCGTCTGACCCGAGTCATGCGCAAGTCGGCCAAGCAGCAGATGAAGCAGTTCAACAAGCTGCAACGCCAGATGATTCGACGGGTCCTTCCTCGCCAGAAAGCCATGCGGGGGGCGCGAGCCCGCTGATCCGCTACCGACAGGCCACGAAATGAGGTTACCAGGGTTACCAGTTACCACCCTGGTTACCACCCCACCCAATCACCAATTCAAGGAAATGACATGAACACCACGACGATCAACAGCACCACTACTGGCCACCTGCCCATCGAGCGGCTGAGCCACTTCGATCCGCAAGTCCACCAGCGCGTCCAGCAGTGGCTCGCCAGCGGGCAGTTGCTGGCCTGGATTCCCATCCTCAGTCAGGAGAACTTCCCGGACGTACCGCCGCAAATCTTGCAGTTCGCCAACCAGTATCAGGAGTCGATGCGCTGGCCCATCCACCGCCCAGAGGACTTGCTGGCTTTGCCAGACGGCATCACCGGCTGGTTGCTGCCTGCCGATGCAGAAGATACCGATGTGGCCTGCGGCGTCTGGAACGGTGAGGTTTACATCCTGGGCGTGCAGGACAAGCGCACCGGCAGGAAACAGACCTTGCTGGGCGAGCGCTTCGATATTGCGACTGGGCAGGCCGATGCCCCCGAACAGCGCGAGTTATGACTTGGCTTCTGCCCGGGAAGAAGCGTTCATACAAACCCCTTATGACATGGAGTTTGCAATGACCCGATCAACTTCTGTGACCGCCCAGTTGGCGGCACTTCCCTCGATGCCAATGAAGGACTTGTGGGCGCTGTGGGACGCCCACTTCCCGCGCCGGCCAGGCACCTGGAACCGCGATTACGTGGCCTCCCGCGTCGCCTACAAGATTCAGGAGGCCGCCCACGGTGGCGTCGATACCGACATCCGCCGGCGGCTGGTCCGTCTCGGCGAATCGCAGTCGGCATTTGGCAAGCGCCGCAGTGAAGTCCATCTGATGCCAGGTACGGTGCTGCTGCGCGAGTACGAATCCAACGAGTACCGCGTCACGGTCACGCCCGAGGGTTTCTATGACCTCAATGGCAGGATATTCAAGAGCCTGTCGGCGGTGGCCCGTCACATCACCGGCGTCAATTGGTCGGGGCCGAGATTCTTCGGCGTCGAACAAGATAAAAGCAAGAAGGGAGGCAAGAAATGAAGACCCCGATAGTTCGCAAACGCTGCGCGGTGTATTGCCGTGTCTCCACCGACGAGCGCCTCGACCAGTCCTTCAATTCCATCGACGCCCAACGGGAAGCCGGGCAGGCCTTCATCGCCAGCCAGCGCACTGAGGGTTGGATTCCGGTGGTTGATGACTACGACGATGGTGGATTCTCCGGCGGCAATATGGATCGGCCAGCCCTCAAGCGGTTGCTCGCCGATATCGATGCCGGGAAGGTCGACATCGTGGTCGTGTACAAGATCGACCGGCTGACCCGCAACCTGGCCGACTTTGCCAAGATGGTGGAGTTGTTCGACCAGCGCGGCGTGAGTTTCAGCGCCGTCACGCAACAGATCAACTCGGCGACGTCGATGGGGCGGTTGATGCTGAACATTCTCCTGTCGTTTGCGCAGTTCGAACGGGAGGTTACTGGCGAGCGGATCAGGGACAAGATCGCCGCCAGTAAGGCCAAGGGGATGTGGATGGGAGGCACGCCGCCGCTCGGCTACGACGTCTGCAATCGGCAACTGGTGATCAATGACCCCGAGGCCAAGATCGTGCGTGGCATCTGGCAGCGATTCGTGGAATTGCGGTCGACCACCGAACTGGCCCGGGAGTTGAATAGCCAGGGCATCACCACCAAGGCGTGGACGACGCAGGACGGCGTCTTCCGTCCTGGCCGACCGATCACGAAGCAGAACCTCTACAAGATGCTGCGCAACCCGCTGTACATCGGCGTCATCCGGCACAAGGATAAGGATCACCCTGGCGAACACGCGCCAATTCTGGATCAGGCATTGTGGGATCAGGCGCAAGCCATTCTGGCCGAGGATGCGCACTTTCGTGCATCGCAAACCATGACTCGCCACGACCATGAGCCCTTTCTGCGCGGCCTGCTCTTTGCCCCCGACGGCGACCGGATGTTGCCGACGGCTACCAAGAAGAAGTCGGGCAAGCGGTATCGCTATTACCTGCCGTACTCGGACAAGAAGTTCGGGCGCGGCACCAACCCCTTCGGCATTGTGCCAGCCGAACAGATCGAGGCGCTGGTGTTGGAGCAAGTGAAATCAGCATTGCAGGCACCGGAGATGATCCAGGCGGTATGGGATGAGGTCCAGAAATTGGACGCCACAGTGTCGGAGCCCACCGTGGTGCTGGCGATGCGCAATCTGTCGGCAGTCTGGAACGAGATGTTCCCGGAGGAACGTTGCCGGCTGGTGCGGCTGCTGATCGCCCGGGTGCAACTCAAGGACGAGGGGATCGACATCGAATGGCAGCCAGCCGGGTGGTCGGCGCTGATGGCGGAACTGGCGCCGAACAGCATCGGGGCGGAATTGCGAGAGCTTGAGATGGAGGCGATGGCATGAGAGGGTTGCAGCAGATCGGGCAGGCACAGTCGAGCACAACGACACTGGGCGAGGGCATCAAGCTGACGACGTTCATCCCGGTGCGCTTCGTCCGGCACAAGGCGCGTAAGGTAGTGGTTGAACCGACGACGCCGGGGCGGATTGCCTCGCCGCTGAACCCCGGTCGGCCGACGTCCGTCGATGAGAATCTGATGGCAGCACTGGCCAAGGCGTTCTTCTGGCAGGAGATGCTCGACAGCGGTCGTGTGAAGAACATGACCGAACTGGCGAAGGCCGAGAAGGTTGGTCTGGCGCGGATGCAGAAGATGTTGAAGCTCGCCCGGCTGGCACCGGACATCGTTGAGGACATTGCACGCGGCCGGCAGCCGGTGGGGCTGTCGTTGCTGTTCTTCGTCGAGAACCCGTTGCCGGATGACTGGAACGCGCAGCGGGCAGTGATCGGCGGCCTCGCGCAGTGATGACCTACAATGGGCCGACCATCTTCGGAGATCGCTTTGGAACCCGTACTTGAATCGACGCTGACCTGCCCGGTGTGCGGGCACGTGAAAACCGAGCGGATGCCGACGGATGCCTGCCAGTGGTTCTACGAGTGCGAAGGCTGCCACACGGTGCTCAAACCCAAGCCGGGCGACTGCTGTGTGTTCTGCTCCTACGGGACGGTGCCGTGTCCACCGATCCAGATCTCCGGCAAGTCGTGCTGCGGGTAATTGCCGCGAAGAACGTTTGTGTTTGTAATCGGTTTGGTAGGCGTAATGAGGTGCAAACCACCGCCCGGAAACCCGCATTGTTACAGGGTGTCGTGCCTCGACCGGGCAAGACAAAAACAGAGAAAAGAGACGAATTCGGGTGGCCGGCGGGGTGAAATCAGGGCCTTCCGGCGATCATCGCAATTCGCACCACCCCCGAAACCCCGCCACTGCTGGCCCTTCGCGGGCGTGAAAAAGCCCGGAGCATGTCCGGGCTTTGGAATGGTGGTGGAGTGGAGGAGGATCGAACTCCCGACCTCCGCATTGCGAACGCGGCGCTCTCCCAGCTGAGCTACCACCCCGTGGAGGGCGGATTTTAGCCCTATTTCGGCCCGGCGACAATGACTTGCGTCGGTTGCCGCCCCTGCCGCGCGGAGGCTATGATGCACCCTTACTCGACTCACCCCTACCCGGAGCCTGCATGCAGATCAACCCGCCTTTCGGCTACAAGGAAATCGTACCCCTGTACAAGAACAACAGGCTAAAACTGCCCGCGCCGGGCGCGGTACCCGAATTCTGCAGCCAGCTCAACGCCATTCCGATCAGCTACACCGAGTTTTCAGCGGCCTGCCGCGACTATCCCCTGGTATTTACCAGCGGCGACAATGGCCAGACCTACGCGCCGGTCGCGGTGCTGGGCCTGACCAACGGCGAGAATCTGTTTCTCGCCAACGGCGCCTGGGACAGGAGCGTCTACGTGCCGGCCTACGTGCGGCGCTACCCCTTCTGCATGGCGCGGGTGAATCTGGACCAGGTGGAACAGGCGGACCGCCTGATCTGCGTCGAAAAGGCCTTCCTCGACGAGCAGGGCGAAACCATGTTCGATGCCGGGGGCAAACCCCTGCCGAAGTGGCAGTCGATCGAAAAGCTGCTGCAGGAATACGAGGCCGACCTGGAGCGCAGCCGGGAAATGTCCGCCATCCTCGCCGATTATTCCCTGCTCGAATCCTTTTCGATGCAGGCGCAGCCCAAGGCGGGCGGGGCGATGAACCTGACCGGCATGTTCCGCGTGAACGAGAAGAAAATGGAGTTTCTCAACGCCAGCCAGCACAAGAACCTGATCAAGAAGGGCGTAATGGGCCGCATCTACGCCCACCTGATTTCGCTCGACAACTTTGCGCGCCTGCTCGATCGCAAGCTGGGCGGCGCGGCGACGGTAGCGCCTCAGTAGCCGGACGACGCTCGCCCGAGCCGGTCGTTCACGCCCTGCCACTCCGGCGCCGCGGGCGGCGCTTCCACCAGGATCGCGTCGCAGCCCAGCGCATCGAGGCGGCGCAGGCTCGCGTACAACTCGTGCGCGTAGCCACCCACCGCGCGCGGCGCCTCCTGCCAGCTCACGTCTTTCAGGCCTGAAGGCGCTTCGGCGCGCGCGAGCACGGCGACTTTTTTTCCGCGCAGCGCCGCCAGCCGCGCCGCCAGTTCCGCCGCGGGCACGAGAACCAGGGGCGTGCGCGGCGCATAGTGGCTGGCGAGCGCGCCCGAAACGCGCGGCGCGCCCGCGTCGGGCAGTTCCACTTCGGCGCCGAGCGCCGCGGCGGCCTGCGCCCGGGTGATCTGGCCGGGGCGCAGCAGCACCGCGTGGCCGCGCGACAGGTCAATGATGGTCGATTCGATGCCCACGCCGCATTCGCCGCCGTCGAGCACCGCTTCCACGAACTCGCCCAGCTCGGCGCGCACATGCGCGGCCGTGGTCGGGCTGATGCGGCCGAAGCGGTTGGCCGAGGGCGCGGCGATGCCGCTGAAAACGCGCCCGCCCTCTTCCCCGGCGAAGGCGCGCAATAATTCGAGCGCCACGGGATGCCCGGGGATGCGCAGGCCCACCGTGTCCTGGCCGCCGGTGACGCAATCGGGCACGCCGGCTGCGCGCTTCAGGATCAGGGTGAGCGGGCCGGGCCAGAATGCCGCGGCCAGCTGGTGCGCGGCGTCCGGAATCTCCGCTGCCCACAGCGGCAGCATTTCAATGCCGGGGAGATGCACGATCAGCGGATGGTCCTGCGGCCGCCCCTTGGCGGCGAAGATTTTTGCCACGGCCCCGGGATTGGACGCATCGGCGCCCAGGCCGTAGACGGTCTCGGTGGGAAACGCGACCAGGCGGCCGGCCCGCAGCAGCGCCGCGGCGCGCCCGATATCGGCTGGCGTGGGGTGGGCTGGCACGGTGCTTGGCTCGCGCGCGGCCGCCCGGGCGGCGCCGCGCGCACGGGGCAATCAGGCAGTGAGCAGGCGCAGCGCTTCGCCGTATTTCTCGGCGGTCCTGGCGATGATGTCGGCGGGCAGGCGCGGCGCCGGCGCTTTCTTGTTCCACGGCTGCTTCTCCAGCCAGTCGCGCACGAACTGCTTGTCGAACGAGGGCGGGCTCATGCCGACCTTGTATTCCGCCATCGGCCAGAAGCGCGAAGAGTCCGATGTCAGGATCTCGTCGATCAGGAAGACCTTGCCCGCCGCATCGGTGCCGAACTCGAACTTGGTGTCGGCGATGATGATGCCGCGCGTGGCGGCGAATTCCGCCGCATGGGTATAGAGGGCAATCGCCGCATCGCGCACCGTTTTCGCGGCGGCGCTGCCGATGCGCCGCCCGGCTTCGGCAAAGGAGATATTCTCGTCATGCACGCCCGCCGGCGCCTTGGTCGAGGGCGTGAACAGCGTCTGCGGCAGCTTCTCGGCTTCCTTCAGGCCCGGCGGCAGCGCGATGCCGCACAGCGTGCCGGTCTGCTGATAATCCTTCCAGCCCGAGCCGATGATATAGCCGCGCACGATGGCTTCGATCGTGAGCGGCTTGTATTTTTTCACCACCATCGCGCGGCGGCGCACCTGCGCGCGTTCGGCTTCGCCGCTCACCACGGATTCCGGATCGATGCCGGTCATGTGGTTGGGCACGAGGTGGCCGAGCTTGCCGAACCAGAAATTGGACAGGGCGGTGAGCACTTCGCCCTTGCCGGGGATCGGATCGTCGAGAATGACGTCGAACGCGGACAGGCGGTCGGTCTGTATGACCAGCAGCTTGTCGTCGCCGACGGCATAGATATCGCGCACCTTGCCGCGATGCAGGAACGGCAGGCTGCCGATGGTGGTCTTCAGTAAGGTGGTCATCGCTTTTTTCCCGGTGAGGTGAATCAGGTGACAGGGGATGAGGAAAGGTCCGGTGCGCGCGCGAACCGCCGCGCGCAGGCCTCAGAGTTTCGGCAATTTCGCCCGCTTCACCGCGGCGGCCTGTTTGCCGCGAAACGCCCGCAGGCGCGCGGCCAGGCCGGTGTCGCCGAGCGCCAGCATCGCCGCCGCAAACAGGCCCGCGTTGGCGGCGCCCGCCTCGCCGATGGCGAAAGTCGCGACCGGAATGCCCTTGGGCATCTGCACCATGGACAGCAGCGAATCCAGGCCTTTGAGGTATTTGGAGGGAATGGGGACGCCCAGCACCGGCAGCCGCGTTTTCGCCGCGACCACGCCGGCGAGATGCGCGGCGCCGCCCGCGCCGGCGATGAACGCCTTGCAGCCGCGCCGTTCCATGTCTTCGATCCAGGCCTCGAGCTCGGCCGGAGTGCGGTGCGCCGACAGGGCCCTGGCCTCGTAGGCGATGCCGAAATCCTTCAGCTGCTGCGCCGCTTCCTTCATCACCTCCCAGTCGGAGGTGCTGCCGATGACGATGCCGACGGTGCTCATCTTGCGTTCCAATCTATTTTACGACCTGGGCGAGATCGCCCCTGGTGTAGCGCTGCGCCATGGCCTCGAGCGCCATCGGTTTGATTCTGGAGGCCATGCCGGCGCAGCCGAACTGCTCGTAGCGCTGCTTGCACAGGGCCTTGGCCGCCGCGCGCGCCGGCTTGAGGTAGTCGCGCGGGTCGAACGCGCTCTTGTTCTCGTTCATGTATTTGCGGATCGCGGCGGTCATCGACAGGCGTATGTCGGTGTCGATGTTGATCTTGCGCACGCCGTACTTGATCCCCTCCCGGATTTCCTCCACCGGCACGCCGTAGGTCTCTTTCATCTCGCCGCCGTTGGCGCGGATGATCGCGAGCTGGTCCTGCGGCACCGAGGACGATCCGTGCATCACCAGGTGGGTGTTGGGAATGCGCCGGTTGATCTGCTTGATGCGGTCGATGGCGAGGATGTCCCCGGTGGGCTTGCGCGTGAACTTGTACGCCCCGTGCGAAGTGCCGATGGCGATCGCGAGCGCGTCGAGCTGGGTTTTCTTGACGAAATCCGCGGCCTGGTCCGGGTCGGTCAGCAGCATGTCGCGCGTCATTTTGCCTTCGGCGCCGTGCCCGTCCTCCTTGTCGCCCTGCATGGTCTCGAGCGAACCCAGGCAGCCGAGTTCGCCCTCCACGGTCACGCCGATGCGGTGGGCGGCGGCGACGACCTTGCGCGTCACCTCGACGTTGTAGTCGTAATCGGCGATGGACTTTCCGTCCTCGCGCAGGCTGCCGTCCATCATGACGCTGGAAAAGCCGAGTTTCATCGCCGATTCGCACACGAGGGGCGACTGGCCATGGTCCTGGTGCATCACGATCGGGACGTTCGGATAGGTCTCGATCGCCGCCTGGATCAGGTGCTTGAGAAACAGCTCCCCGGCGTATTTGCGCGCGCCGGCCGAGGCCTGCATGATCACCGGACTGTCGGTCTCGCTCGCGGCCTCCATGATCGCCTGCACCTGCTCGAGATTGTTGACGTTGAATGCCGGCAGCCCGTAGCCGTTGTCGGCGGCATGGTCGAGCAATTGGCGCATGGAAACGATGGGCATGATCAATACTCCTTGAACTGGCCTGACAGGTTCCGCGAAGCCTCAACCGGGGGCCACGGGCGAGGCCATATTCTACCGGAGACAGGGGAGCAACGTAGATTCGAGTCTTTTCATCTTCCGCCGCTCAGCGCACTTTCCGCACTGGCCGCCCGCGCGCGCGGTGCGCATTCTCGGGCGGGGGAAGGCGGTAAATTGCCCGGGGATCTTCCGCTGCAAGGGTGAACGGGCTGCGTACGGTGACACTGCCAAAGACCGCGCCGTCCTGCAAGTCCTCGGTGAGCAGCAAGGCGCAATCCTGCAACTGCGCCGCGCCGACCACTGCACTGTCCCACCAGCTCAGACGATAGCGTTGCCCGATCTGGTACGCGCGCTGCAGCAGCGCGGCGTCGACGGCTTGCGGATGCCAGGAAAGAAATGCGTTCACCTCGTCCCAGGCCTGCGCCGGGGGCATGCCCGGCTTCAGCTTGCGCGTCACCGTCACGTAGAACTCGGATAGCACCTGTGTGCTGATGCGGCCGGCGCGGTCGCGCCATAACTGCGCGATCCATCGGGCTGCGACCGGCTGCTTTGCCTTTTCCCGCAGATCCCGCGCATAGACGAGAACATTGGTATCAACGAAGACCGGCGCGCTCATGCAGTTCTTCGCGGCCGGGGTAGCGCTGGCGCGGGCCGGAGAGAGCCGTGAGCGGCGCGGCAAGGTAGCGCCGCATGGCCTCTTCGTACTCGCGCGACTCCTGCATGCGCTCGCGCAGCAATTCGCCGACGAAACGCGAAAGACTCAGGTTGTGCCGGGCCGCGTACACGCGCGCCCAAGCGGCCGTCTTTATGTCCAGGGTGATCGTGACGTTCTTCATCTTTAGCTCGCTCTGCTGCAATGCATAATAACACAAAACCAGTGTAATTAATGAAGGCCGCAGTGCCGGATGGGGTCGGATCGAGCTGATCTCTCATGCGGATTTAACAGCAGAGCAGTCTCGCTCCTCATGCACCCCTGATCTTCCGCGAGAATAGACTGCCGCGCTCGACCTCGCTACCCGAAATGGGTATTTTACTACCCACCATGGGTAGCGTCACCTTCCTCCCGGCGGCGTTCCCTTCGGAGCATCCAAGCTCCGGCATAACTTGCTGCGCAAGTTAGCCTGCGCTGAGATTTCAAGCCCGGCGATGCTCGCCGACCTCGACGATCTTCATCGTATTGGTGCCGCCGGCCTTGCCGAGGGGCTCGCCGATGGTGAGCACGATCAGGTCGCCTTTTTCCACCAGGCCGGCGCGCAGCAGCACGTTCTCCGCCTCCTCCAGCA
>Ga0172367_10007921_pt1 | contig 12015 bp, 9 predicted proteins | sample Lak10m_FD_114542 | JGI IMG/M metagenome (GOLD analysis project Ga0172367, IMG submission 114542) | Freshwater microbial communities from Kabuno Bay, South-Kivu, Congo - kab_022012_10m | ecosystem: Environmental > Aquatic > Freshwater > Lake | place: Democratic Republic of the Congo: South-Kivu...
ATTGGATAGGGAAACAATTGGGCGTTTGGTTGAGAGAACTCGCAACGGTGGCGGGGAAATTGTGGTATTGATGCAGACTGGTGGGGCTTTTTTTGCTCCTGCTTCTGCAATAAGTGTGATGGTGGAATCAATTTTATTAAATCAGTCGCGGTTGTTGGCTGTAGCGACCTATTTACAAGGTGAATACGGTTTAAATGATATTGTGATTGGTGTTCCTTGTCGTTTGGGTTGCGCTGGAATTGAGAATATTGTGGAATTGCATCTCACGGATGAGGAAGCGGAAGCTTTGCAAAGTTCGGCGCAGTGGGTGCGGGATAATATTACTCAGGCTCAGGAAATTTTAGCTATGAAACCTTAATTTGCTGAGATTGTCTTTTGACAACTGTTTAAGCTAGGCGGGTTAGTCACTTTATAGGGCTTTTTAGTTTGAAATAACATCCCGAAAATCCTTTAATCTTGGACATTGTGATTCTAACTAATAAGTGTGAGGGTAAAACATCAACTATTTCTGCTTAATGGCACTAATTAAAATTACTAAAATATTTTTCACACCTTTGATAGAATACTCACTTAAATCAATGTAAACGAGTTTATCCTCTAACTTCAAAACCCTCTAAATATTACCAATGGTCACAGCACGATAAATAGTCCTAATATTATTTTCTTTATCGGCGAAATTTATTACAAGTAAACCAAGTAGCATATTTCTGGCTATATTTGCCAGTACATTTAGCCGTTGTCATTTTTTTTAACCTCCTAATAATATCCTAATTGCTTTTAAGGTCTGACTTCGTTTGCCATTAATAATCTTAGCAAACCAATAATGGGATTCTTCATAACTCATAGCTTTTATTCCTTGGGCAATATTAGCAATTCTTTCTGGTTTAGAAATTGGTTGCAATGTCTGAAATAACAAGGCTAAATTTATACCTGTTTCCTCAGTTAAAATATAAGGACTTTGGCGATTATGAGTTAATGTTTTTGGGTCATAATTATTGGCCTTCAAACAATCATAAATCTCCTGTTTTACCTGAATTAAAATGTTACCCTTTAACCTGCCAACACGCTTGGCAGGAGGACGCTTTTTTTCTCCAGCTTTTTTGTAGGCACACTGGTACAATTCAAGGGCAAAGTTATTGTTGTCTGTGGGAACGACTCGCAGTTGAAATTCTTGCATTTTTAGTAAGTCACTTTAGCCGTTAAATTCAGCTGATTGGGTTACGATTAATGGTATTTTTGATGGTACTGATTTCTGCACCCTTTGGTTGTATTGGAGATGAAAATTTAAATACTAACTATTTCAATAGTAACTTCAGTGACACATCAGCTTTTACTCCAGTAATAAGAAAATATTAGGAAAAGTAAAGACGGTCCCTAAAACGTCGGGTGTAGCTAGAAGAAATTATATTGAGCAAAAGTTTGTTAAAAAAAGTAAATTTATAATTATTCCCTTGACTAGTTATAAGAATGCTCTTCTATTTAAAAAATAGGGTAAATATTAAAATTTTAAAAAATTAGCTCTCTAAAATGACTACGGAATAAAGTTGCTAACTGTCAATTTAGGTAGTCTCGCCCAACTGTACCTTTAAAACCAAATACAGCAATACCAAATGCAGCAATGGTTTCCAATGGGTAGGGTCACATACTCCCTATTCCCACCAAGAAGACAAAAACTGTTAGCAACTCCTTAAAAAGTCCTTGTTATATCGATCCGTTAAGTCACATACCCCCTATTCCCCGCAATGGAATTAAAACCCAGAGTTTGTATCTAAGGAAAAGTATCTGAACTATCCTCTGGATGAATCGGGGGGGCCAATTTACAGCGTAAGTTTCGTTTACCCTAAGAGGTTGTGAATCGAGGGGAGCTATTGGATTACTGGATATGCACTCTATTCCACTGTTAGTAATGGCAGAGTTTGAATTAAATCAATGCCAACCGTACCATCATTGATGATGTTCTATAGATTTTTTTACCTAAGATATATTATGATAGCAATTATTAGTTAAATAGGACACACAGTATGAATGCGGGGAAAAATGTTTTACAGGACACCCAAGATCAAACTCGCTTGCTGTTAGCTTTGTGGGGTTTAGGAGGAGCAAAGCAGGAGGTTAAGAAAGGTCAACTAACTAAGCGGGTTATATCTAAAGGTAAGAAGGTAGCAGACTATAAGCATATATTTGAAGAGTTAGAGAAACAAGGGGCGATCACTATTTCTAAAACCGGATACTTTCTTACTTCTCCGAAGGGTTTAGAGGTGTTGGGTGAAGGTTTGAGGAGTGGGGATTTTCAGTTTGAAGGGACTATTGTTGGTACTTGGGTAGCAAATGCCTTGCTGCAATGGATTAGTCAGATAGACCCAAGGGTTGGTATATCTGGACCAGTGAATCTGGTGAAGGGTGTGAATATTACTTCCTATGAAGACTTTAAGGCTGTGGTGTTGGCAGTTTACGATAAGTTGAATCAGGACTACAACTTAGATGATTTAGTTCCTATTTACAGAATTAGGAGAAAAATAGGAGAGCAAGTAAGTCGTGAGAGCTTTAATACATGGTTGATAGAAATGCAGGCTGATGACATTTTGCAACTAATTACAGGAGAAATACCAGATTTCACTTTTGATAAACGTGAAGATTCAATCTCCATAGCAGGTACACAACTCCGCTCCTACGCCAAACGCTTGATTTAATCAAATTTCTTATACATTTTGTAGTTCCTCCCACAAGATCCAATTACCATGACAAATACCCCTATCTCTTCTATGGAAGCGGTTAACGCTGCTATTAACAATCATAATCCTTTTACCAATGCTGGTATCGTTAAAGAACAGGATGTTTGGGGAAAAAGATTACGGGATATACCAACTTTAAATGTCCATGCTTCTAATAAAGTTTTTGAGGCAATTGAATTTGTACGTAACAATGAATCTAGCCAAGACAAAATAACTTCAATTACCATAACGGCGCAACAAGGGGTCGGTAAAACTCATCTTCTCAGTCGCATTCGTCATCAATTGGAAAAAAAGGGTGGTGCTTTATTTGTTTATTCAGGAGGTAACAATTATACGGACTTAAATCTAGTTAAGTACCAATTTCAACAAACGTTAGTACATAGTCTAAAGCAAACAGGCAGCCAAGCAGTAATGCAGTGGCAGGAAGTAGCTGCAGCTATGGTAAATGAGGTTAAACCTGACAATTTTTCCACTCCAGCAGAGTTAGTCAAAAAATTTGACCAAGCATATAAAAACAGTTTGTCGAAAAATAAAAATTTAATGAATGTTTTGCAAACACAAGTTATCAAACATAAACCCTATGCAGATCCTTATATCCTGAGGGCTATTTTATGGACACTTTCAGAAACTCAAGCACCTTTTGCAACTCAGTGGTTATCTGGTGAAGAATTAGCTCAATTGAATGCTGATGAGTTAGGATTACCCAATCCCAGCAAAGCAAATCAAGATAGAGAAGCTGAAGCGCTCAAAAATATTCAGCAAATTTTAAATTTGGTTAGTTTTTACAACCCGGTTGTTATTTGTTTTGATGAAATAGATGTTAAAAACAACTGTACTGAAGATGGGTTACCGACCGAAAGCGTAATTGCTAATTTGGTTAAAATTCTTCATGATACTCTTGAAAATTCTGAACTAAGTCAAGGTATTGTTTTTCTCACAGTAATGCTGCCTGAGACATGGAAAGAGAAGGTAAATTCAATACCAGGTGGTACCCCTGATAGAGTTTCAAAATTTACTCAGAGGAAACCAATAGAATTAAAACATGTTAGCGGTGATTGTATGATTGAATTAGTTACTGTTTGGTTACGAGAGTTTTATGAGGCAAAAAATTTATTTCCTCCTCATTCATTGTACCCATTTACAGAAAGTCAATTGAGAGAATACGGCAAAGGTAAACCAACTGTAAGAGAAGCTTTGCAATGGTGCGCTAATAATTTTAAAATTTATAAAGAACCACTACCATCTGATCCAATTGAAAGGTTTGAATTAGCATTCAGAAAAGAAAGTAATATCAATTATGAAGATTATTTAGATAATGGGGATGTCATTGCTGACTGTTTATGTTTTGGCTTTGAAACCCTGAAAAATAAGACTATAGAAGCAGTAATGATTGAAGAGATTATTAGGGATGTTAAGCCTAAGTCACAGAACAAAGATTTTATCAACTTTAAGATTATTGGTAATGAAAATGGAAGAACAGTAAAAATTGGCGTGGCTGTAATCCAGGGTTCTCAATTTACATTATGTGCTGGTTTAAGACGTTTAATTGATTATGAAACATTTGATCTAACTCGTGGTTGTTTAGTTCGCTCCCAAGGGAAGACAGAACAAATGAAAAAAAGTTCAGAAGCTTATAAATTGCTTGACGAACTCATTTCAAAGAAAGGAGGGGAACACGTAGATTTGATAGAGGAACAAGTTCGCCCATTGGTGGCAATTTTATCTATTTTTAAAAACTGCTTAAATTATCAACTGACGGAGGTGGAGGTTCTTGATATCATTGCTCAAAATAAAATTACGGTTGATAATCTTTTATTGCGAGAGATTTTAAGTGATCCATCTGGTGATATGCCAGAGATTGATGATAGTGAAATTTTAGATGAATTATTTAATCCTGTAAATATGATTGAAAAAGATGACTCAGATGATTTGAGCGATTTGTTTAATTGATTTTCTTTACTTAATTATGAGTAAGTCAGTTTTAATTGATAAAGCTTTATGCCTACCTTCTCCTGATATTGAAGCTTTAATGCAAGGGCGGATTATTGCATCTGTGCCTAAAAAATTGCTGAATATAGGAGATAAATTTGCACTTTATCCTGTTGACACTTTGAGTATTGCGCTTCCAATTGAACAATACTACCGTCCTAGTTTTTGGCCAATTACTGAAAGTAGTATCCCACAAGTTAATTCTCCGATAGTTGCAATTAAAGCTTGGGCTAAATGTGAGCTTTGCGAATTTGTTGATGACATTCAGAAATTAGAGATTGTCTCTCAATTAACAATATGGTCAGTAAAAGTATTTGAGGAAATATTACGGGAAAAACCGTATATATTTTTGGCTTACTTGCGAGTTTATCATTTACCTGAATTTAAAGAGGTTTGCTTTGGTACCCATATTAAAGACAAAGTAGGTAAATTTATCAGCATACCTAATATTACTGCTTCTGAGGTAAAACCAGTGTTGAGTGATGGTATCTTCGCCCAGCGCCAACGCCAACTACAAAACCTAGAACCACCCAAATATCCAGAACTCGAAGAATTACAAGGTGCTTTATCGCAAATAGCCAGCACAAATGTAGCTGCACAGGAGTTAGACAATGACATCAAAATCTTTTTGGGTTGGAGTGGTGAGGGTTTAACTAAGTCTATTAATGCAGATTTAGCTTGGATAAATACAATTGTATCTTTAGGCGATCGCAGCATAGAACAAGATGAAATAAAAAGTAATTATCAAGCTGGGACAGACTTTGAAAACATTGTCCGCCAAAGCCTTGAATTTTTAGGATTCAAACTAGAAAAGGCCTATAAAGGTGGTGCGGGAGGATTAGACTTATATTGTTCAGAACCTTATCCTCTCGTTTGTGAATGTAAAGCAGGTAAAAGCATTCCTAGCGGTACTGTTCAGGAGTTAATTAAACTTGGGGGAATGCACTTAGGTCTTGCTAAATTTCTCAAGTCAGCAAAATTAATAATTGGCCCTGGTAAGCCATCTAGAGAGACACAAAAAGCAGCACAAGAATGGAAAGTGAGTATTATTAATACTATGAGTTTACAAAAACTGGTTGAACTGAAAGCAAAATATCCAGGCGCGATAAACTTGTTTGAATTGCAGGAATATTTAGAACCTGGACGAATAGAAGATAAAATAGATGAATATATTGAAAAAATTGAACAATCTATAAAACTGCGATCGCATATAAACCAGCTAGTAAAAAAATATTTGCAAGACTCAGGGAAAGAATGTACAGGAGTCGAAGCTTTACATGGTGCATATTTTGCTTCAAATCCGCCACAACCTCTCTTACAAACAGAACAAATGCACGAAATATTGATAGAACTTTCTTCCCCACTCACAGGCTACCTAGGAAGAAAAAAAGGAAGTGATTGGAAAAGCGATCGCTTCTATTTTATCCGTAATTTACCAACTTCTTATAAAGAAGATAATACAATATATTTCATGTAAGTAAGTAAGTCAAACTGCCGATAAAATGCCGACTAGACAAAAGTTTTATTGTTTATATCTGTATTTCGCATTGCTGGTTTAATTTGGGATAATCAGATAGTTTGATTCATGAACTTTATGAATGATTATATGTGACTATATTTTTTTATTCGAACTTAATACCACCTGTTGCGGACAAGGAGGGAAACCAGGGGTTGTATCTGGGGAAGAGTCTGTATTTTGCTGAAATTACTAGAGACGTTCCACCGGAACGTCTCCATAGCAAATTGACTAGAGGGAGGTAGCTTTTAAATTCTATAGCCAAAAATGTAGTAACGTCTGCTTTGGTTGCCGAAAGACAGTTGTAGTAAGTTAGGATGTGGGTTGCACAATTTCCGTAGCTTTAGGTCGGGGATTGTGAATTTCGGGACATCTCTAACAAACTATGAAGTTGCAGAAACTTTTAAAGTACCAGGTTTACCCAGATGGCCTTGTAGGAGCACACCGCGCTCATTAGCGTGTAGATGCCGCAAAATCTTGTAAATTGACTCAATTTGCTCGGATGCACCTGCTTTTTGAGCAATTTCTTCTAGAGAAAGAGCTGTTTTTTCCTTTTGTAATAGGGCTACAACTTTTGATTGTAGGTCAAGGATAGCAGCAGCAGCTTTTTTACCAGCCTCTACCCCTGGCTGATGATAGGCGTTGATATTAACCAAGCTGGCGTATAAACCAACAGCACGTTCGTACAAAGCAATTAACGCGCCTACTGTTAAAGGATTGACTTGGGGAATGGTGACTGTGATGGAATCACGGTGATTTTCGTACAGCGCTTGTCGAGTTCCTAGGAGAAAACCAGAAAGAAAATCTCCTGATGTTACGCCAGGTTCAATTTCTATGGATTTTCCCTGACGATCTTCCAGAACTTCGATAAACGTGGCAAAGAAATTAGGTACACCCTCCCGTAGTTGCTGGACGTAGGCGTGTTGGTCTGTGGAACCTTTGTTACCATAAACGGCGATACCTTGATAAACGGTATTGCCATCTAAGTCTTTTTCTTTACCTAAAGATTCCATTACTAACTGTTGTAAGTACCGACTAAACAACAGTAAGCTGTCTTTGTAAGGTAAGACAACCATATCTTTTTCACCTTTGCCATTGCCAGAAAAGTACCAAGACAAGGCCAACAGGGCTGCCGGATTTTTTTCTAAGACTGGAACGCGGGTGGCATCATCCATTTCTTTAGCACCTTCGAGCATAGCGCGAACGTCTATGCCTTGTAATACTGCTGGTACTAGTCCTACAGCAGACATTTCTGAGGTGCGTCCTCCCACCCAGTCATACATGGGAAATCTCGCCAGCCAACCTTCACTTTGTGCTACTTTGTCTAAGTTGCTATCAACGCTAGTAATGGCTACGGCGTGTTTGCTAAAGTTCAGACTCTGACTTTCATAGGCTGCTTTTACTTCCATCATGCCATTGCGGGGTTCTGGTGTACCTCCAGATTTGGAGATGACTAAAACCAAGGTGCTGGAGAGAGTTGTTTTTAGGTGAGTGAGAATGCGGTCAATTCCTGCGGGGTCACTATTGTCGATAAAGTGAATTTTCAAAGCAGGAAAATCGGGTGCAAGGGCTTCAGCGACAAATTGTGGACCTAGGGCAGAACCACCTATGCCAATGGATATGATGTCAGTAAACCGACTGGCTTGAGGAGGATGAATAGCACCTGTGTGGACTTTTTCAGCAAAGGCTTCGATTTGTTCTAGAGTTTGGACAATCTCTTGTGTCAGTTCTGGGGTCGGTGCTAAATCTGGGTTTCGCAGCCAGTAATGTCCAACCATGCGGCTTTCGTCAGGATTAGCGATGGCACCGTTTTCTAATTCCGCCATGTCCGCAAACGCTTTGTCGAATTTCGGCCGCAAGGACTGCACGGCAGCGTCATCAAAACTCATCCGACTGACATCTAGGTAAAGTCCTAATCCCTCGTGGAAATATAACCAATTTTGGTATCGTTGCCAAAGTGCCTTTGCATCCATAGGGAAATCTCAAATAAATATTGCTTCAAAAACAAGTTTAATGTAAGGTTACACCTATCCCTGCCTAGCCTTATACAGTTTTAAGTCTTGGGTGTTGGGCATTTTAACAAAAATGCGGAAAACCCTTGATAAAGAGGCGTATAGCGCCGTATTTCCTGGTTTAGTCAAGAGATGTTCGCCCAGCAGATCTCCTTGGGAGAAGGCTGTTTGTGTAGATTGCTGTTGGGGAGCTAGGTTTTTATACAGGCTGTTTACTGTTTTTGTTAATGTTGATGTAATATACACCATAATACCTTATCTGATAACATCACAAATTACTTAGAGGTAAACGTCTTAAAACTTATTAAAGAGCTTTTATGGGTTGCCTGAAGTAGGAAGTACGGGGCAATGGGTCTGTTGTTCCAGGATTTTCGGCATTTTCGTGATCACGCATATTTAAGTTTAATTTTTATGGTTGAATATCTCATTTTTTTAGCAATTTCTACAACCATCTTTGCTCTGTTTAGTTTAGGACTTAATTTGCAGTGGGGCTTTACGGGGTTAATTAATTTTGGTCATATTGCTTTTATGACTTTAGGTGCTTACACTACTGTGGTATTAAGCTTTAAGGGATTTCCCTTAGTTATATGTGTGCTTTTTGGGGCAGCAGCAGCATCTTTCTTGGGTTTAATTATTGGTTTAGCTACCCTGCGCTTGAGAGAAGATTATCTGGCAATTGTCACCATTGGGGTGGGAGAGTTAATTCGGTTAGTGGTGAATAATCAGGAATTACCTGTTGGTGATACCTGGATATCTGGAGCTTTTGGTGTCCAAAGTTATCCTATACCTTTATCCACAGAACCTAATTTGTTTTTTAGACTGGTGATGATGGCATTGCTGACTGTCCTAACTGTCCTCACTTTCTTTTGGTTGTGGCGATGGGTTTCCATGGCTGAAAAGTTTTTGTTAGCTAATGGGGGGAGAAAGTTTACTGCTAAGGAAGATTTAGCTTCGCGCTGGGGGGTGGGGATTGTGTTGGCTTTATTAACCGCAGCAATTTATATTGCTGGGATGATGGGTTTGTATAATTATAAACCAAAAGCAGGTTTAATGTTGTTGTCTCTGTTGGTGTTGGGGTTTGTATTCTGGCGGTTGCAAATTCTTGTGCGATCGCCTTGGGGAAGAGTTCTCAAAGCTATCCGTGAAGATGAAGAAGTACCTAGGGCTATGGGCAAAAACGTTTTTTGGTATAAAGTACAATCTCTCATGTTGGGGGGTGCGATTGCTGGGATTGCTGGGGCTTTTTTTGCTTGGCAATTGAGCGCGATTTACCCTGATAATTTTCAACCACAACTTACCTTTGATGCTTGGATCATCGTGATTTTGGGCGGCTCTGGGAATAATATCGGCACAATTTTAGGGGCGGTAATTTTCTTTACTTACGATGCTATGACTAGAGAATTTTTACCGAAAATTTTTACAAATTTATCTTCTGACCAATTGGGTGCATTTCGGATTATGGTTATTGGTTTGATTTTGATGATCTTGATGATGTGGCGACCTCAAGGGATTTTAGGGAAAAAAGAGGAACTGACCCTTGGGAATTAAGCTTCCCCGGTTTAGAAAGCTGGGGATTTCTGAAGAGTCCATAAACGAACTTTCTCAGGTTGAGTTAAACAGTCCCTACCTATTACGCTAAGATCAATTCCTAGCATTACCACTATCTTTCTCAATAAGTAGTTTTTTTAATTCTGGAAATTTTTTATAAGAAAATAGGCTGAAAACTCTTGAGGTTAAGTTTTAGCAAAAAATAGGGAGGCATCCCCGTTGGCGTAGCGTGCCGTCAGGCATATTGACGCTACAGGAGTTGGAATCAATACTTTAGTTGGTGAAGACCTGCTAGATGGGATTCTGACGTAGAATGTAGAATCTCCGTGGCTTTAGCCTGGATAGTGTCAAAAAAACAGTTTTGATGAATTGAAAACATTTTTATGGTGGATAATAAGTTACCCCAGCTTCCTTTGTTAGCGGCTACTGGACTTTGTAAAAGCTTTGGAGGTGTTAAGGCGGTTCATGATGCTCGCATCGCGGTATTTAAGGGTAGTATTACTGGTTTGATTGGCCCTAATGGTGCTGGTAAAACTACTCTATTTAACCTACTCTCTAATTTTATTCGTCCTGATCTGGGACGAGTTTTCTTTGATGGCAAACCCATTCACCATCTACAACCACATCAAATTGCCCAGCAGGGCTTGGTACGCACTTTTCAGGTGGCGCGGACTCTTTCGCGGTTGTCGGTGTTAGATAATATGCTGCTGGCCGCGCAAAAACAAACTGGGGAAAACTTTTGGCAAGTGCAGTTACAACCCCACGTTGTCGCTCAAGAAGAAAAGGAACTTAAAGCACAAGCAATGTTTTTGTTAGAGTCTGTGGGGTTGGCACATAAAGCACAAGAATATGCTGGTGGTTTGTCTGGTGGACAACGTAAGTTATTGGAAATGGGGCGGGCGTTAATGACTAATCCCAAGTTAATCTTATTGGATGAACCAGCAGCAGGTGTAAATCCAAGATTGATTGATGATATATGCGATCGCATTATTACTTGGAACCGTGAAGATGGTATGACTTTTTTGATTATTGAACATAATATGGATGTGATCATGTCTTTGTGCGATCATGTTTGGGTACTGGCGGAAGGTGAGAATTTAGCTGAAGGAACTCCTGCAGCAATTCAAACCAATCCTCAAGTTTTAGAAGCTTATTTGGGACATTGAACTATCAAACCTCACTTTGGCTTTTTCTTAGTAAAGGGAGGAGGTGGAAATTTTTTTTCTATTTTGTGTGATTGTTAGGTATGGTTCTTGATGGTCGCTATTGTGCCAATCTATAGCTTTTTTTAGTCTGAAGTCTTGAAAAACATGCCGATTTTGCAATAAGATAAATGCTGCTATTCCTAATAGGAAATAACCAAAATATTTCTGTAGCTTTTTGCTATCAATATATTTAGATAGGTAAGCACCTAAAAGACTGCCAACACTGGCAGCTATAATAAATGAACCAATGACTTTCCCATCTAAATCAACCTCTCCCCAGTAGCCTAAAAATCCAGATGCAGCATTAGCAGCAATAATTAACAGGGAAGTACCAATGGCCTCTTTCATGGGCAGGTTTCCCAAAATAACTAACGCAGGGATAATGGCAAATCCTCCTCCTACTCCCACTAATCCTGTTAATACACCTACGCCTAATCCTTCACTTACTAGCCATAACCAACAGTGTTTACAAATTGGTTGAGGATAAAGTTCTAATGTGGGTTTTTCCGTAGGTTTTTTAGTGGCTGTTTTGACGCTGCGCTTAATCATTAACCCGGCTGCTAAAAACATCATGACTGCAAATAACAGCATTTGCAAGGTATCAGTGACGAATGGAAGATTGGCAATTTTAGCTCCCGCAAAAGCACCTAACATGGTAGCAGAACCAAAGATAAATGCTGTTTTCAAATTGACGTTTCTCTGTCGCCAGTGGGGAATGACTCCAATTAAGCTAACAGCTCCCACAATGACTAAAGTCATAGCTACCGCGGATTTGGGGGGTATTCCCATGACATAAACCAATGTAGGTAATGCTAAAACCGAACCACCACCACCAATTAATCCTAAGCTAATACCAATACCAACGGCTAGAATATGTCCTAATATCCATGTCATTATCTTACGTGTTGGTTGTAGGGTAATTTTGCTAATAAGCTTGCCATGGCACAGGTGTTAGTTACTCCAGCAAATATTAAACCTACACCCACAAAACCACTTAAAATTAAAAACCAACA
>Ga0172367_10007922_pt1 | contig 12014 bp, 11 predicted proteins | sample Lak10m_FD_114542 | JGI IMG/M metagenome (GOLD analysis project Ga0172367, IMG submission 114542) | Freshwater microbial communities from Kabuno Bay, South-Kivu, Congo - kab_022012_10m | ecosystem: Environmental > Aquatic > Freshwater > Lake | place: Democratic Republic of the Congo: South-Kivu...
ATCTGCCGGACTTCGTATTCCATTTCCAAAAAAATCAACATTTGTATCAAAAAATTCTTCTATACCAACATTACTAATTGTATCATATTCATACAAAAAATATTCATCATAATTTGGAAACTCGGAATAACCACTGTATAAAAAGAAATCGGGATTTGACCAATCTTCGGTGTGTAAATTGTCTATTTCAACCAATTCTTTGTTTTTAGGATATATTTCTCTATTAACAAATAATGAATTTGATAATAAATCATATCCACGGAATCCAACTGAAACAACATCCCATGTAGGATTTAGTCGTTTAACAAGATTGAATCTATTAATTGTCAATTCATCTACTTTATGGTGACTAAATAATATAAGTTTGTCATTCATACTTTGCAATTAATATATCATTAATATCCCACCCATTTTCATAATAAAACTTATACGATGAATTTATTTCAATTAACTTTTTTTCTATATCTTCTATATAAATACCTACACCCCATATTGTTTGATTTTTAAATATTCTAAGATCATCTATCATTATTGTATGATTTTTAATTTTAGAAGATTTAATAATCTCTAATTCTTGTAATATAGGACAATCATATTTACCCCGAGTATCAGAATGCATATCAAAATGTGAATCTAACCAAAATAAACATGGTTCATTTACTTTTTCAAGTATACTTGGTAAAACATCAATTGTATCACCAAATAGAAGTTCAACTTGTTTATTTTTGATTTGTTCTTCAAATTTTAATTGACATTCTAATTTATGTTGATTAGATATATCTATTGTATATATTTTATTAAATTCACACTCTAATGCCAATTCAACAGAACCACCTTTATATGTTCCCGTTTCTATAAAAATGTTATAATTATTTTTATATTTGTTAAATATATTTTTAGTAAGTGTCAGACTCATATTAAATTATTAATTATTTTTAAAAAATTATATTTATTTTTGTTAGTAACCTCTAAAAAATAATTTTTTATATTGTCTTTATTATTTTTTTGAAATTCAAATAAGTATTCTTTATTTTCCAATACTTCATTAAAAATTCGTTCATTAATAAAATGTCCTTCTCTTAAAGGATATTCAGTTTGATTTAAAAATTGATGATTTTTATCAAATTTAACTATTTTTTCAGTTGGTATAAATATAACTAAGTTTGGATCTAAATATTCTTTAAATACAGGTATTTCACTACATATTACAAGTTTGCCGCAACTCATTGCTTCCCATAAATAATGTCCCCATCCTTCATATAAACTACAACATATATGAATATCATGTGTATTTAAATTATTGGTTATTTCATTATCAGATAAATAATCAACATTTGAATCTAATATTTTAATATAATCTATATTTTTAATTAATTCTGTATTTTTTTGTATAGATTTACCTTTAAAATGTAAGAATTTATCAGTATGACTTGGAAAATAATATCTATCTAAACTAAAAAATGTAGTATTAATTACATTTTTATGATATTGATTTAACAATAATTTTGCATGAGTAGATTTTGTAAAAATATAATCTAATTGATTTATATTAAAAATGTCACATTCTGTAGTCCATTCTTCATTTATCATCAAAATATTGATTTTGTTTCTGTCAAGATATTTCAATTTAAAATTTTGAATATGAATTCCTATATCACATTTTCTTATATTTGACAATTTCCCCAACAAGTCATAAGTGATTACATCATAATCTTTTAAAATACATTTTATCAATATTGAATCGTTTACTAGTCCAACACCGTTATTCCAATAATAAATGTTTATTTTCATAATAACAATATAAATGATTCAATATTATTTACTTATTATATATGACATTACACCTGTTGAATCATATATTGTAAATAAATCTAATTTTGTAAATGATTTATAGTTTAGTTTTTTAAAAAAATTAACCCATTGATTCTTATCTTTACAGTTTATATGAGTAGGATCTTTTTTTGATATATCTAAATAGTAATCTTTTTGATTGAAATCAGCACAAGGAATACGTACGATTAATATATCAGGATCAAATGTATGTAAACAATTTACTATTTCATTATTATTCATATGTTCAAATACATCCAACGAAAACATCAAGTCAAATTTATTATATTTATATTCTATAAACTCAATTCCAAATTTACAAAATGATTCCTTTTTAGCCCACTCAGAAATATCATAACCTGAACACTGATAATCTTGTTTTCTAAAACCATTAATTAAAAATCCGACAGCACATCCATAATCAATTATTTTAGTTTTTTTATTGATTAATTTCATGTCTTCCAAAAATGAAATCAATTCATTTGATAATTTTGTATATTTATCTTCTCTTTCTAAATAATTAGTATAATTAAGAGACTTATAATAAAGTTCGTCGAAGTTCATATTATGGAAAATTTTTATCAGGCATTTCTTGACTAACGGTATGCAATATTTTATTATTAAATTTATAATAACAATAATTACATATATTTGACCAATTCTTCCCACAATTATTTTTTATTTCATAAGGAAATCCTCGGTCTTTATAACTTTCATTCATTTTTAACCAAATTGACTTAATATCTGATATACTTCCCAAAGAATAATCTAAATTATATGTTCTTTTATTTAAAACATGACTTGTACATGTATATATCTGATAATCTCCTCCATTTGGATTAGGCGCTATATAAGGTCTTATAGCACCAATATAACAACCGTCATTAAATGGATTGTCATCATTTGCTATATCTTTAATGAAAAATTTTTCATTTTTGTCTATTTCATCAATAACATGTTTCCATTTATCTTTGATAAATTGATTATTACCTTTTATAAGACAATTTCCAGCAAGTCTAACAAATTTAATATCGGGATTTAATTCTACTAATCTACAAATCTTTTTTATACTTTCAATCGTTGTACCGTTATATGGCTTATTTGTTCTAGATAGTTCGTCAGGAACTCCTGGTGTACCATCGTATATAATATAACTAAATCCCAATTTGTTTTCTGGGAATCCATTAAAATCGTAATCTTCTGGATTTTTTCCTTCATCTAATTGAATTAAACTAATTCTAATCCAATTAATTTTATTAAAATTTTCTTTTTTTAAAGGTTTTAATGTATGATTATTTGTTATTATTCCTATATCATAACCCAAACTGTGTGCAAATTCTATTATATCATTAATATTTGTTCCAGTTGATGGGTCTCTATATAACATTGGATTTCCGCCACCTGTTATTTCAACGCTTTTAGCTCCTAATTCTTTAAAATCAGATAATAATTTTTTAATTTTTTCATAGGGTATTAAACTTTTTAAAGGTCTAGCAGCAACTGAACAAAATGGACAATCACTATTACACAATTCAGTAGGAGCAAGTTGAACTGTTATTGGTTTAAATGTTTTACTATTTTGTATAGAATTCAAAACATCGGTATGTTGTAAAAGTTTATCACCCCATGTACTATATTTTTGAGTTAAAATTTCGTGTTTTTTGTTCATATTCATATATATAATCAGTACATATACCAAAACAAGAATTAATATTTCCGATATATCCTAACTCAGGCATTACACATATACTACCAGAATATAAATTCTTTGTCGGTTGTGTCCATATAAATCTTTTACTAGTTAATATCCAATCTTCATCCGTATGGTAAAATACATTACATCTTTCATCTTTAATCAATTCATGTAATGCGTCTCCGTTTTTCGCATGTAACCACAAATTATTTAATATTAAAAAGTCAAATTTAACTTCATACTGTGGTATATCATGACCCAAATACCATTTTTCATTTAAGTACCAAACATCTATTTCAACATCATACCTACAGTTTAAAGCCGATTTGATGTAATCAGGATGATTTTCTTTATCTAAATTTGGACCGTTTATATTTCCTCTATGTGCAATCAATATCATTTATTTTAATTAAAGCTGTTTTTTCATCATTTATACCTAAACTTACTAAAAAGTCCTTTCCAACAATTGTCACTCCCATCGGAAAAACTACCATGTGATTAAAATCATCCATCATTCGTTCACCGTGTTCTACACCAGATAATATAGGTGTACTAGATATTTTTACGATTTTAAATGGTGGTTTAGATTCAAATTTATAATATCCCATATAATACTTTTTAACACCATTTATTAAAAATATATTACTGTGAAAAAATGAATGATAATAACCATCTTTTAATATCGGATTACTTCCACCCCTACATTCTCCAAACTTCCATGAAAGATTTATATCGTTGTGAGATATATACTCTGCAATCATATTACCATTCCAATCAAATTCAACTACAGTATGAGGATTGATTTTATAAACACACATTAATTTATCTTCATGTATGAAGAATGTCCAATTTTTTTCTATACCTTTATTTTTACTTATAGACCCCCCATTATTTCCATATTTGGGATGAATATTACTAATGTGATTAAAATTTGAATCTAATACTAAAATTTTTTGATGTATTTGTTTGTAATTACCATGAATATAACTTGCACAACTTACATAAAATTTATCATTATAAAATAAAATTCGTGGATCTTCATATTGTTCATCGTCATATTCATCAACTATTTTAAAGTTAATTTCTTCTGAATTATTTAGATTGAAAATCTTTAATTTATTTAAGTATATATTTTTAAGAATCAAAGAACAATGTCTTGAAATTAATAATTTTTGATTTTTGTGTACAAATATACTAGAATTAAAATAAAAATTTTTTTTATCATAATTTAATGGTACAATGTTAAGACTTTTATTTTCAAAATCTAAAATTTGAGGTTGAATGTCACTACCATTAATTTTTTCAATTATTAGTTTATCTGCAGTATCATTTTCATTTTTTTCATACAACTGTATAAATTCAACTTCTTTATCTATATAAAATATATTTTTAATTATTAATCCTAAAATTCTACTATCTTTTGTTTTATCTGGTATAATAGGAGTTACGAAAAAAGAAAAAATCTCGTTTTGATCAAGTGAAATACACAACAAATAATCTCTAGAATGTTTTGTTTTTATTTCTTTTTGTATAACTCCAGTTTTATTTTCAATAAAAATAAAAAGTTTATCTGAGGAAAAATTACTAAAATCAATCACCATTGTCTTTGATAGTTTAGTCAATGGGACAATTTTAAAATTAAAATTTGTCCATCTAAAAATTTCAGACGAATCTTCTTTTTTTTCTATATGATAGAAATTTTCAATTAAGAATTCGTTATCATTATAAATATCTTTTTCATTTTCTGATATAGTTACAGAATACTTCATAATAACATCTTTTCAAAAAAGTAATGATCTTTAGTTGTTAAATTCTTTCTTTGAAAGAAACAATCTTTTCTCTCTGGCCAATATTCTTGTAATATATTCTTACCTTGAGCAATAGCAAGAGACATAGGAAATGATTGATTACCAATAAAACAATCACAACCATTAATTACTTCTGCCATATCTAAAGCATTTTTTACAATGTATCTTGGTATAAAGCCAAAATTTTCAATAAAATCTTTATGTTCTTCCAATGTTCCAATAAAATATGAATCATTTTTAATAAATTCATATACAGTTTTCCATGGAAAATTATTATCTCTATATCTAAATGATCTTGAAATTATATATTTAGAAACTTTATTTTTGTTTAGATTAATCCATGTAGTATCATCTTTAAAAAACTGTCTTAACCCTACTAATTGAGTATAACACTCTGCTAAATTTTTTATTTTATTATTTTTAAGGTATTTATAATCATATAAATAAGTTCTCATTTTATTGAAATCATAATCTATCTCATCATAATTGAAATCATCATCGTGAATTATATTTGTAATATAACTTAATTTTGTTAAAAGAGGACTTAGAAATTTAAATTTGTCATCATTCATGTTTTCTCTCGGAGATAATAATGTATCAGATCTATTCTTTCCTAATATTAATTCACCGCCACCGCACAACATGATAGAAGGAAGTGAATAAATAATATCTCCTAGATCTCCACTATGATAAAATTTATAAGTATTCTTTTTAGGCATCCAATTTGTTTTTATAGGATGATAACAATTATAAATATTATTTTCGGACAAATCCATTATTTCTTTCAATGGAAGATCCTTTTCAATAAAAGATACTACCGAAGATTCGTTTTTTATCTTTTCACATGCATTTTTAATTCCTAAATCTTCAATAATAGTTTTACACGGATCAAAATCATAAGTTCTTAATTTTTCAAAATCTTTATAATTAGTTTCATTGTTAAAATATTTTAAAATTGATGGAACATGATATGTTGCAAAAGCACCATTAGTCCAAAATAAACTTTCATTTTTAAAATTTGATAAATAAATTCCATTTTTAGATGAAGAATTTGATTGTTTAGCAAATTCAATTAATTCTTTAGTCTTATTAATATTAGAAAAAACTAAAGTACCAGTAGTTATTGTATTTGATTGTATTGCATTTTGTAATATTTCATAATCCCAGTTATCTTTTTGTACTCTACAATCACATTCTATTAAAATAAAATACTCAATATTGTTATTTTTTGCGATTTCCAAACATTTATAAAACATCCAAACCGCAGACTTTGATTTTGGTTGTTTTAATAAACTTCTTGGCTTTTCAACTCTAATTGTATTTGCCCAAGGAAATTCGGAAAACGTTATTAAATTACTAAAAGTTTTGTATTTAGTTATATTTTTAAAAAATGCATCATTTTCATCTGTATAATCTTCTGGAGTAGGTATATGACATAATACTGCAACATTTTTATCTAATATTTTTTTATTACTAAATATAGGAATATCTTTTACTTTACATTTATCAAATAACTCTAATGTTAAATATTTTATATCATTAAGTTCATATTTTTCAATTAGATCTCCAAATGAAAGTTCAATTTTTTTAAATCTAAATCCTAAAACTCTTTCATCATTACTACCAATATTTGACTGTTTAGGAATAAATGAAATCAGTTCTATTCTTAAGAAAACATCCTTTCCATATATAGGCACCGATATTAATAATAAATCTTCTTTAGAATTTTTAAAATTAAATGTTTTATAATATTCATCATTTAAAAATACTTTAAATTCTTTATTAATAAATCCTTCATTGAAGATATAAATATTAAATTTTTTAAAAGGAGAATAATTTGTCAACAAACATTCAAAATAATTTCTCGTCCAAATAAACTTTTTATCAGTTCCCTCTACTAAATAGACAGTTGATTTTTTTACAAATAATTTATTGTTTATAACTTCAATTAAATTCCAAGTGTTAATTGGATAATTTATATTATTTATAACAATATCATAAAGTTTAATTCCTAAATTTCGATCATCAATATCTTGAGTTTCTTCAATCGGTATAAATGGTTTATTAACGATTAATGTAATAATATCATTTGGTGATACATCGTCTAAATCAATACTATACATTTCATTCTTTTTTACTATAAAAGAATAAGATTTATTTGTTAACAATATAGTGATTGATTCATTGATTAAATTATTTTCAAATACTAATTTTATTGAATTTTTCTTATATAAACTTTTGATTTTAAACTTACACTGTTTTGATGTCCATTTAAAATATTTGTTATAAACGGTATTAAATTCCAATTCATAAAATTTTGAACTGTCATTTTCAATATATTCTACTTCAACTTTATCAATATTTATATCATCTAACATATTAGAACTTATATACACAAGTAAAATGTTCGTTTAAATCGTCTCCCTCAACCGAATATGTTACTGAACAATTTCCTTGAAGAGTACATGAAACGGGAAATAAACCATTATTTTCTAAAATTCTCCAAGTATTTTTATATACTTTATTTAAAGTATCATCATTTTGTCTTCTACCATGAACAATTAATGTTTTAGCAATTTTTTTAAAATCTTGACAATATTGATTCAATTCTTCCTCAAATATATGTTGTAGAACTAAAGTTGCATATATGTAATCAAATTTTTGTGTTTTAACATATTCCCAATCAGATGTAAAAGTTATATTTGAATAATATGTTTTCTTTTTATTGTATTTTGTATAACAATATTCATCTGTTCTATTTAACATTTTTTGATTATCATATGCAATTATGTCTATATCAGAAGTTTTCTCAGCTAAACCAAATGTATTTCTACCAACACCACATCCAAAATCTAATACCTTTAATCGTCTATCAGATTTTTCAAAAAAGTTTAACAACCACTCATCCGAAAATACATTTTCAACATTGTGTTTATATATTATTGAATCAATTAGTTGATTTAAGTTGTGGTTTTCTATTTGTTCGTATCCATTAAAATTATGATCCATAGTTTATTAATGTTTAATTGCGTTAATATATGTATTTAAGTTCTTATCAAAAACAAAATTATAAATTAGATTCTTTCCTTGAAATTTTTCATTTTCCAAATCTTCAAACATAATTTTATATAAATCGGATGTACAATTATATCCATTTACTCCTATATGTTTACAGTAATTTAAACATGTAGATACTCTATAATAACCAGATAAGTAAGAAACTGTTGTATAATAAATATCCCAGTGAGGTTTTTCTGGTTTACAAACTATGCCATACTTTGTATTATACAAATTTTCTATACGATTATAACTATCATTTATCATATCTGGATCTGAATTGTCTAAATATTCCTCCATTAAAAATTTTAATCTATCATTATAATATTTTCTTTTAATACCAGTTCCGCATTGATGATATTGAGTTAATAAATGATTTTTATATTCTTCTAATTTTTCATCGGAATAATATAAACAGTCTCTTGAATAACAAGAGAATGTAGAAATCTCATCTTTGTCTTTTACAAAATTCCAAAGTATATCCATTTGTTGTAGATAAAGACTATTAAATTCAATATCATCTTCAACAAAAATTACATAATCACAATCTGATGTTTCAAATCCAACTTTAAAACATTTAATAGTATTATGTTCGGCTCCAATTTTTTTATCCGATACAAATATCCTCTCTTCAATATTTTCATATTTATGTTTAAAATATTCCTTAAACAAATTAATATTTTCAATTGAACCAGGTAAATCTTTTGGTCCATCAACTACCAAAGATACATCATGGTTTGTAATTTGGTCTTTGATTGAATCTAAACATCGTTTAAAATACTCAGTTCTACTGTAAGCACCAAATACTATATGTACTTTATTCATATTATTTTTTTACTACCGAAATTTTGTCATTAATTGATTTTGTCTTTACACATATGATTTCACATGTTTCCAAAAATGTAGGATCTGCAATCTCATATGGTTCTAATATAAAAATATCCCCCGCATTTAAAGTTTTATTTTGTATAATCATTTTTCCTTTTGAGAGAAAATTAACTTCAGTTACATCAGTATGATAATGAATATCCCATTTTTCATCTTTAGGATGAACTTTAAATGAAACTTCAAACTTGTCAGTTTTATATGCAGTAGGTTCAAAGTTACCAACAAACCATCCGCCTTTCATATCTTTCATAGAAAAAATTTTCATAATTTATATTTACTCCAATTTTGTTTGGAAAACCCTTCATTAGTAACTACATTTACCGATATTGCTCTGTCATTATCAAACATAGTCAATTTATCATTTATAATGATTCTTACTCCACTTGTGATCCCCATAATTAATTGGTCCCAACATAGACCTAAATCAGTTAATTGTTTTTCTGTAATTTTTCTAGCAGATTCTTTACGAGCAGTAACTAAAATAATTTTATGTCCATATGAATCCCATTCGTTGAATTTATCAATGACTCCTTTAAGGACTACAGGTAATTTACTATTCAACTCACTGTATTTATGAACATGTTCTAATATAGTACCGTCAATATCACAAAATATAGTTTTAGGTTTTTCAATTGAAAATTCTTTAATTTTAGAATTATAAATTGAAACATCATAAGGAGTTCCCAAACAAATATATTCATTAGCCGAAATATTGTAAATTTTAACTGATTTTTTATCTTTAATTAGATAATTGTATGTCTCTGATATATAACATTCTTTTCTATTTTGACTTGAAAAGTCTTTTAATAATTCAGTAGCACTTGTTATAAAATCTTTTCCTCTTTTCCAATAATGTAATCCTATCAATGCATTATTAGAAATAACATCTTTTTCTTTAATTGTAATAACATTATCATTAATATCAATTTTTGCATAACTATGTTTTGGATTATTTGATTCATGAGTAACAACACAACCATCTAATAAACTATTCTTGATAAACTCTTTAAAAGATTCACTATTCCATTCTAATCTCTGATCACAGTTAGTAATAACTAATTCTTCATCGTTATTAATGTATTCTAATGCTTTAAGACATGTTTCCACAGATCCACTAGTAATAGAATTAACAGTAATTATTACACAATTAGGTACTAGTTCTTTTAGTTTCTTTTGTAAGATTACATAGTGTTCTTCATTATCATATTTTCTAATTATGAATATAAACCTTCCATCCAGACCCAGACTCTCTATAGTATGTTCAATTAATGTTTTTTTATTTACTTCTATTAAAGGTTTTGGAATATTAAATCCTTCTTGTAGAAATCTACTTCCTAAACCTGCCATTGGTATAACAATATTCATATTATTTTTTATATACATTTTTCATTAATAATGATGCAAATTCGTTATCTGGTTTTGCCCATTTATATAACGGATTTATATCCGAAGAAATCAATTCATAATCAACCAATCCATCATAATGATAAGTCAAATATTCAACATGTCCCCCATAACCTGTAACAATTATGTTTTTACCTTCATTATAAGCATCAAAAATTGGTATAGAAAATCCCTCAGATTTACTCAATTGAATATAACAGTCTCCTATAGAATGTAAAGTTTTAATATCATTATTATTAATACTGTCACATAAATATATAATAGGTGCGTGATTGTATTCTGTTATTAACTTTTTAATTGATTCTATCGTTGATTGTTTATCCGAACCATTTGTATGTAATATAAGTAAAACTTTATCTTTAAAATTAAAAGTATTACAGAAACATTCAATTGTATTTAACACACCTTTTCTTTTATCAAGATCATCTATACAATAAAACTTAAAATATTCTTCTAAATTTATATTTATATCCGATTTATTAAAAATTATACTTTTATTCAATAAATCATTAAATTCGGTTTTTTTATAATTAACTTCTAAATGAACATATGGTTCAATCATTATAGGTTTAGTTACGCCACTATCAATAAAACATTTTTTGTTCCATTCTGTGGGTACACTAATAATATCTATAATGCTTCTATTTATTTTTGATACTAATTCAGGCATTAATTTATTAAAATGCCAAACAGTTCTCCCAATAATAGTTTTCTTTTGAAAGTTTACATCTTCAAAATTTTTTGTTAAATTATACCATTCGTCTGGATCAGAGTGTATTATTATAGTATTGTAATCTACAATATTATCTTTTGGTTGATATTTCTTAACAGGTATTTTTTCTGATATATAACTTTCAATAAATCTATTTGCACAATTTAAATATTCACCGATATTATTATTACAAATATATAATATAGATTTGTTTTTATATGAAAAAGTAGTTTTATGTATATTCGTCTTTAAATTTTTTATATTCAAATCTTGAATAGAAGACGAAAATGTATCATATAGAGACTTTATTTTTTCACTGGCAATTTGTTCATCTGCAATTGCCCATTTATAGGTATTATCCAATTTAAATTGGAAAAATACACTTTCATTTATTGCTAATGGATTTAGTTTATAATTAACTAAACCACTATAATCTTTACCTAGATATTCTGTATGTCCACCATATCCAGTAATAATTATTTTTTTATCATTATTAAACGCATCAAATGCACCTAAACAAAATCCTTCCGTCTTAGTTAAATGAAAATAACAATCTCCGATATCATGTAAAGATTTAATTTCGTCATAATTTAAATTGTCTTTAACATAAATGATTGGTGCA
>Ga0172367_10007924_pt1 | contig 12010 bp, 10 predicted proteins | sample Lak10m_FD_114542 | JGI IMG/M metagenome (GOLD analysis project Ga0172367, IMG submission 114542) | Freshwater microbial communities from Kabuno Bay, South-Kivu, Congo - kab_022012_10m | ecosystem: Environmental > Aquatic > Freshwater > Lake | place: Democratic Republic of the Congo: South-Kivu...
ATTCGCCGCTTCGTATCAGGCTTTCTAATTCTTGGCGCTCTTCTTTACTCAGGTTTACATGATATTTTGTGGTCATTCGCCAAGTATAACCTATGCAAGATATTCAAGTTAGCGAAACACTAGTTCTGGAATTCTGTTTTCTGTTTTTCTGCGAGCGAAGCGAGTTCTGAATCGGGTTGGTCTTTCGTTCAACCAGGCGATGGAAGTTGCCCACAAAACTTGAATACTGTCGCTCAGTTTGTAAATCCGTAATTTTTATTCGTTGACGGTAATCGTCAAATCCAAAATCGCAAATCAAATCCCCAACCAAGCGCGGATAGGATAAAATCCACCCGCGCTTTTTACTTCGCGGGGCTAAAGCCCGCTGCTCAATTCTTGGAAGCCCTTCGGGCTAAATGAGTCGGCGTTTGCGAAGCACCCTTTAGGGAAGCCGACTTCCACGCACTGCCCACAGGGGGCTGTGCCAGGCAGGACTTTAGTCCGCCCGCCCCGCCTGTCAAAAACTCGTGTATGATTAAAGCAGGAGAAAGACCATGCTTGCAGAAACCCGTTACGAACATATCGTCTTGAGTGACGCCCACGTACCCGTCATCGCGGGGACAACCATGAAGGTGGTGGAACTCGTTTTGGCGCAGGCGGCTTATGGTTGGAGCGCCGAGGAGCTAAGCGGACAATTCCCCTATCTGACGCTGGGACAAATCTATTCCGCGCTGGCGTATTATTGGGACCACCGCGAAACGCTGGACGCGGACATCGAAGGGCGCGTCCACAAGGTTGACCGCATCCGAAATTCCGTCCCTGAGTCGCCGCTGGTAAAACGCTTGAAAGGCAAGGGATTGGTCTAATGGCGGTTTCGCTTTACATGGACCATCATGTCCCAAAAGCGATTACAACTGCCTTGCGCTTGCGGGGTGTGGATGTGCTTACCGCCTACGAAGACGGCGCAGACCAATTGGACGACGCCAGCCTGCTTCAACGGGCGCATGAATTGAAACGCGCTTTGTTCACGCAGGATGACGACTTGCTGGAGGAAGCCGCCAAATGTCACCATGTGGGCAGGGCTTTCTCTGGGGTGATTTACGCCCACCAGTTGCGCGTGACCATCGGCGTCTGCGTTCAGGATTTGGAAATCATTGCCAAAAGCGCCGATGAGAAAGACATGGAAAACCAAGTCATCTTCCTCCCGTTATAAATCGCAAACCGAGTCCCCATCCATAAAAAGCGCGGATAGGATAAAATCCACCCGCGCTTTTCCTTATCCCTATTTACTATCCCCTAATCACCTGCCCTCCCCCATGTCCCTCATCACCGTCTCCTCCCTCTCCAAATCCTTCGGACCCACTGACATCTTCAGCGGAGTCTCTTTCAGCGTTGCCAAAGGCGCGCGCATGGCAATTGTCGGACCGAATGGCATCGGCAAGACCACGCTGCTGCGAATCCTTGTCGGGACAGATGAAGCCTCGTCGGGAGTCGTCACCCGCTCACGGGGAGTCCGCGTGGGGTATTTGTCGCAGGAGGCGGATTTCGAAATGACGGGAACGCTCTGGGACGCCTGCGAGTCCGTTTTCAGTCATTTCAAAAAAGAGCAGGAGGAACTGCATCGCCTCGAAGGGTTGATGTCCGACCCGACCCAGGGCGAAGAGATCATGACGCGCTACGGAAGGTTGCAGGAGGAGTTCGAGCGGCGCGGCGGATATACCTACATGACGAAGATCCGTCAGGCGCTGACAGGCTTGGGATTCAGCGAAGCCGATTACCAACTCAGCATCGACCACCTTTCGGGCGGACAGCGCACGCGCGGATTCCTCGCCCGTCTGCTGCTTTCCGATCCCGACCTGCTGCTGCTCGACGAACCCACCAACCACCTCGACATTGCCGCCGTCGAATGGCTCGAAGGTTATCTCAGCCAATGGGAAGGCGCGGCGATCATCGTCTCGCACGACCGTTACTTTTTGGACAAAGCCTGCAACGTCATCTTCGAGATGTTCCCAGGCGCAACCGAAACCTATCGCGGAAATTACAGCGCCTACCTCAAGCAACGCGCCGAACGCGCCGAACGCAGGCAGGAAATTTTCGACAGCGAAAAAGAAAAACTGATGAAAGAGGTGGAGTACATTCGCAAGAATGTCTCGGGGCAGAACGTGCTGCAAGCCAAGGGCAAACTCAAACGCCTCTCGCGCATTTTGCAAGCCATCGAGCAGGTCGGCATGGAAGCCGCGCTCAACCAAAAGTGGAGCGAGACCGCCGCCGAAATCTCAGTCACCACCTCCATCATGAGCGTGGACGAAGCCGAGCGCCGCGTGCGCGGAATGCAATCGCCTGTGCGCGCCCTACCCAATTTGCACCTGCGCCTCAACTCGGCAACCCGTTCGGGCGATATGGTCATCCGCTCTGAAAACATCAAAGTGGGATACTCGGATAAGTTCCTGTTCTCATCGCCCAATATTGATTTGCGACGGGGCGACTGTGCAGCGTTGATCGGACCGAACGGAGCGGGCAAGACCACTTTCTTGAAAACGATCCTCGGTCAGATTCCGCCTTTGGCTGGGGAGGTGACCCTTGGGGCGAGTCTCAGCGTTGGGTATTTTGCCCAAGCGCACGAGGGACTTGATCCGCAGAAAAGCGTGCTGGAAGAGATCGTCGCCGCGACCAATTGGATTCCAAATCGGGCACGCGAATATCTTGGCAAATTCCTGTTCTCTGGTGACGACGCCTTCAAGAAAGTATCCATGCTCTCAGGCGGTGAACGCGGACGCCTTGCGCTGGCAAAACTCGCCTTGCAGGATACCAACCTGCTCCTGCTCGACGAACCCACCAACCATCTCGACATCCCCTCGCAGGAAGTTCTCGAAGCCGTGCTTGACGATTATCAAGGCACGATCCTGCTCGTCAGCCACGACCGCTACCTCGTGGACGCCATCGCCACCCAAATCTGGGAAATCGACACAGACGAATCGCACCTGATCATTTTCAAGGGCACGTATTCCCAATTGAAGGAACAGCGCGAAAACGAACTGGCACGCCAAAACATCGCCGAGTTTGCCGCCGCTGACACGCGCAAAAAAGACGCGCCCAAGGCAAAATCTGCAAGCACGAAGGAAGAACGTCAACGAATTGCCAAGATACAGAAACTGGAAAACGGCATCGCCGCACTCGAAGCCGAACTTGCAGAGATTGGGTCGCAGTTGGAAAACCCACCCAAAGACGCGGGCGCGGTGGTCAAATTGGCAAAAGAATATGATCGAGTTCAGAAGGAAATGGATAGTCTGCTGGCGGAGTGGGAAGGGTTGCAGTAAATAACGACGGTAAGAGTTCCGAAGTCTTTGAGACTTCGGAACTCTTTGGCTAAAGAATAGGGAGGGTATAATTTCAATGATGGAAGCTCTGGATTTGGTCGGTCATGCTTACGAACAAGGAAAACGTGTTCTTGAGAAAAGGGAATCTGAAACTCTCAAGGAACATGGTCAGTTTTTAACGCCGCCAAATACTGCTCGTTACATGGCAAAAAGATTGGGGAAAATTCAATCTGGCGCAACTATTATTGAACCCTCCATTGGCTCTGGGGTGTTGGCTTGTGCTGTTATTGAAAAACTTATTTCAGAGAATCAATCTGTGGAAATTTGGCTGGACGCTTATGAAACAGACAATGAACTCTGTGCTGTAGCGCGTGATGTTCTGGCTCTTGCAAGCAAACAAGCTGAACAATGCGGAGTCAAAGTCCATTGGCAGGTATTTAATGAGGACTTTGTATTAGCCTGTCTGCCCGAACACCAGCCATCTCTTTTTGGCGCAGAACAATCACGCCGAAAAACCTATGATTTTGTGATTAGTAATCCCCCCTACTTCAAACTCAATGCAGAAGATAAGCGCGTAAAAGCCATCGCTGGAAAAATCAATGGGCACACCAACATCTACACCATATTTATGGCGTTGAGCACAAAACTGCTTGTTCCAGAGGGGAAAGCTTGCTTTATTGTGCCGCGTAGTTTTTGCTCAGGTGTTTACTTCTCAGAATTTCGTCGTGACCTGCTAAGGGATGTGACTCCACTGTCGGTTCATGTCTTTCAATCGCGCAATGACGTTTTCAAGGGCGACAAGGTTTTACAGGAAAATGTCATTTTCTCTTTCGAGAAACTGTCACAGCCAAAAGAGCAAAGATATTGGGCAGGCTCGGTCAACATCTCGGTTTCCAAAGATGACACAGAATTGAGCGAAAATGTACTTAGTCGTAAAGTTTCGTTCAAGCATTTTCTAAATGACCGAGACGGGCAGGTATTTTTTCGACTGCCTACAGGCATTCATGATGAACAAATTTTGGATGCAGTTGACCTTTGGGATGGTTCCCTTGAAAACTACGGCTGGCAGGTTTCGACAGGGCGGGTTGTGCCATTTCGCTCCGAACATTTACTCAATGAGAAATTAACAACAGGAAACGGAACAGTCCCTTTGCTTTGGATGCAAAACGTCAAGCCTTACTCTGTCGAGTATCCGCTGAACGAATTTGACAAACCGCAAGCCATTTCCAAACAAGATGCCGCTTTGCTTGTTCCGAATTCAAACTACGTCTTATTGCGGCGATTTAGTTCAAAGGAAGACCGCCGCCGCCTGATCTCTGCTCCATTGATTGGCAAAGATTTTGACTTTGAGCAAATCGGTTTTGAGAATCACCTGAATTTTATCTACAGCAAAAAAGGTGATCTTCTGCCGTCTGAAGCCGTCGGCTTATCCGCGCTTTTCAACAGCGCAATTGTTGACCGTTATTTCCGCATCGTTAATGGGAACACGCAAGTCAATGCGGCGGAATTACGCATATTATCCCTGCCGCCTGTAGAAGTCATCAGGAGTATCGGCGAAAAAATCCAGCAGTTTCAAAGTCCCACCGCTGAACAGGCTGATAATGTTATCTTTTCGACACTTTGGCAAATGAACCTACTTGCTGAAGAATTTCCAATGATTCAGGAGACCAGACTAACAATGGGAAAAATAGAACAGGCTCAGGAAGTTTTGGAGGCGCTTGGCTTACCGTCTGCGCAACAAAATGAAGTATCAGCATTGACCCTTTTGGCGCTCGCCAACTTGTCGGAAAAAATGCAGTGGAAGGATGCCTCCAGTCAAAGTCTGCGCGTCCACGATATTTTGGTAAAAATCAAGCAGGATTATGGACGAGAGTATGCTGAAAATAGTCGGGAAACCATCCGCCGTAAAGTTTTACATCAACTTGAACAAGCAGGGATTGTTGTCCGCAATGCAGACGACCCATCCCGCCCAACCAATAGCGGCTTGAATAACTATATTTTGTCCGATCTGGTTTTGGATGTTCTGCACTCTTTCGGTACGCCGAAATGGAAGTCGAAAGTCGGAAAGTTTTTTAGTCAACAAAGTTCTTTGCTGGAAATCTATCAAAATGCGAGAGAACAAAACAAAGTCCCTTTGCAGGTGGCGGATGGAAAAGTTTACAAATTATCGCCAGGCAAACACAACAAACTTGAAGTCGCCATTGTAGAAGAATTTGCCCCGCGCTTTGCGCCAGGGGCAAAACTTATCTATCTTGGCGATACTGCGGACAAGGTTCTTGTTTTTGAAAAAAGTATTTTTACCAAGCTTGGCATTCCAAACTCGGAGCATGGAAAACTTCCTGATGTCATTCTTTACGACAAAAAACGCAACTGGCTTTTCCTGATCGAAGCAGTAACTTCACATGGTCCCGTTTCCCCAAAGCGTCATTTTGAACTGGAAAAACTTCTTGAAAATTGCACCGCTGGCAAAGTATATGTGACGGCATTTCTCGACCTCGCAACATTCAAAAAATTCGTGAATGATATTGCGTGGGAAACAGAAGTTTGGATTGCAGAAACACCTTCGCACATGATTCATTTCAATGGCTATAAATTTCTGGGACCAAGATAATTTTTTTGTTCTTTCTATTTGCAAGGAGGCAGATATGTCCTGGCAAACTCAGCTGAGGGGAGATTCTGTATCCTGGCTGCTTGAGCCTGATTCGCCTGGGGTTCGTTACCTGGCGCTACGTGACCTGATGGAGCTTCCCGCCGAGGATGCAAAGTTGAAGTCTGCGCGGAAGCTGGCGCACAAGGTGGGTCCCATCGCGGAAGTTTTGTCCCACATGGAGGATGCGGGATATTGGGTCAAGGCGGGGTCTGGTTACAATCCGAAATATCGCTCAACAGTTTGGTCGATGATTTTGCTTGCACAACTTGGCGCGTCTGTCTATGAAGACATGCGAATCGAACGGGCTTGTAAATACCTGCTCGACCATGCCCTGACCGAAGGCGGTCAATTTACTGCGATTGCATCTGGCGCGCCATCTGGGACAGCGGATTGCTTGCAAGGGAACCTGTGCTGGTCGCTGATGGAGTTGGGCTGCGATCATCCGCGGCTGGAGTCTGCCTACGAGTGGATGGCGCGAACGGTCACTGGCGATGGAATTGCGCCCAAAGAGGAGAAGGACGCGCCAATCCGCTACTTTGCAGGCAAATGCGGTCCGACCTTTGCCTGCGGAGCCAACAACAAACTCCCCTGCGCATGGGGCGGATGCAAGGTGATGATGGCATTCGGCAAATTGACGGCAAAGAAACAAACTCTATTAATCAAGAAAGCCATCAAACAAGGCGTGGACTTCTTCCTTGGCGTTGACCCTGCCACGGCTGATTATCCCAATGGCTATACAGACAGACCCAGCGGCAACTGGTGGAAGTTCGGCTTCCCTGTCTTTTACGTCTCGGATATTTTGCAAATTGCTGAAGCGTTGTCCGCTTTGGGGTATGGCAGAGACAAGCGGCTGGCAAACACCATGAATCTCATCCGCGAAAAACAGGATGAAGACGGTCGCTGGGCATTGGAATATGATTACAGCGGCAAGACTTGGATGGATTTTGGCGCGAAGAAAAAGCCGAACAAGTGGGTGACGTTGCGGGCGTTGCGGGTTTTGAAAACAATCGGCTGATTAAGTTGAAAACAGGCAGCGTCCTGGTTTGGGGTGGGCAGGCGCGCCTGCGCCAGGCTCCCAATTCGTTATACAATATAAGAGCCCGCGGTCATACTCTTTTCGAACCGCGCACGAAACGGCAAAGAGAGAGCCTCGCGAAACCACAGGGGCTATATTCACGTATGATAAGATGCAACCGAAACAATTTTCTGCGCGCAAAGTGAGATTTTTACATGACCGACCTGCCCGCCATCGAAGTCCTGAATCTACGCAAATCTTTTGGTGAGAATCACGCCGTTCAAGGCGTCAGTTTTGAAGTCAGCCAGGGTGAAATTTTCAGCCTGCTCGGACCCAACGGGGCGGGCAAGACGACCACCATTTCCATGCTCTCCTGCCTGCTGCGACCCGATGACGGCGACGCCCGCGTGATGGGACATTCCATCCGCGCCGAACAAACGGGCGTCAAATCGGCGCTGGGCGTGGTCCCGCAGGATATTGCCCTGTACGAAGACCTGACCGCCCGCGAAAACCTGACCTTTTGGGGCAAGATGTACAACCTGCGCGGCGCCAAACTCAAAGCGCGGGTGGACGAAGTTTTGGATATCATCGGTCTGCGCGACAGAGCCAACGAGCGCGTGGGAAAATATTCGGGCGGAATGAAGCGGCGCGTCAACATCGGTGTGGCGCTTTTGCACAAGCCCAAAGTCATCTACATGGATGAGCCAACTGTCGGCATCGACCCGCAGTCGCGGCGCAACATCCTCGACAGCGTGGTCAGGCTCAAAGACGAGGGCATGACCGTTCTCTACACCACCCACTACATGGAAGAGGCGCAGGAACTCTCCGACCACATCGGCATCATGGATCATGGCAAACTCATCGCCTGCGGCACGAACGACGAACTGGTCAAACTGGTGGGGCAGAAAACCCGCATCGATTTGACCCTGAACGCGAATGCCGAAAATGTGATGCCTGCCTGGCGGGAGGTCGAAGGCGTGTCGCTGGTCTCGGCGGAGGATGGTGTGGTGACGGTGTTGGCGCAGGACAGCAACCTGGTTCTTCCGCATTTATTCGAGACGGCAACCCGCCACGCCGCCCGCATCACTTCGGTGGACATCCACGAGCCAAATCTCGAAGCCGTGTTCCTGCACCTGACAGGACGGGCGCTAAGAGATTAGGCAAAGCCCCCGCCAATTTACCAATTTACCGATTTACCAATCTACCAATTTACCCGTCTACCCATCTACTCACCCACACAAACCAACCATGAAAATTCTCGACATCGCCCTCAAAGACATGACCCGCTCCTTCCGCAGCGTCTTCGCGGTGTTTTTCATGCTTGGCGTGCCGCTGTTGGTGACGGGTATGTTTTACTTCATGTTCGGCAACATCGCCGGCGAAGGCGGATTCAACCTGCCGAAGACCAAAGTAGCAATTGCCAATCTTGACGAAGGCGGACCTAAATTTCAGGTCAACCCCAGGAACATCCCCGGCGGGAAAAAAGCCGACACGATGGGCGAACTGGTCGTCAGCATCCTGCAAAGCGATGAAATGTCAGACCTGATCGAAGTCATGCTGGCAGACAGCGCCGCAGCCGCCCGCGCCGCAGTCGATAATCAATCCGCGCAGGTGGCAATCATCATCCCGCCCGATTTTTCGGATAAATTCGCCGACGTAAACGAAGATGCCGTCATCGAGTTTTACCAGGACCCCACGCTGACGATTGGTCCCGCCATTATGAAATCCATCCTCAATCGTTTTCTGGACGGGATGGCAGGCGTCAAAATTGCCGTAACCGTTTTTCTGGATGAAGCCGACTCCGAAGAAACTGCGCTGGCGGGACAGGTGGTACAACTATATTTGAAAGACTCGCTGGCGGAGAGCGATGACCCCGAAGCCGAACTGCTGGAGGTGCGCCTGCCCACCGGCACAACACGCAACAAAGAGGAGGAAAGTCAAAACCTTCTGCTCAGTATTGTGGGTCCGATCATGGGCGGCATGATGGTGTTCTACGCTTTTTTCACCGGCGCATCCACGGCGCAGAGCCTTCTCAAAGAAGAAGAGGAACGAACCCTGCCGCGCCTGTTTACCACGCCCACATCCCAGGCAGCCATTTTGAGCGGCAAACTGCTCTCGGTTTTCATGACGATTTGTGTTCAGGTCGCAGTGTTGATCGTCGCCGCGCATTGGATTTTCGGGATTCAGTGGGGTGAAGTTTCATCCGTGATTTCGATGGCGGCGGGAATTATTTTCAGCGCGTCGTCGTTCGGGGTCTTCATCAACTCCTTTCTCAAGAACACCAAACAGGGCGGCGTGCTGTTCGGCGGCGTGCTGACCGTGACCGGAATGCTCGGTATGATCAGCATCTTTGCCATGGATTCCCCCTCGGCGGCGCGGATGGGAGAAACCGTCTCGCTGCTGGTTCCGCAGGGCTGGGCGGTGCGCGGGTTGATGAACTCCATGAACGGAGAGCCGCTCGAAAGCGTTTTGATCAACCTGCTGGTTTCGCTCCTGTGGAGCATCGTTTTCTTCGCCGTCGGCGTGTGGAGATTCAACAGGCGCTACGCATAGTTCGACGGACCGCCCCAGAGATAAAAATTATGCTTCGTATTCTCGATATCGCATTCAAAGACCTGCTGCAACTCTCGCGTGATTTCAAGACCTTCATGTTCCTGTTGATCATGCCGATTATATTCACCTTCCTTTTCGGCTATGCCTTCGGCGGATTCGGCGGCAACGACTCGGATTCGCGCCTGCCCGTCGGCTACATCTCGCAGGATGACAACTGGGTCACGGATGAACTTCACGACCTGCTGGCGGCTTCGGAAGTGATCCGCCTTGAAGAAAATATCTTTCTCTCCCCCGCCGACCTGGAAAAACTGGTTGCAGACGGCGACCTGGCAGCCGCAATCATCGTCCCCGACGGATACGGCAGGGCGGTGCTCAAAAACAAAACCGTCCGCCTGATCGTCATTGCCGACACCGGCGCCCAAGCCTGGACGACCATCGAAGCGGAACTGCTCAGCGTCGCCAGCCGCGTGGATGGCGCGGTCCGCACGGCAAGCATCATGGAGAATATGGATTTGGAAGGCGTGCCGTTCGATTACGCCTTCGAGCAGGTCATCGCCGCGTGGGATGAGCCGCCGATCACAATTCACGAAGCGTCGAGCCTGGCAATCGACAAGGCAAGCGACGGAAACAGCGGCTTGGCGCACACATCGCCGGGGATGATGCTGCAATTCGCCATCGCCGGGTTGTTGACCGCCGCGCAGGTCATCGTCTCGGAGCGCAAATCACGCACCCTGCAAAGGCTGTTGACCACCGACACGCGCCGTATTCATGTCGTCTTCGGTCATTACCTGGCAATCTTCCTGTTGATTTTCACCCAGTTCGCCATTTTGATCACCTTCGGTCAATTTGTGCTGAAGGTGGATTACCTGCGGCTGCCCAGCGCGACCCTGCTGGTGGCATTCAGCGCCGCGCTTTGCATCTCTGCCCTGGGCTTGCTGATCGGCATTCTGGCAAAGACCGAGGAACAAGCCGTCGCCTTTTCGCTCGTGCCGATGTTTGTCTTTGCGGGACTGGGCGGCGCATGGGTTCCGCTGGAGGTGACCGGCGAGACCTTTCAAGCCATCGGGCATCTCTCGCCCATCGCCTGGGGCATGGACGGCTTCGAGAACATCGCCGTGCGCGGACTCGGCTTCGAGTCAGTCCTCGTCCCATCCGCCGCGCTGGCGGGCTACGCATTGCTTTTCTTCACCCTGGCGGTGTGGCGGTTGAACGCCTCTGAGTAACTCGTAAACGGTAAATTCTAATGAGCCAAAAAAGCCGGGCGTGACGAACTCCATCGCTGGCTTCCCCCCTGCCCAAACGCGACGAGCGCGAACCCTTCCTCATCCAGGTCTATTTCAGCAGACAGCTCACCGACGAAGAAGCCCTGCGCCTCTTCAAGCAAAAACTCAAAGAGACCCGCGAACGGCTCGCCGTGCATGAAACCATTTATCAATCCATTCAACGCATCGAAACAAAAAATTACACAATCCACATAGGTGACAAATGAAGAATATTCGCAACCTCGTTATCTTTTCACTTTTTACCGTCTTTGGCGGCTGGCTCGGCATCTGGCTGAATCAGGTCACGGGCAACACCATGCCGCCCATGCAAAGTTTGGGCGCGCTGATCTGGTTGATGTCCCCAGCCGTTGCGGGATTTTTGCTCCGCGCTTTGGGCGGGGATGGCTGGAAGGATTCGGGCTTCGGGCTGAATCTGCCCTCAGGCTTTGGGTGGTATCTGGTAGCGATTCTGGTCTATCCGCTCGCCGCCCTGCTGACGTTTGGTCTGGGTTCCCTGCCGGGCTTTGTCACGGCGGACGGCTTTGCCGCGCAAGGCTTCGGCGTGTATCTTTCCATCGTCGGCACAATGTTCATCGGCTCGCTGATCAAAAACTTCTTCGAGGAATTTGCCTGGCGAAGTTATCTCACCCCGCGCCTCGCCGCAACCAAAATCCACCCCATGCTGAATCACCTCATCACGGGCGTTTTGTGGTGGTCGTGGCATCTGCCATACTATTTCTACTACCTCGACCGCGCCATGCTGGAAAGCGCCATCACCACCAGTTTTCCTGTTTTCCTTGCCCTCGGTCTGATCGTCCTCTTCCCCACCGCCATCCTGTTCGGCGAACTTCGGCTGATCAGCAAATCCACCTGGACGGTTTTCCTGCTGCACTGCGTCATCAACGCCGTCAGTATGCCGCTGTTGATGAACGGCTTCATCGAAGCGGATGGCGCGATGGGCGCAATCTTCACCCCCACCAACGAAGGAATCCTCACGTCCCTGCTGATGGGCGCGGCGGGGTTGATCCTCTACCAGCGGCGGATGAAGCAACGGACCGCCTGATAAATCCAGTCACCTGTGAAATTCACGGGTGATTTTTTATTTTCGTCACCATGGTTTTTCCAAAGTTGGTTGACAAAAAGTAAAAAATAAGATCCTTCTCGGTACAATTGCGAGAGATGAACAAGCAAAAAATACTGAGGAGGATCTAAAATGCATTATAGCGCAAGCAGG
>Ga0172367_10007925_pt1 | contig 12009 bp, 8 predicted proteins | sample Lak10m_FD_114542 | JGI IMG/M metagenome (GOLD analysis project Ga0172367, IMG submission 114542) | Freshwater microbial communities from Kabuno Bay, South-Kivu, Congo - kab_022012_10m | ecosystem: Environmental > Aquatic > Freshwater > Lake | place: Democratic Republic of the Congo: South-Kivu...
CCGAAAAAAAGAAAACTTCGGACTTGGAACGCACCCTCCCTGGCTGGCTGAGAGAGGCGCGTAAGACATCGCAAAAGGATAAGAATCTGCAAAAATCCGGAGATCATAGTCCAGCCAAAGATACGAACAGCACTGGAGCCGTTCTCCCCGAAACAAATAACCTTGATTCTTCTTCCAATATAGATTACCTGGCAGGGCTCTCAAACCTTAACAAAGACGATGAAGAACATGAAACCCCTGAGTGGCTTAAAAATCTTCAAAGTAGTTTTCCCGAGGACACGCAGGTTGAGCCCACTGGAAACATGCTAGACTCAGAACAAAAATTAGGGGATAACCAGCTAACTGAAAAGGCAGAACCAACAGAACAAGTTCATCCTGAAGAAAATCAAGGGTTTTCGAGCGAGACTTTATCTTTTCAGTTTGACGAAAATTTCGAGCCTGTCACAAAAAATGCAACAACCGCTCCTGACTGGCTTAACGAGATCTTCACACAAGATAAATCCAGTGAATCTACTGCCCAGGAAGGGCAGAGTACTCCAAATAAAAACACAGATCCTTCGATTTATGCTGACTTACCAGATTGGCTGGCCGCATTTGCTGGCACAACTGAAGTACCTGGCAACCTTCCTGAGGAAAACCCATCTATAATACAAGAACCCCCAAATTTAACGCAAGAAAACCCCGATTGGCTTGCAAATTTAGGGGGGGATTTTTCCACAGAAGTGGTTGCGCTTGAGCCAGAATTACAAGTACCGGCGAACTCTGAAGCACCTGATTGGTTGATGAGAATGGGTGAAGGGACGCAGGCACCTCCAGAATCTGAGTCAACCGAACCACATCCCCAACCAGAACAACCTGATTGGTTGGCCAGCTTACAGGCCTCAACTCCGACAGAATTCCAATCTATTCCAGAACAAGAAATACCTGAAACCTCTCCAGGTATTGAGCAATCTAACTGGTTAAATAACCTTCAGGATACAGATAGAGATAATAACTCCCAATCCAGCCTTTTGGCCAGTGCGCTTCCAGCCCAGGATTTTACAGACACAACACAAACCGGAGATCTTCCCGATTGGTTAGCCAGCCTACAGGCCTCATCATCAACGCCATTCCAATCTGCCAACTTCCAGGATGAAACTGAGACATCCCCAACCGCTGATCAACCTGACTGGTCCGGTAGTTTGCAAGAACCTTCTGCAACCAGCGATAACCCTGCTTCCAAAGATGTACCAAGCATGGAATCTCAAGATTCCATGCAGTCCAACGAGCTTCCCGATTGGTTAGCCAGCCTGCAAGATCCAACTTCAACTCCGCCACAGCCTGCCAGCAAGCAGGAACTTCCTGTGGTTCCTCCATTTTCAGAGCAACCTGATTGGTTGGCAAATCTTGAGTCACACCAATCCCCCCCAACCATCGGGCCTTTTATACCTGAATACCATTTATCAAGTGAAGAGCCTGCACTAACGCAGAAACCATTTCAAACAGGTTCATTAGTACTTCCTAATACAGCGAGTATTAACAGCGCAGTGCCTGACGGCATATTCCCCAAGGCACAGGAAACACCCGAAGAAAATTTTTCTTCCAGCGAAGGAACTAATCCACCCGAGATTGAATCGCTGATCTCTGTCCCATCAGAAGAGAAAAACATAGATTCTCTCTTATCAATGGATGCTCCTGATTGGCTTTCTACGCTTCCGTCGGAAGAGGCAGAAAAAACCAGCGCTTATCCTGATGAAGAGAGTAGTGCTGCATCCGATCTGAACCCTGGGGAATTACCTAGCTGGGTTCAGGCTATGCGCCCGATGGAATCTGTTATCTCTGAAAATGACAATAGCGATCAGGTTGAAAAACAAGGTCCGTTGGCTGGTTTACTCAGTGTTTTACCATCTCAACCAGGTCTGACGACAAAACGTCCAACCAGTTCCCTTCCAATCAATCTTGTAACAACTGAGATGCAGCAAGCCCAAGCTGCACTTCTGGAAAATCTGCTAAAGTCCGAGACTTCTTCCCAAGTTATAGCAAATCGCTCAAAAACAAAAACCAATCACCCGCTCCGATGGCTCGTCGCTAGTATCTTGCTATTGCTCATAACCCTCCCGGCTGCGCTTGGGTTGAAAATTTTTCCCGCACCGGTCATGCCTGAAGGACAAAACCCAGCCAGGGCGTTTTTCACTACTATATCTACGCTCCCCACAAACGCGCCGGTACTCTTGGTAATGGATTATCAACCTGGGTTCGCCGGGGAAATTGAAGCCGCTGCCGGACCCTTAATCGAACAGCTGATGAGCAAGCAGGCTCGATTGGTTTTTGTTTCCACTTCTCCCCTGGGCGAGTTAATGACCAACCGACTTCTACAAAGATTTGAAAACCTTTACTCATACAAGAAAGGTGCTCAATACATTTACCTTGGGTACATCCCTGGCGGCGGCGCCGGCATCCAAGCTTTTGTAAACCAGCCCGTAGCTACATTCGGGGCAAATGCAGAAACCGGCAATTTATGGGAAACACCTGTATTAAAAGATTTAGCTACCAACGCTCAAGCCAGCCTTTCCAATTTCGCCGCTGTGATTATAGCAACAGATAATCCTGACACTGGTCGGATGTGGATCGAACAGGCTCAACCCAAGCTCATAGACAAACCGATGCTTATGGTGGTCAGTGCGCAAGCAGAACCGATGATACGTCCCTATATACTGTCAAACCAATTGAGTGGTTTGCTGGCAGGGTTGGAAGGTGGAGAATTTTACGAAAGCACGCTCGGGAAAACTGGCTCGGCTGGGTCATATTGGGACTCGCTTGGAGTCAGTATTTTGGTTGCGGAGTTAATTATTTTGATCGGCGGTTTTTGGAATCTTTTGTCTGGAATTCGCGCCCCAAACACTTCGAACGAAAAGGACAAGAGTTAAATGTTTGCCGCTATTCAATTGGATTTAATCACAGGCTTCCTTAGCTTCTTTTTTACTTTATTGATCTTAAGTTATCTATTGGGCGACAACCCAGCCTTTAGATTGGCCATACATGCCTTCGTAGGGGTTTCAACAGGATATATTGTGGTTGTTATCCTTAAGCAAGTTATTGCGGATAAGCTGTTTCCAATATTCGTTTCTACCTCTATCCCTGAACGTGTGCTTTTGGCAATTCCCTTCATACTAGGAATTTTGTTGTTAGGAAAAACATCAGAGCGGTTTGAATGGCTTGGTCGTCCGGTAGTAGCCCTGCTGGTCGGGATCGGAACGGCTTCAACCATCGCCGGAGCAATTCTCGGGACTTTGATACCACAGATCCTGGCTATAAGCGGATTATTTGGCATGGGAGGTAGCCTGACTTTCGGTAGCTTTGCCGGCACCTTTATCACGGCTGGATTCGTTCTTATCGGAACCATCACCACGCTTGTGTATTTTCAATTCAGTGTATTCGGTAAGAATAAAACCGCTGGAAAACGCGGATGGCTGTTGAATATTATCGCGCTGACCGGTCAAGGTTTCATATCCATCACGTTAGGCGCAATATTTGCGGGTGTTTTGATTTCTTCGCTGACCGCTCTCGTTGATCGTGCCCAATCAATGGTCCTTTTTATTGATCACTTATTATCGCTTATCTTCTAAATCATTATGCCCACTCCATCTGCAAAAGGCAATTCATTATTGGCAATCGACATTGGCACAATCAACACTCGAGCTGCGTACTTTGATATCATCGAAGGCAAATACCGGTTCATCAACGTAGGCCAATCTCCAACCACATCAAACGCACCTGTTCGCAATGTTATGATAGGTGTTCAGCTTGCAATTGAAAACCTTCAGGGAATGATTGGCAAATCCTTAATGGATGATGAAGGTCGCTTGATTACGCCATCTCAACCTGACGGTCTGGGAGTGGATAATGTAGTGTCCTCGATCTCACTTGGACCAACCATCACTACGCTTATCGTTGGCTTGCTGCCAGATGTTTCTCTAAAATCCATTGAGAACCTGGCTCAGACTGCAAATACAAATGTGGTCGATTGCATCCAATTAAACGATCCACGCCGGGCAGACGAACAAGTGGATGCGATCATCCAAAACAAACCAGAGCTTGTGCTGATCGCCGGGGGTATGGATGGGGGTGCGAGAAAATTTATTCAGAAAATATTAGAAGTAATTGGACTCGGGATATTTCTGGCACCCGAAGAAAAACATCCTACGGTGCTCTTCGCTGGAAACAAACAATTAGCCCAGGAAGTTATCACTTCTCTCAACAATATTGCTTCACGGGTTTATGTGAGCCCCAATATTCGTCCTTCGTTGGATGTTGAAGATCTTGCCCCAGCCCAACGCCAACTTGCTGACATAGTTGTAGAGCTACGTCAAAAGCTAATGCCTGAACTGGAGGAGATTAGGATGCTTTCAGGCGGCAACCTTGTGTCATCCTCTTATGCGCAAGGACGCATGACACGTTTTCTCTCAAGCTATTTCGGCTCTGGCAAAGGCACGTTAAGCATCGACATTGGCGCATCAGCCATCTCCTTGGGCGCCTCCTTCGACAAAGAATTGCATTTGAGTGTTTTTCCTCAACTCGGAATTGGCCAATCATTAAGCAATTTACTGGCGCACACAAAACTGGATGAAATTGTACGATGGCTTCCTATTGATATTTCTCCTGGCACGGTAAGGGACTATCTCTTTCAAAAATCGATCTATCCTGGCGCAATTCCAGTAACAAAAGAAGAACTGGCCATCGAACAAGCTATCGTGCGCCAGAACCTCACACTTGCATCACAGTGGATGCTCGAGCGATTGCCCGGGCGCCTTCGCGCACAGGTCGGATTTTTTCCAACTTTTGAACCAATCATCGCCGGAGGAACAGCAATAACCCATGCAGCCAATCCGGCCCAAAAGCTACTCATGCTGCTCGATGGATTACAACCTGCTGGAATAACCACCATCGCCCTTGACCAATTCAACCTGCTAGCCAGCCTTGGCGCAATTGCCGAAGTGAATCCCTTACTGACAGTCCAGGCGCTTGATGCAGGTATATTGTCTTATCTTGCCACCGTTATCTCGCCAATCAGCAGTGTAGAGTATGGCACGCCTATTGTGAGTGCAAGGCTGATCCGCGACGATGGAACCGAAACAGCGAGCGAAATCATGATGGGCAACTTGCAAAGACTTCCTTTAGGAAGTCGCCAAACAGCCCGACTGCAACTGCGGCCGCTTCAAAACGCAGATGTGGGCCTCGGTTTTGGCTGTGCTGGCGAGGTGGAAGTGATCGGCTCATCCATCGGGATTGTAATTGATGCACGCGGCCGGCCCCTACGGCTGCCACCCGATTCGGCTCAGCGCCGCGCCCTGGTACAAAAATGGCTCAACACCGTGGGAGACTGACATGCTAGCCTCAATAACACACTTATTGCCTCTCACGACTGTTATCCGCAAACGTCTACTGCCCTGCAATGGTCGCGTTCTTGCAAGGGTTGGGCAAAAAGTAGATCCTTCTGTCGTCGTAGCCGAAGCAATTGTTGGACGCCAGCATACGATTATCGATATTGCTCGCAGCCTGAATGTCTCTCCCCGCAAGGCCGCAGCCTTGATAAAAGTCAAACGCGGTCAAAAGGTCAAACATGATGAAACTATCGCCGAGACCTCTGGTATGTTTTCCAGTGAAGTTAAAGCCCCGGCAGACGGGCGTATCGTCGCTATTGGTGGAGGTAAACTCGTATTGGAGACAGGCGGAACCACCCTCGAACTTTTCGCCGGGGTATCTGGTGTGGTAACAGAAATCATCACCAATCGCGGGGTTGCCATCCGCGCAACTGGTTGTGTCATCCAAGGATTATGGGGCAATGGAAAAATTGATACCGCCGTGATGATGAGCATCATGGATCGTCCAGATGAAGCATTCGATGCAACTCGCCTGGATGTTTCAATTCGCAGTTCCATTATTCTGGGCGGCCACATTGACAATTCATCAATTTTCAAAACCGCCAGCGATTTACCGGTCCGCGGGCTGATCATTTCTAGCATGTCTCCTGCACTGATACCGGTGGCAATGCAACAGCCATATCCTATTCTGCTTATCGATGGTTTTATTCGCCAACCAATGGACTCAAGTTCGTACAAATTATTAAGTACCAATGTACGGCGTGAAATCACACTCAATGCCACCACTCATGATCGTTTTACTGGTGAGCGCCCGGAAATCTTCATTACGCTACCTGTTTCACAAGATCCGCCCGAGATTCGTGATTTGGATGTCTTCACCACAGGACAAACCGTACGTATCGTTTCTTTAACGCGTCCGGCACGGATTGGCACGATAGTACAACTTCAAACAACACTAAATAATCTACCCAACAATTTAAAGGTGAAGAGCGCGGAAGTCAAACTGGAACATGGTGAAAGAATACTTGTTCCACTAACCAATTTGGAAGTGCTAGGGTAAAATAACATATTCACTCACATGAGGAGAGAAAAACCATGGCCAATACATTTGTTTTTGATGATGACCAGCAAGAGCCTGATGCAGAAACTCCAGCACCTGAATCATCCGAACCGGAAAAATCCGAAGGTAGTGAAGGGAACAACCGCACCTTTCTGATTGCAGCAATTATCCTTGGTGGTATTGTCTTGCTCTCGTTGATTTGTATGGCCGTCTACGCCTTGCTGATCATGCCACGGCAAAAGGCTAGTGCCCAGGCGACTTCCCAGGCGAATGCTGATGCCAGCACCCAGGTCGCTTTTATTCAACAACAAACACAAGAAGCAGCTTTGTTTACCGCAACGCTTCCACCGACAGAAACGCCTCTACCCCTACCTACTGAAACACTTGTCGTAGTATTCGCCAGCTCAACCCCCAGCCCGATGCCCACAAACGACCCCGCGACAGCCACTTACGAAGCTCTCCAAACCCAATTGGCAGATGCCCAGGCTACAACATTATCCAAAACTGGCACACCAGGCACACCTGGTACTCCCGGAACACCAGGCAAGACCAGGCTAGCCAATACTGGTTTTGCTGATGAAGTTGGCCTACCCGGTATGTTCATCGCTGCTCTGATTGTTATCGCGATCATGCTATTAGCCCGCCGCCTGCGCCAGGCTGCGCCATAATATTGAATTTTTTGTATACAAAACGCCCGGGCGAATTGAAATCGCCCGGGCGTTTTGTATACAGCCGAAAAATCTATACCACGCTCTCAGCAACCTTTTGACCAAAGCCTAGAAGGTCTTTTACCAAATGCATTGAACGGCCTTCCGCATAAACACGCAAGACAGGCTCGGTACCCGAGGGGCGAATAAGCAACCAGGAATCATCCCCCAGAATATATTTGATCCCATCCAGACTCGAAATATTTACAATTTTTTCTCCGCCAATCTCCGAAGGGGCATTTTTCAACAGCAAATCTGTCATTTCTTGCTTGGCAACAGGGCGACCAAGACGCAGGTCAGCCCGCTCATAAAATGCGGGACCTACATCAGCCAGAAGGTCTGCGGTCAATTCACCAAGTGTTTTTTTTGCCTGGGCTATTATCTCGACCAGCAATAATCCCATGATTGGGCCATCACCCTCTGGAATATGACCCTTGAAAGAAATTCCTCCAGATTCCTCACCGCCTATGAGGATATCCTCGGTCATCATGTAATCAGCGATATGGTTAAAACCGACAGGAGTTTCGTATACTTTCAACCCATAGCGATTAGCCAATCTATCGATCATTCTTGTAGTCGAGACAGTTCGCACAACAGAGCCTTGCCAACCTCGCGTTTCAACCAGGTAACGCAAAGCCAGGGCCATAATTTTGTGGGGATCAACAAATTGTCCACGCTCATCCATCGCGCCAATACGATCCGCATCGCCATCAGTAGCCAGGCCAAAAGACCCTAATCCCGCACCTAAAGCCCCGGTCAATGCGCCAAGATTTTTAGCTATCGGTTCCGGATGAACGCCACCAAAGCCAGGATTCATCTCACCGCGGACTTCGGTAATCTCACAACCTGTACCCTGCAAAAATGCGCGCATTACCCCCCGCCCTGAGCCATACATCGAATCAATCACAAAACGTTGGGGGGTTTCAGCAATCGCATCAGTATTGATCAGTTTCCGCAAATGATCGAAATAAGCTAGCAGAGGATTGAATTTCTGTATCAAGCCGGCTTGCTTGGCCTGGTTATAATCCATCAAATTGGGTCCACGCGCCTGTTCTTCGTTATCATTGATATACACTTCTACACGCCGACATTGCTCAGGTAAAGCGGACCCACCATAAGCGGCCTTTAGCTTCACTCCGTTATATCGTGGGGCGTTGTGAGAAGCGGTAATCATCACCCCCCCGGCTGCCCTGTGATTCTTCACAGCATAAGAAATCGCTGGTGTGGGTGCATCAGACTGAGCCAGCAGAACACTGAACCCGTTTGCTGCCAGCACACGAGCTACTTCCGCAGCATACCGATCTGAAAGAAAACGAGTATCAAAACCCACGACAAATTTTCTCGTGTCTACGTCCAGGGTGGGCCCTGTAACCCAATGTTCTGAGGCGGCCGCATCTGCGATAGCCTGTGCTACCATACGCAGGTTACCAAAAGTAAATGTGTCCGAAATGACAGCTCTCCAGCCATCAGTCCCAAAATGAATCGGCATGCTTGTTCTCCATACAGAAAGATGTGCGGAAGTTTTCAGTCCGCACTTAGAAAATTTCAAAAAAGGTATTATCTAAGGCGAAAAAGAAGGGGTAGCTGTAACAATCAACTCACTGAGGACCCAACCATTAATTTCGCGCAGCGGGGTACGGATTACCACATGTATCCAGGTGCCCCCATCAACCACCACAGGAACATCTCCCAAAATTTCGGCGAGATACCCATTTTCCACAGTTGTCATTGAATTTCCACCCGGCTCAACCCTGACAATAACGCCTCCTGATTGCGACTGCACTCGACCATAAACCGGAGTAGGTACTAGCGTGGGTGCCGATGATATCCCGGCTAGCGGAGTTAATTCTACCGTTGGAACAACATCAGGTTCGGTGGCAGAGGGCCGGGGCGAGGGGGTGAAATATGCTGTAACCGTCGGCTCAAGGGGCTTGATCGTAGATTTGGGCTTATTAGTAGGGATAATTTCAGGTGTCGGCGAGCTGGTTTCAACAGGCGTGGAGTACGCCTGATCACCTCTGACATTTACCAGGCTGCCAAAGCCGGCAAAACCAGCCACTACAAATAACCCGAATAATACCAGAACGGCCATCAACATATAACCCCTAGGATCCAACGGTCGGAATCCCATATAGAAAAAGATGACCAGGCCGATAAGAAAAGATAAAGCCAGATGAATCAAGAGCACCAAACCAGCCTGTGGCCACAAACCTTGAACATTTGAACCCAACCCAAAGCCAGCCGCGCTGACAGTCAAATAAAGTTGATAAGCCACCATCAGGCTGGGTATGATGGGTTTGTCATCGGACCTGATAAATCCAATCACAAGCACCGCTGTGCCAATTACCAACATCAACAAATCTGGCAACCACAAACGCGCATGGTAAAAAGCCTGGGATAAAGTCAGTGGTTGAAATATTCGAGATGCAAGACCTGCCAGGTAACCAACAATAAATACCACGGCAAACCCAGTGAGCACCGCGCCAAAAGTCTGTCGAAAAAATCGAATTTCACCTGTTGCAGCGGAAAGCGACGCTCCCACCCAAGGACCCAACATCGGCGCAACTAGGATGCCTATGAGCAGAATAGCTGGAGCATCAAGGATGTAACCCACGCCCAGGATGCATCCACAAAGGAACGAAAAAACAAAAAAATCAACAGTGGGTGAAGAACGCTGGCTGATAGATTCAAGACGTTCGCCAATATCACTGGCGCTGAGCCGTTCGGTAATCCGAGGAGTGCGTCTACGGCGGCGCGGAGCCTGGTTGGTTGGGGCTGCAGAATTATCTACTGAGGGCTTATTAACAGATGTCATTCCTAAGGCATTTATCTCCCGATGAAACGCAGCAACATCCTCTTCCACACGCGGAAAATCAAATTCAGGCGTTAGTCCACCCAAAGGTAAGAATTGCGAATCATCTGCACTGGATGCCGCCTGAATATTGGATGCGTCTTCCTGGGAAGGATCGTGATCTTCATCCATTTGTCCGCGCGGTGTTTGGCCGGAGGGCAAGGTAGTATCATCATCTGGAAAGGTCATTTGCGCAAACTCGCAATCAATCTTAATGGTTTATTGAACAAATCAAGGGCGCTCAAAATATCAGGCAACAAGAGGTGAGCAGCCTGCATGGTTTCAGTTGCTAATCCTTCTACTGACAAAACACATATACCCAAAGCTGCGGTTCGCAACATTTTTGCATCATTCGCACCCTGGCCGATCGCGGCAACCTTATCTGCGCCCAACTGACGGACGTAGGCAGCTTTTTGTTCTACTTCATTACCAGGCTTGATACGCACAGCTTGCAAATTCAGCAAGCTGTCGATCACTGCCTGCCCACCATGTGTATCTGCTGTCAGCAAGTGAACTTTTATACGATCACGCAAAGAACTAATACGTTCCGCAACGCAATCTAAGAGTATACCATCCAGTGCAAGCGTCCCATTCACATCCATCACCAGATGTTCAAGTGTCAACTTGCCGCGCCCCGGAATAATCAAATCAATCATATGTCAATTATACAAGAGATACTGAGCAGGGGGGGGATTTCCCATATCAACGGAGAATCCCAAACCTGTATTTCGATTTTAACCTTGACAGAACCAGGAGGATGCATATAATACCAGCCAATATATAAAAACTTTGACGAGGACGAGTACGCGCAGTACGACGGTTCAGAGAGCAGGCAGTAATTGGTGTAAGTCCTGCCCGAAACGACAGCGCAGAATGGACCTCCGAGTTGAAAAGGCAAAAGAATTTGACTGTCCTAGTCAAAAATCGAGTAGCCAGCTCCGGAACCTGCGACCGTTACCTGGCAGAATCACTTAGTCCTTAAAATAGACTAGCTGATTAAATGAGTGAGGCTGGCTTTTCCTGCGCACCCGCGCAGGTTTTTTTTAACCAGGAGATCCCTTTTTACGGGGTCTGACCAGCCTAATTCGGGTGGCACCACGGACTACGCGTTCGTCCCGTTTATCGGACGAACGCGTTTTTTGTTTAACTGTTGAAGGAGAGAGATATGTTTGTTGAAAATGAACCGATTACCCTACCTGAACGCACAGAGTTCTTACATGCCCAAGAAAAAGTAGCCTTCGGAGATGAAATCTCCCCGGCCCTCCTGGCGGAACAGGTTTTTGCGCAGCGTTTCACTGAGGCAAAAACAAACGATAACAGTTTCTCTCAGGGTTTCATCCCATAAGCATCCGTTTTCTTGCAATTCATCATTCATCAAAAACTATTATCAAGGAGAAAGATCATGTTAGAACAAACCCGATTCAACCTCAGCCAAAACGACATTCCAAAATTTTGGTACAACATTAATGCGGACAGTCCAGTAAAACCAGCACCAGTCCTTCACCCAGGCACGCTGGAACCAATAACACCTGATTTTCTTTCAGTGCTTTTTCCAATGGAACTGATCCTGCAGGAAATCAGCACAGAACCTTACATTCAGATACCAGACGAAGTACGCGAAATTTACCGGTTATACCGGCCTACCCCGTTGGTTCGGGCTGTGAGATTGGAAAAAGCTTTAGGAACCCCCGCTCATATTTACTACAAATATGAAGGCGAATCCCCCGTGGGTAGCCACAAACCTAATACAGCCATCGCCCAGGCGTTTTACAACAAGGCTGCCGGAACCAAGGCACTCACAACAGAAACCGGCGCGGGGCAGTGGGGAACTTCGTTGGCCATGGCCTGCAACTTCTTTGACATTGACCTTGAAGTTTATATGGTAAAGGTTTCTTATAATCAAAAACCCTACCGGCGGATTTTCATGGAAACTTATGGCGCACAGGTATTTGCCAGCCCAACAAACCGCACGAATTACGGGCGCTCGCTCTTGGAAAGGGACCCCCAAAATAACGGGTCTCTCGGTATTGC
>Ga0172367_10007926_pt1 | contig 12007 bp, 5 predicted proteins | sample Lak10m_FD_114542 | JGI IMG/M metagenome (GOLD analysis project Ga0172367, IMG submission 114542) | Freshwater microbial communities from Kabuno Bay, South-Kivu, Congo - kab_022012_10m | ecosystem: Environmental > Aquatic > Freshwater > Lake | place: Democratic Republic of the Congo: South-Kivu...
GTGCTGTAACAGAAATCGTAACAGGGATAATGACCGATGACCCAACTGTATATGCCAGCGGAACGGCAGGTTATTGGTTGTATCAATCTGGTCTTAACAGTCAGCAGATTGTTGGTGACACTAACACAATGGTTGGTAGTGCGTATATTGAATCTATTGGTGATGCGTTACTCAACCGTAATATTGCTGGTGGTTCTAATACTGGACGGCTCGTAAAACAGGCACTGTTTGCATTGCGCAATAGGTCCGAAATTACTGGCACTACACTCAGCGTGTACAATGAAACAGATGGTGCTGTGTCATGGACAGCCACCGTAGCATCAAGTGCATCGGCTAACCCGGTGACAGGGATTGACCCACCGTAATGGCTGGCTTCCGCTCATATGCTTTCAAGTGGTTCACTGGCTATGCTGCACCTTCTGGTGGTCCATTACCACCAGAACCGCCAGAACCACCGGGTCCATCTCCTGAAATATGTGCTTGCCCACCGTGGAAAGTAGATGGCACATTGCAGAATGCGTTTACTCGTCTTGATGAAGGATTATGTGTTGAATACACTAAATCTGCGACGTTAGTAAATGCGTGGGTACGAAAGGGTTGTTCATAATGGCACTAAGACAAGTACGTAATAACCAACAACCATTTACGTTGGGTGACAGAAAATTCCAAGGCATTGATACTTATAATGATCCATCTCGTGTCGATGCCGGGTTTTGTCAAAATGCAGAGAACTTATTTATTTACGGTGGAATTATACGTTCCCGTAATGGGTGGGCAAGTGTTTGGTATAACACAACAGGATTGCCAAGTTATAATTTTGCACTAGCTAATCCTATTCGAGAACTAACAGTATTACGTGATGCGGGTCAAACATCTAGGTTAGTTTTCGCCAGTGGGACATCGTTGTATACATACGACACCGCGCAATACGTGAACGGTGGAACACGCTACACAGCAGCAAACCAGCCAGTTATTTTAAATGATCGATTAACTGGATCACCAATTAATATTACTAATGCAGATAATGTTCGCATGGTGCAATATGGCCGTTATCTGTACGGATGCAGTAGCGGAACAAATCCACTATTCCGCGTTAGGATGAATGGTAGTACTGTAGAAGCAGAAACATTGCCAGATTTAAGTGCGTCGCAGTTATCAGACGTTAAGCCTGTTGCTACCGCATCGACATTGCAAGTAATGTCAGGCACGCAGATTAGCGCGAAGTACACAACACCTATACAAACAAGTGGTTTTAGTAACCTACCAAGTTCTCAGTTTGCAAACCTTGTAGGTGATCCTAGTTTTGAATTAAACGTAAACTCTGGTTTTAATAGGTGGAACTACAACTCTACTGATGTTCAGAATATTACCAGTAGTGCTACAAATAAATTTGCGACGTCAGCTAAGAACCCAATGGGTTTTATTTCTACGCGTGATGGCACAACTAATAAGAGATGTCTAAAGGTTGACCAGATACAGGATTATTTTTATCAATATATCGATGTACGACCTGTAAATGTTACATACGATTCAGAGCCATATACATACAGTGTTTCGGCGGGATCACTTACGCAAATTGTTACTGCAACACCACACGGATTGGCGCTCGGACAGAAGATTCAGTTTACTGCTGCATTAGGTGGAGTAAGTATATCTACTATCTACTATGTCAAGTCTATCGTAAACACAACAACATTTACTATGACCAGCGACAGTACTCTTGTTGCTGCTGCGTTTGCGTTTACAGGTGCTGTTGCAACTGGTACGTTTAATGTATTACGTAATGTTGGAACATATGTATTTACCTGTTACCTGTGGAATGAGGATGACCTTACAAATTTTGTCAGTGGTAACACTTTAGATATACGTGTTATTGGCTACAAGAATACGGCTGCTTCTGCGTTTGCAAGTATTGAAGTTATTGCAGGAGCAGAGGTGTATTACAATGCGCGTCCATCTGCAGCTAGAACATCTAGTGACTGGCAAAGATTTGAAATATTTGTAGATTTTAGAGAATTTGCAAATATATTAACTGGAATAGAAATACGAATTAGTACTGCTTTTGATAGAGGTGGTGCTAGTTACATGTTGGTTGAGGACACATCACTCTATGCTATTAACAGTGCGCTGTCTATTGCACCTATTCAAGATGACCCAAATGGTTTGGCTAAATTAATAGGCACACAGGACAACACAACGTTTGAAGCTACTAGCCCGGTTGAGTCATATGCTAAATACCTTCAAAATGAATACATCAAAATTGATCTTGGTGCTAACTATTCATTTACTGAGACTGAAAGCCTGAGTATACGTGCGTATTTTAGCGAGGTGATTAATACATCAGTCCCTCCGTTTAGTTTAGGTTTCAGGTTAAACAATAGGACTGAGTGGACTGGTCAATGCTCTTACGATAAAGACAAAGGGTATTTAACATTTCAGTTATTTCCAATACCACAGTCTTATCGAACTTCAGTCAGATATCTGTATATCAAACTAGATTACGATATTAGTGAATTAAGAAATAACGAATGGTGTATTTCTCTTGGTGAAGTGACTAAGCAAGGTGCTTTAACTCCTTCCAGTAAGTACGCGTATGGATTTACGTTATGGCGTCCGTATACATTGCCTAATAATCCAACGGCAGCTACTGGTGTATCTGCATGGAGTACGTTACCTGAGTTGCCAACTGGAGATGGATTTGAAACGCCTGTTACGCAATTTAGTGCTGACGTAACCATAACGGCTGCTGTTAATCAGGTCACATTAAAACTATATTCCGGCGACCTACGTAAGATTTCTGGCGGTAACTGTCAATATAAGTTTGCTCTTATATACCGCAAGAATGTTTTAACAGGTGATGACCGTGGTCGCTTGATTGCCATTGTCGATCTAGATACTGGAGCGTCATATTCTGACGGTAATAAGTGGACTGGAGCATCATCAGCATTTAGCAATACGGCAACAAACGAGATTACATTTACCGACCAAGTGCAGGACAGTTCGTTGTTATTTGACAATGGCAGTGGTACACGTGGTTATAGATTCCGTTTTGGTCGTGATCCTTTTCCTACTGGTTGTGATTCTATTGCGACATTCAATGGAAGGTTGTTTGTTTCAAAGAAGAACACAGTACATGCCAGCTGGCAATTGGACACATCAAACGAGTACGGTATTTATACGACGCTTTACCCGGACTTTAATGATCCATTATTACCACTTAAAGGTTCTACATTTGATATCTCAAGTCGCACAGATGAAGAGAAGATTGTAGACATGCTGCCTATTGGTGGGGATGGACTCATCCGAGAAAATAGTAGCAGTGCTGCATTAGCGATTCTGCGTGAACGATCTGCATATCTCCTCACGGGAGATAATCCTACTCAGTTTGCAAGTCAAGGTTATTTGCAGGGTGAGGGTACAGGTTTATTAGCAAAACGTGGAGCATGTATTATCAATGGCCGATTAGTATATGCAACTGCTGGTGGGATTATGCAATTGATGGGTGTTCAGTTGCAACCATTAGGCTTAGCACTAGAAGGTGTACTAAATGTTCGGAGTCAAGATTTTGGACCAAGTGCTTCATCCAGTTATATTTCTGCAGCATCGTATGCTAACGTCGAGTTATGTGTGCATGACCGACGGATACACGTATTGGCGCCAATAGCTGGGGAGGCTAGTGGTGCAACCTGCACAAGGCAATATGTATACGATACACGCATTGACGGATGGGTGAACTGGATTAACCCGGTGGCGTACACGTCACTAGTAAGTGTCGAGACAGCAGACGATACACAGGAACTCTATGCTGGTACGAGAGATGGTCGCTTAATGAGGCTGGAGGGGTTTGCAGATAAATCCTATGGTGCAAGTACGCAAACAAGCACAGCAATTAACTGGCAGTTTAAATCACGCGCCTTTGGACAATCTGCAGCTGAAGGGAACATGTATTACAGTGAAAACAAAATACATGGTTTGAACATGCATTTTGAAAACACTGCTGCCACGAACCTTGTAGTGAACTGGTCACTTACATCAATGGAGGGATACTCATCAACGGGTACGTATGAGTGGTCACCGCAAAAGCAGAAAGTCGTCAGTATTAAACACATTCAGAGAACAAGTGACAAGCAAACATTTACAGTTACATTATCTGGAACATCATCTGCACTGTGGAAGATGTTCAGTTATCACGTGCAGACTACAGAAGGTAATACACCGAGAAATTAACAATGCCAACTATTGCACCACTTACATATCCAGTTGACGGTCGTTACGGGCAACCTGAAAGATTATCTGGTCGCGGTAAATCGTCTGTGTCGGTACGTGAGCAAAACTTGCGTGGTATGGATCCAGTTCCATATTCACCATCATCTAATGTTTTGTATTATGCAAGTTCAGTATATACTGTTGATTATGCTCCGTGTGTTGTGTTATGTGATGCGAATACTGCTGGTTTTAGTATTACTCTTCCTATAGCTGCTTCATGTTACGGAAGATCAATAGATGTAATTAAGACAGACGCTACTGTGAACGCTATTACATTTACAGCATCTGGTTCAGATATTGTGTCATTCAACGCAGCTTGGGTAGGTTTAAATGAACAATGGGAAACATGCAGAGTTCTCGCGACAGTAGATTCATCGGGTCAAGGTCGATGGATTGTTATGATGACAAGGACGGTTTAACATGATTGATCCAATGACTGGTTCGTTAATTATGCAGGGTGTTGGTCAACTTGCTGGCGGGTTGTTTAAGCCACGTCGCAGTAGGACTTTACCTATGCAAGAAGCCTACGCTCGGTCGAAGATGGGTTACATTCCTTACTTTGACAACATGATGAAGCAAGGTCAGCAACAACAAAATATGTTTATGCCTGTTGCTCAGAAATCTGCAATGATGGGTATTGAGGCTGCTAATAAACCACTAACTCAGACAGACGTATTTAAAGGTACTGGTGCGACTAATGCCATCCTGCAGAATCAAGGTGATGCGCAGATGGCTGCTGCTGGTATGAATGCTGCGCGATCTGGCTTATACGGACCAGCTAGAACATCAATGTTGCAAGGTACGGCTAATAATATTAACGCAGCACAGGCTGCAAACATAGCTAATTTTGGTGCTAACTATGAAGCTAATGCACCACAGCGTATGTTTAACGCATCGCAGGTAGCTGGTGGAATGGCTGGTGCTGGCACCAACATGATGACTGGTGGAATTAGCGGAGCGACTAATTTATATAGCCAAGGAATGCAGGATCAGGCAAACATTGGTGCACAGTATCAAGCTGCTGATGATGCAGCTCGTGCTGAACATGCGCAGTTTACTCAGTTCTTAACTGGTTTGCCATTTCAAATGGAAAGCGCACGTAACATGCGGGCGCTTGCAAACAGAACTAATAATCCTGCTGGTACAAAATAGGAGACTAACATGGCTTTTAATTCAGCTGCATTAAGCGCCGGTATCGGGTCAATGTTACAGGGTATTCAACAGAATGCTCAAGAGAAATTACAACTAGCGCAAATAGAGCGACAACAACGAATAGAGGATAAACGACTTGCTGAAGAGGCTTTAATGAATGACCTCAATAGGCAAATGGCTGCAGAAAATTTACGGCAAGCCAAAGTTGTTAATCCAATTGCAGCTGATGATCTTGCTATAAAACGTGATTTGACAAGAGGCATAATGCCGTTTCAATTACGTCAGGCAGAGCTTGGAGTTAAAGGTCAGGAGCTAGGATTAATTGGTCAAGGTATATCTAATGATGCAGCAAGATATAACCTTAATTTTATGCTGCCAGAACAGTATAGAGGTTTACAGGCGGATGTTAGGACACGAAGGGCTAATGCTGATTTAGCTGAAGGAACAGTGCAACCTAATATAACTCTTGCCAATCAAGGTGCACAGGCAAATAGATTTGGTGCGGTTACAGCACAAGAAACTGCATTTAACGATGCTTTAAAATCAATTAAAAGTGCTCAGATTGTACTAAATGACAGGACTGCTTCAAAAAAAGATCAAGATCTTGCATATCGTGAATACCAAATTGCATCACAAACACTAGCTAATTTTCCATCAAAATTAAGGGTTATGACAGACCCACAGTTTAAAGATTTATTTGGTGATATGTCTAATTTACGAGCTGCTGCAATTCGTGGATTAGGTGGTACACCAGAACAAATTGCTGATCCAAATTTTGATATATCTCGGTTAATTAGCAGGTATGCACCACCGGTATCTGCCCCATCATTACTTAACACCGCTGATATTTTGCCGTGGATTCAAAGTCACATTGCTGGAACTATGGGCACAAGTGCAATGTCTCCTAATGCAGCTTTTATCGATAGAGTAGAACCCGGTTTTAACGAACAAGGTATTTTAACTGGTCCTTATAAACCATCCGAAATTAATGTTAAAAAGCTTGCTCAGTACTCATATCCACAGTTTAAAGAGCGACTAAAAATTACTGCAGGTCAAGCAGGTATGAAGGTCGGTGATGTCTGGAAACGAATGGGATTAAATCCTGAAGACCTAGATAACACTGGTCAACCACGCATGGATAATCAAAAGGTCGCTACGAGTGTGTATAAAGCAATGGCGACATTTTATTCTCAACCACAAGGATTAGACACATCGCTTGGCAATTATGAAAACAGGCATCTAGATGTTCTCAAAAATAAAGTGTCCGGCAATATTGCTTCTATGCAAAAAGACGTTGGTATAAAACAAACACAAGCTCAGCTAGAAGCATCATTAAAACAAATGGCATATCCAACTATTGCTAATTATCAAGAGTTATTTAATAGTGGAGTTCAACGAATTTTCAAGATCAAAGAACGTTTAACGAATCTTGGTGTGCCTGATAAATTAATGACAATTGCAACTGCTTGGAGTGAGGTTGCACAAAAAATTGAAAAACGAAACATAACACAAGGAAAGACATTGCATGATGAATTGCAGGTTTTATTACAAGGATTGCAGGATGCTTCTGATTCTTTCATTGATGCATCTGAAGTGGATGCTGCAATACGTGCTACCAATGCAATAAAGAAACTTTTAGATTTAGGCCTTACAACAACTACTGCTACTAATACGCAAGGTGCTACTGGTGCTAGAGCTGGTGCAAATGCTGCAAAACAACCACCAAAGAATTTTGGAGTAAGTGGTGATCTGAACTTCAATGTTCCACAATTTGGTGATCCCGGACCTGCTCCGCCTCCATAATAGACATTACAGTAATTTTGTTGTTCAATATCATTAGGAGTTATATGTATGCCTCAAACAAATTCTGGTCGTCGCCGTCAAATATCTGATGATTATTGGAAGAAGCGGTACAAAGAAGCTGGAGTTGTTTCTAGTCCTACTGGTGAAGTACAAGTAACTAATCCTACTAACCGCGTAGGATATGATTTTGCGTCGCAAAGTGACGCAGCAAATTGGCGACAACAGAATTACGTACCTATTGTTCAAGCTATTCAAAATCGTGATCCACGCGTTGTAAATTCAGCAACATTAGATGTTGCTCGATATGGCATACAGAACGGACTTCTAAACCAACAGCAGTACGACTACATTGCTAAGAATATTGCGAGTTTTAGAAACACGCTGGCAAATACGCCTTTAACTAACGATGAAGGAGCTATTCAGTATGGACGACTAGGTCGCACTGGAGACGGAACTTTTGGCCCTGTTCAATCCACGCTTACTCATTCTAAATTAATTCAATATAACCCAGATGGTTCATGGGGTTATCAATATCCTACATCAGCGCAAGACATTAATGATGTAACCGAGAATACTCGTTTGCGTCAGATGGGTTTAATACGCGATGCGCAACCTGTTAATGCAGGATTAGAAACTCTCAGTAATTTAGGGTCTTTTGGACTAGGTGCTGGAATTGGGGTCATAGGTAATATGATACCCGGTGGCGCAATAGCTCAAACTTATCTATCTGGTGGCTTTGGTAATAAACCTGCATTTGCTCCTGACAGTTTTGCTGGTAGAGCATTATCTACCGCGCAAGGTACTCTTGTAGGTATGGGGACAAAGCCACTTGACCTCATGTCTGGTATTACACAAGGGACATCTTATTTAGGTGCTAGGCTGGGTGGCAATGCGCCAGATCAAGCAAATGAAATTGCTGCAAACATTACGCAACAGTCGCCTTGGTATCAGTTGAGTGATCAAGCTAATGCGCCCGCTGTTGATAATCCTTACTTTCAAATGGGTACATCATTTGGTGGTGAGTTAGTAACAGCTATCCCGGCTATGTATTCTAGTCTTGGATTATTGAATGCATCTGCATCATTGGGTGGACGATTACTAGCGCCATTTGGCACACAGGCTTCTGGTGTTGGTCGTGCTATTGGATTAACTGCTGGTGTTGTAACTCCTCCATTAGTACAAGGTTTTCGTGATCAGTTAACCGGCGGTCAACCGGGCATTCGTGAAGATATTGTTGCTGGTTACGAAAATATTACAGACCCGATCCGAAGTACAGCACAACGCGGTATGACTGAAAATGCGTTAATAGCACAGCAAGCGTATGACCCAGAAGGTAGAGTTGCTAGTGCATTCCAACAAGCTGGCATGTTAGCTATGGCTAGTGGTGGCGCAGTGCAAATGTGGAAGGACGTTAAGTCAGAAGCATCTCGTGGAATTAATACATTTAGGGGAAGATTAAAAGAAACTAATAATCCATTTAAGGCATTAAGTTCTGGAATTGCAGCAACCGTTGAAAAAGAGATTGGTCGTGCTGCTATGACCGATTTAGGTTTTGCAAGTACGCAACCATTAAGTGACATTGGTCGCATTATTTATGCATCTACACGTATTGATAAATCAAAACCATACGATGAACCAACAAATGCTGACATTGTCAAATCATTGATATTAGGTTTAGTTGCCTCGCGTCCGGGCAAAAATGCTCAGTGGATTTTCCGTGGTAATCTATTGCAATCACTTGAACCAAAGACTATGGCACTTGCTCATGCGACAGACATTGTTCGCAGAGGTCCAGAGGAATTACAAGCTATACGTGATTACTTCATTAAAGAAAAAGGATTTAGCCCTAAAGAAGTACGGGACGCTGATGATTTAATTCGTAAGGTGGCTACCGTGTTTATGAATGAACACGAGATAGCACGAAATATGTTAAACAAGGGTACGTTACCGGAGGGCTACCCTGTATTTAAAAGTGTAGAACATTTTGTAGAAACATATTTTAGATCACCTGAAATGTTTCCAGATTCAGTGCGTGAAAATATTGAAGTAGCTTTAGCAGCTCCCGAAGAATTAACAAATATTGATACTGCTTATGACAATAGTCCTGTTGTGCAACGGCGTACAATTCGTGCTTTGACGGAGCAATTAATTCCTGAATACACAAAATTATTGGAGCAAAATAAACCACAAGCACAGGAAGTAAAGCCAGAATCTAAATATTGGGGAATAGATTTAGGCGACGGCACCATGTATGTTTACACCCCCGATTTTTCATCAGCTGTAATGAGACCATTGGGTGAATCGCCAGATATTACTATGCTTAGGCCTACTAGATCCACTACTGAGCCAGCCGTAGTTGATACACCTGAACGATATGACGCATATGTTGCTGTAAGTCGTCTACGTGGTCGTGTGTTTAGGTATGATGGACTAGATGCAGTTGTAATTGGATTCTCCAAAAATGGCTTGAGAATTAAAAATAATTCTGGTGTTGAACAGGACGTAAATTCTGATCAGTTAGTAGGATTGCGAGACTTTTACGAAGATCTTGGTGAAGATGATTTAGTTGACCTTGCAAACGACATGATTGATTCGCTTGAAATTATTCAACGCGATACATCTTTGAGTACCCCACACGATGGTGCGCGAGGTAGTGATAAACGTTTTGATCTTGAGTTAGGACCAGAGTTACGTGGAAACAAAGTTGGTCAAGCCCGTGATGTAGCATTTATTCAGGGTGACGATGGACGCTATTACATGGCTGACAAGCAGTCAGGCGTACCAACAAAGGGTGACATTTATGATTCAGATCAGTATGTGCGGAACTCGGCGGACATCTCACGGTCTGCTGGACCATACCGTATTATATTAACCAATGTTGATGGAACTATCTCACATATTGATATTGCATTATCTGCAGATCAAGTATCTGCAATTATTGAGGATGGTTCTGGTAACCCTCAAGAAATTATGCAAAACGCATTGGAAAATGCTGAAACTAACACATTGCAACGTGGCGATGTTGTATCTGTCCCATATAAAAACACACGTCGGCGTTATGTTATTATTGATAGTCAATCGGATTACTCAGTAGGTATTCCAATTGACAACGTTGGCGACGTACCAGCATATATATTTGAATCACCAGAAAATAAAGTTGAATCTATTAATAGAGAATTTTTGCGCAAACAGATGGAAGATGCGCAAAGAACAATTGGCGTTGAAGTAGGTGATCTCCGTCCGTCTCCGGACATCTTGAGTAATATCAGTCAATATGCCTTTTGGTTAGCTCGTCAAGACAGTGGCGATGGCCACACAGTAACATTAATTCCTGAAATTGTTAATGCCACTGCTGAGGAATTACCTCAGTTAATTTACGACACCGTTATGCGTAACTTAGAACGCAGAGGTGTTGAGTCCGATGTTATTGCAAGTATTCGTGAATGGATGCTTAAAAATCCTGAAACAGCAATACAGATGGAAAGTGCTGTACATCAAGCAACCGTGTTTGAAATGAGTAAGCCAGCTAGTGAACGTAGCATTGATGCGCTTATTAAGTTTCAAAGAATTGCAGACAGCGAAGAGATCAATAATGTACTTGACGAGATTGTCAAACGTTATGACACAGAAACTCCCATTAGCACGGATGTAAATTATTCAAGTTCTCCACGACGTATTGGACGTGCACAAGGTCAGTTGCAAACATTAATTAATGCAGCTGATATTTTGTCCCGTCATTTACGACGTACCGGAAACATCACCGATGAGCAAGCAACACGTATATTACGAAACTTTCTGGGTGGCAACCCTTTATTTGCTGACAATCTTGATAGTGCCATTGCTACAACAAAACGTTTAGCTAAATTAAAAAGTGCAGTTAATCCATTAGCGTTAGGCGTAGTATTGCAAAAGGGATCTATATGGATGTTGGAAAAAATGGCAGCATTGCCACACGACATTCAAATTCTTTCTGCGTTACTACCATATGAGGATATGCCCGACATATACAGAGACGGGTTTGGAGAATGGTTTAAGACTAAAGAGAAATTTGACCAAGCAGTAACGCATGCTCGTGATCTTTATTCACGTGCACTAGCTAATGGTCCAGAGGCATTGGATAACTTGCGTCAAGCAATGTATAACAACCGCCTAGGATTCTTTTATGAACTTGCAAAAGGTGGAGACGCAATAGTTCGTCCGCTGTCTGTAGATATCACTGATCCACGAGCAAATGATGTATTGCGAGCTAACCTACAAAGGTCAAGTGATTCGGTTGGTGAAATGATTAAACGAGCTGCTACTGAAAAAGTAGTCTTACTTAGTGATCAATTAAATCGTAATCGCGAATTACCAGACTCAGCAATTCCTGTGCCTTTATCAGAAATTACGACTGCTATTCAAGCAGCTGCGCCAGATGGTGTATTACACCTAGAATCTGTTACAGATTCACAAGCACAATTAGTATTAGCAAATGATGCTCCGGCAGTACAAGCCTTAGTTGATTTAGGGCGAGGTCTTATTGATCAAGTTGATAACTCAGATGTGTTTACTGGCATCGCCATTTATCAGGCTAGTGAAGCTCAAAATATTAACGCGCAGGATTTACAGTTAGCAGCAAAAGCGCAAGAGGCTGACCAATTCCTAGAAAAATCACGCGAAGTGTTTGGCGCTTTACCTGAAGAAACAAAATCTGCGTTGTTAGCATTAGCTTCACCCTTAATGTGGTTGGTCGACACCATCCGTGCTGTCGACCGAAGCAACTCTAACGCAGCACGTGAAGCATTAA
>Ga0172367_10007928_pt1 | contig 11999 bp, 4 predicted proteins | sample Lak10m_FD_114542 | JGI IMG/M metagenome (GOLD analysis project Ga0172367, IMG submission 114542) | Freshwater microbial communities from Kabuno Bay, South-Kivu, Congo - kab_022012_10m | ecosystem: Environmental > Aquatic > Freshwater > Lake | place: Democratic Republic of the Congo: South-Kivu...
GAACTTGAGTCCGGCCGCGCCCTCCGCCGCGGAAATGAAGCTGCCGTCCGCGATCACGGTGAGACCATCGTTCTGATAGAGCGTGCCGCCGGAGATGCCGGTGATCTGGTAATAGGCGACTTCGGCGCCGTCGGCACTGTTGTGATTGATCTCGATCGCCTCGACCGTCTGTTCGTCCTCAACCGTACTGACACTATCCACGCTCGGCGTGTCGGCGATCGGGGTGACGGTGACGGTCGCGGTGGTGGTCTCCGGTCCCACGCCATCGTCACTTGCACCGGTAGAAGCCTGGACGGCGAAGCCGATCGTCCCCTGGCCGTCGCCGGTGAAGCGGTTGGCCGCAGGCGTGAAGCGCAGGCCCGCCTCGGCCTCGTCCGCCGACACGAACGTGCCATCAACGATCGCGGTGACGCCGTCATTCTGGTACAACGTACCACCACTGATGGCGGAGATTTTGTAGTACGTGACCTCGTCGCCGTCGACATCACTGCGGGTGATCACGATAGCATCAATCGGCTGTTCATCCTCGGTGGTGGTGACGGCGGTGACCGAGGGGGCGTCGGGAACCGGGGTGACGGACACGGTGGCGCCGACCACCTCACCGCCAAGCCCGGCGTCGTCGGCGCTGGTCGCCGCCTGTACGTTGAAGCCGATGGTGCCCTGGCCATCGCCGGAGAAGCGATCGGTGGCCGGCGTAAACCGCAGGCCGGCCTCGCCTTCCGCCGCGGTAATAAAGCTGCCTTCGGTGATGACGGTGGTACCGTCATGCTGGTAAAGCGTACCGCCGCTGATGCCGGTGATCTTGAAGTACGCAACCTCGCTGGCGTCGACGGCGCTGCGGGACAGTACCAGCCCGGCGTCGGACAGGGTGTCCTCGTCGGTGGTGGTACTGGTGACGGACGGCGTATCGGCCACCGGGGTCACGGTGATGGCTGCTGTAGCCGTACTGCCGCCGAGGCCGGCATCGGCACCGCTGGTCGAGGCCTGAACCTGGAAACTGCCGGCAGCGATGGAATTGGCCGAGGGGGTGAATTTAAGCCCGGCACTGCCCTGGGCAGCCGTTATGAAGCTCCCCTCGCTGATCGCGGTTGTACCGTCGTTCTGATAGAGCGTACCGCCGCTGATGCCGGTGATCTTGAAGTGCGTCACCTCATCGCCGTCAACCGAGGCGCGGGTAATCACCAGTCCCGTACCGCTCTGGGTGTCCTCGTTGGTGGTCGCCGTACTGACCGTGGGGGTGTCGGCGCGCGGGGTGACGGTGATGGTCGCCGTCGCCGCGGTCGCGCTGAGGCCGTCACCCGAAGCACTGGTGGCGCCCTGCACCTGGAAGCTGCCGGCGGTGTTCGTGTCGGCGCTGGGCGTGAACTTGAGGCCGGCCTCGCCCTCCGCCAGCGTAATCAGGCTGCCCTCGGTAATCACGGTGGTGCCGTCGTGCTGGTAGAGCGTGCCGCCGCTGATGCCGGTAATTTTGAAGTGGCTGACCTCCGTACCGTCCGCGGCGCCACGGGTGATGACCAGGCCGCTCTCGGTCTGGCTGTCCTCGGCGGTGGTGGCGTCGGTCACCGTCACCGTCTCGGCAACCGGGGTGACGGTGATGGTCGCGGAGGTGGTGCTGCCGCCCAGCCCGTCATCGTCGCCGCTGATCGATGCCTGAGCCAGGAAGCTGCCGTCGGCAAAGGAATCGGCGGTGGGTGAGAACTTGAGGCCGGCATTGCCCTCGGCAAACGTGATGAAGCTGCCGTCGGCAATCACGGTGGTGCCATCGTTCTGGTAGAGCGTGCCGCCGCTGATGCCGGTGATTTTGAAGTGCGTCACCTCGGCGCCGTCGCCCGCGGCGCGGGAGATGACCAGACCCGTACTGCTCTGGGTGTCCTCCGCGGTGGTGGCGGCGGTCACCGATGGCGTATCGGCGATTGGTGCAATGGTGATGGTCGCGGTTGCCGCCTCGGCGCTGAGGCCGTCGCCCGCGGCACTGGTTGCGCCCCAGACCTGGAAACTGCCGGCGGTGATCGCATCGGTTGTGGGCGTGAACCTGAGGCCGGCCGCGCCTTCGGCCGCGGTGATGACGCTCCCCTCGGTAATCGCCGTGGTGCCATCGTTCTTGAAGAGCGTGCCGCCGCTGATGCCGGTAATCTTGTAGTGGCTGACCTCGCTGCCGTCGACCGCGGCGCGGGTGATGACCAAGCCGCCCGTCGTCTGGGTGTCTTCGTTGGTAGCTGCGTCGGTGACCGTTGGGGTGTCGGCGATCGGGGTAATGGTGATGGTGCCGGTGGCGATGGCGTCGCTGTCGCCAAGGCCGGTGTCGTTGGCCGCGATCGCGGCGCGGACCTGGACCGTGCCGGCGGTCACGGAGTCGGCGTCCGGCGTAAACTTCAGGCCCGCGGCGCCCTCGGCCGCGGTGATGAAGTCGCCGGTATTGATCGCCGTGACGCCATCGTTCTTGTAAAGCGTGCCGCCCGAGATGTTGGTCAACTTGAAGTGGGTGACCGCGCTGCCGTCCGCGGTGTTGGCGGCGATGACCAGGCCGCTGGTCGACTGGGTGTCTTCGTTGGTGCTGGCGCTGGTCACCGTCGGCGCGCCGAGATCGCGGTGGACGATCACGGATGCCGCCACCACGTCGCCGCCAAGGCCGGCGTCGGCGCCGGTGGTCGATGCCTGGACGTTGAAGCCGATGGTACCGCCGCCATCATTGGTATAGCGGCCGGCGGTGGGCGTGAATTTGAGGCCCGCGGCGCCCTCGGCCGCGGTGATGAAGTCGCCCTCCGCGATCACGGTGGTGCCGTTGTTCTGGTAGAGCGTACCGCCGTTGATGCCGGTGACCTTAAAGTGGGTGACTTCGTCACTGTCGGCGGCGGCGCGGCTGATCACCAGGCCGCTGCTGCTCTGGGTGCCTTGATCGGTATCGGCGGCGGTGATGGCCGGGGTGTCGGCCACCGGGGTGATGGTGATGGTGCCGGTGGCCACCGCGTCGCTGTCGCCAAGCCCGCTGTCGCTGGCCGCGACCGCCGCCCGGACCTGGATGCTGGCGTCCGCCATGCGGTCGGCGCTTGGCATGAACTTCAGCCCGGCGGCGCCTTCGGCCACCGTGATGAAGTCGCCGGTGTTGATTACCGTGGTGCCGTCGTTCTTGTAGAGCGTGCCGCCGGTGATGTCGGTCACCTTGAAGTGCGTCACCACGCTCGCGTCGGTCACGGCGGGGGTCACCACCAGCCCGCTTTCGGAGCTTGTGTCTTCCACGGTGGTGGCGTTGCTCACCGTGGGTGGGTCGAGATCGGGGTGAACGGTGATGGCAGACGCCACCACGCTGCCGCCAAGGCCGGAGCCGTCGGCCGCGTTGGTGAGCGATGCCTGAACATTGAAACCGATGGTGCCGGCGCCGTCATTGGTATAGCGGCCGGCGGTGGGCGTAAATTTGAGCCCGGACGTGCCCTCGTCCGCGGTGATGAAGTCGCCGTCGGCAATCTGCGTGCCGACGCTGGTAAAGAGCGTGCCGCCGCTGATACCGGTGATCTGGTAGTAGCCGACCTCGGTGCCATCGGCGGCGTTACGGCTGATCACCAGGCCATTGGTGGTCTGGACGCCCTCGTCGGTGCTTGCGCTGGTGATCGAAGGGGTATCGGCCACCGCGGTGACGGTGATGCTGGCGGTCGCCGCATCGTCGCCAAGGCCGCTTGCGTCGCCGCTGGCGGAAGACCAGGCCTTGAAGCTGCCGCTGGCGGTTGAATTGGCGCTCGGCGTAAACTTCAGGCCCGCTCCGCCCTCGGCCACCGTAATGAAACTGCCGTCGGTGATCGCGGTGCCATCGTTCTTAAACAGCGTGCCGCCGCTGATATCGGTAATCTTGAAGTGGGTCACCACGTCGGTGTCGGAGCTGGCAGCGGTGATGACCAAGCCGCTGGTCGACTGGGTGTCCTCGGCCGTGGTGGCGCCGGTCACCGTCGGCGCGGCGAGGTCGGGGTGGACCGTGACGCTCGCGCTCACCACGCTGCCGCCAAGCGCGTCATCGTCGGCGGCGGTCGCGGCCTGGAGATTGAAGCCGATTGCGTCGCCACCGTCGCCGGTATAGCGGCCCTCGGTTGCCGTGAACTTCAGCCCCGCCGCGGCCTCGGCCACGGTGATGAAGCTGCCGCTGGTGATGGCCGTGGTGCCGTTGTTCTGGTAAAGCGTGCCGCCCGAGATGCCGGTGATCTTGACGTGCGTCACCTCGCTGCCGTCCACCGAGTTGCGGCTGATCACCAGGCCGCTGGTGGTCTGGTTGGCACCGATGGTGCTCGCGGCGGTGATCGAGGGGGTGTCGGCCACCGGCGTGACGGTGATGGTCGCGGTCGCCGTGTCGGCGCCCAGGCCGGTATCGCTGTTGGTGGTGGACGCGCGTACCTGGACGCTGCCGGAACTGGAGGAATCGGCGCTCGGCATGAACTTGACGCCGGCTTCGCCCTCCGCTGCCGTAATGAAACTGCCGGCAGTGATCGCGGTAATACCATCATTCTTGTACAGCGTGCCGCCCGAGATGCTGGTGATCTTGAAGTACGCGACGTCCTCACCGTCGGCTTCATTGCGGGTAATGACCAGACCCTCGGTCGATAGCGTATCCTCGCTGGTGCTGGCGCTGGTGATCGTAGGCACGTCGGCGGTTGCGGCAACCGTGATGGTGGCGGTGACGGTGCTGCCGCCAAGGTCGGCGTCTTCGGCACCGGTCGATGCCTGGATCAGGAAGCTGCCTTCGGCGCTGGAATTGGCAGTGGGGGTAAACTTCAGCCCGGCATTACCCTCGGCAAATGTAATGAAGCTATCCTCGGCGATAACTGTAACGCCATCGTTCTGGTAGAGTGTGCCGCCGGTGATGGCGGTAATTTTGAAGTGGGTCACCTCGCTACCGTCGACCGAAGCGCGGCTTATCTTCAAGCCGCTGCTGGTCTGCGTATCTTCACTGGTGCTGGCGTTGGTGACCGAGGGGGTATCGGCTACCGGGGTGATGGTGATGGTCGCGGTGGTGGTGTCGCCGCCAAGGCCGGCGTCGGAGGCGCTGGTCGCGCCGCGCACCTGGAAACTGCCGGCGGTGGTCGAATTGGCGGTGGGGGTGAACTTCAGCCCCGCCTCCGCCTCTTCGGCGGTGATGAAGCTGCCGGCGGCGACCGCCGTGGTACCGTCGCTTTTGTAGAGCGTGCCGCCGGTGATGGCGGTAATCTTGAAATGGGTGACCTCGTCGCCGTCGAGCTCGTTGCGGGTGATGACCAGCGCGCCGTCACCCGACTGCGTGTCCTCGCTGGTGCTGGTGTCGGTCACCGATGGCGCGTCGGGAACCGCGGTGACCTCGATGCTGGCAATCGCCGGGTCGCCGCCGAGGCCCTCCTCGCCGGCGCTGGTTGAGGCCCAGACACTGAAACTGCCGCCTGTGGCCTCGTTGGCGTTCGGGGTGAACCGCAGGCCTGCGTTGCCCTGGGCGAAGGTGATGAACGTTCCATCGGTAATTGCGGTGGTGCCGTCGTGCAGATAGAGGGTCCCACCGGTGATGTCGGATATCTGGAAATGCGTGACCTCGGCGCCATCGGCCGAATTGCGGCTGATCACCAGGCCGCTGGTGGTCTGCGTGTCTTCTGCGGTGGTGGCATCGGTCACCGAAGGCGTGTTGGCTAGGCCTTCGGTGTCCAGAAGTCCGGTGTAATCGAAAAGCGTCAGTACCGGCTCGTCGATGGTGCCGAGGCGAGCCTCCAGGTCCCAGTCCCCGCCGCGCGCGGCTGTGCCGGTCAGGTCGGTCGACGCGGCCACGTCGGCCCCGGTCTGCGCCGCGATCGCGGCAAGGAAGGCGGCACCGGCAGAGCCTTGGCCGGTGTTGCAGCCGTAGAGCAGCAGGTCGCCCTCCGGCCCCAGCGCGCGGCCGATGGCGGTCAGCGCGGCCTGATGGTCGGCGAGCGTCGTGCCGTTGATCTCGGCCGCGCCCAGGGTAAATCCGCCGACGGTGCCGTGGCTGATGATGTGAAGCGCGCTTACATCCTCCCGCCCGTCGACGATAGCGGCGATCTGCGCCAGGCCGTCTTGCGCGGGGTCGAGCTGGTGGACTTCCGCCGAGTTGCCGAGGCCTTGAATCAGCAGTGCCGCATCGGCGCTCGAAATGGCGGAGTCGATGAAGACCAAGTGGGGGCGCTGGACGGTGGCAGCGCTGGCGGTGCCGTCAAGCGGCGCGAGGTCGGCGATCGTATCGTTGTCGTCCGCGTTGGCCGCCGGCGTTGTGGCGGTGGTTTCGGAGGCTGTCTGCCCGGCCGTTGGCTGCCCGGCCGGTGCGGCGGCTTGGGCGCCGTCCGCGGCATCGGTCGCGTTCAAGGCGTCCGCCGCGTCCGGGAATGCGGCTTCGGCGCCGATGTCGCCATCGACCAGCAGGGCCGCCCCGGTTAACGCCCCGGCGCCGTCGAACAGCACCCGCGGCTCGAGACGCCGCAACAGGGGGGAAAACGGAATCGCCCAGGGCACTCCGGTCGTCGACGCCGACGCTGCGACCACCGTGGCCGGTGGTGGCCTCGTCGAACCCGGTCGGTCTGCGCGGCGGCCCGCGCGGTTGAAGAGGCGGCCAAACAAGGGACGATGTCCTGCGGTTCGAGACGACTGGCCGACAATACTGCGTAAAGATACCGGCTGGCAATTCCTAACCAGTATTCATGGCAGCATCGTGGCAGTCCAGGGGTTCATCTCCAGCCGATGCCGGACGGAGACTCTTTGGGAGACTCTTGGTCTCGACCCCGCGGCATACCACAGGCCCTTGCTTGAATATTCCGACCGTCGGTCCTAAAGCTTGGTTAATACCGGGGACGCCGCTCCCTTCCCAAAAAAACGAAAAACCAGGGGTTCCAGGGGCCGGAGGCCCCTGGTAGGGGGCTGTCGGGGGGCTAGCCCCCCGACATTTTCCTATGGTCTCCCGCTCACCCCCCCGTCGCCAGCCGCTCGGCCACAAACTCCCAATTGACCAGATGCTCGAGCACCGCCTTCAGGAAGTCCGGACGGCGGTTCTGGTAATCGACATAGTAGGCATGTTCCCACACGTCGATGGTCAGCAGCGGGTACTGGCCATGAGCAATCGGGGTGTCGGCGTTGCCGGTTTTGGTCACCTTGAGCACGCCGTTGTCCAGCACCAGCCAGGCCCAGCCACTGCCGAACTGGGTGATGCCGGCCTGAACCAGTGCCTCCTTGAGCGCGTCGACGCTGCCGAAGGTATCCTTGACCCGTGCTTCGAGCGCGCCCGGCAGCGCACCGCCGCCGTTCTTCTTCATGCCGTTCCAGTAGAAGGTATGATTCCAGACCTGAGCGGCATTGTTGAAGATGCCCTGGCGGGCGGAATCTCCCGCAGTCTCCCGCACCACCGCATCCAACGTCATCGCCGCAAGCGGCGTTTCCTTGGTCAGATTGTTGAGGTTGGTGACATAGGTCTGATGATGCTTGCCGTAGTGCAGGTCGAGCGTCAGCTCCGACATATAGGGCACCAGGGCATCGCGGGCGTAAGGCAGGGGGGGAAGTTCGAAAGCCATGTCATCCTCTCCTCGTTCTTGGTATCCGGTTATCGGCTGCGGAGTATCCGCCTCGCGGTACCGGTTACGCGGCATTCAACCGTTGGTCAAGCCAATGTCAAAATGCTGACCGCCTGGTCGGCGCAAAGGGCCGGCCGGGCGTCTGGAAGACCCCGTCGCAACAAGATGAGCCGCAGCGGTGAGCAGTGCAAGCGGCAAGGGAGGGCGTGCCTTCGGCGACCAGGGGCTCCGCCCCTGGACCCCGCCGGGGCCGCGGCCCCCGGACCCCGGTTTTTTTTAGGAGGGGCGATATTATTATTTCGTTTTCGCCTGACTCATGCCTGGCGCCGCCAGAGGCCAACGATGTCTTGAACTTCGGCAAGGTTGGGTCCGGCAATGGCAAGCGCGCGTTCGGCGCCGCGGGCAAGCAGGCGGTCGATCTCGCCCAAATCCTGCATCAGCCGGTTCATCTCCCCGGTGATCGGCGCCAGGCGCTCAACCGCCAGCTCACTCAGTGCTTCCTTAAAGGTCGAGAATGTCGCCCCGGCGTACCGGGCCAGTGCGGCGCCGCGCTCGATGCCGGCGAGGGCGGCATAGATCGATACCAGGTTGTCCGCCTCCGGGCGCTTTTCCAGCGCCTCGATCGTGTCCGGCAGCGGCTCCGGGTCGGTCTTGGCCTTGCGGACCTTGAGCGCGATGGTCTCGGGGCTGTCGGTGAGGTTGATGCGCGAATACTCCGAGATGTCGGATTTGCTCATTTTCTTGGTGCCGTCGCGCAGCGACATCACCCGGGTCGCCTCGCCCAGAATCTGCGGCTCGGGCAGCGGAAATACCTCGGCTCCGTACTGGCGGTTGAAGGCCCCGGCGATGTCGCGCGCGAGCTCGAGGTGTTGTTTCTGGTCCTCGCCGACCGGCACGTGGGTTGCCTTATAGAGCAGGATGTCGGCCGCCATCAGCACCGGATAGGCATAAAGGCCAAGCCCGGCGTTGTCGCGCTGGCGGCCCGCCTTCTCCTTGAACTGGGTCATCCGGTTGAGCCAGCCGAGCGGGGTGAGGCACGACAAAAGCCACGCCAATTCGCTGTGGGCCGGCACCTGGCTCTGGGCAAACAGAACACAGCGCTCGGGATCAATACCGGCGGCAATATAGGCGGCCGCAACCTCCCGCGTGTTTTGGCGCAAGACCGCAGGGTCCTGCGGCACGGTCAGCGCATGCAGGTCAACGACGCAAAAGATGCACTCGAAATCGTTCTGGAGCGTCACCCAATTGCGCAGGGCGCCCAGATAGTTGCCGAGATGGAGCTGACGGGTCGGCTGCATGCCGGAAAAAATGCGCTTCACGGATCCCCCATTACCCGGGATCACCCCGGTCCGTCCCGGTCCATCCCGTTCCATCGCAACGCACGAAAAGGCAGGCCGGACCTATGGCGAAGCCGGCAGCGCGAGCCACTATCACCCCCGACGCGGAGCGGTCAAGGCCATCCGCCCAATTCGCCGGTCTTGAGAGGGTACGAAAAAAGGGGGGGGGCCGGGGGGCCGGTCAGGCCCCCCGGTTGGGGGGCGGGGGGCGAAAGCCCCCCGATCTTCCGGTCTCGGGGGGCTTCCGCCCCCCGAAAGGCCCCCTGATCCAGGGCCTGACCGGCCCCGGAACCCCCTCTTTTTCAATAGGCAGGGGGGCATCTGAATAGTTGCAGGCGGCATCGGCTTCTGTACGGGCTGGTACGGAATTGCCGCCGCCCGCTCGAAAGAATCTGGACCTCGCCGCGAGCATCGTGGCATACACGTTGCCACCACTGTGGGAGCCGGAGGCGATGGAATCAGCATCGGTAGTACACCTTGAGGAGGCCCGTAAAACCTACCGGCTGGGCCGGGTTGAGGTGCCGGCTTTGCGGGGGGTCACGGTGGCGGTTCGTCCGCAGTCGTTTACCGTCATTGCCGGTCCCTCGGGGTGCGGCAAGACCACGCTGCTCAATCTGGTCGGCTGCATCGACCGGCCGGACGGCGGCGAGGTCACGGTCTGCGGTGAGCCGGTCACCACCTGGGACGATCATCGGCTGGCCGATTTCCGCGCCCGCACCATCGGCTTCGTCTTCCAGTCCTTCAATCTGATCCCGGTGCTCTCGGCCTATGAGAACGTCGAGTATCCCTTGCGCCTGCTTGGGGTCGGCGCGCGCGAGCGGCGGTCGCGGACGCTGGCGATGCTGGAGTCGGTGGGGCTGGCGGAGCAACAGGGGCGGCGGCCCAACGAGCTGAGTGGCGGGCAGCGCCAGCGGGTAGCGATCGCCCGCGCCCTCGTCAAGCAACCGGTCCTGGTGCTCGCCGATGAGCCGACCGCCAACCTCGACCAGCGGACCGGCCAAGCGATCATCGCCCTTATGCGCACGCTCCAAGAGCAGTGCCGGACCACGCTGATTTTCTCCTCGCACGATCCCCACCTGATCGGACAGGCGGACGAGGTGGTCCGGCTATGCGACGGCGCGGTGGTCGACGTCTGATGTTGCCATGGGGCGGCAGTTCCGATTCATGGCGGGGGAATTATACTAACGAGCTTAATATTTGATCCATTGCCCCTATAACCGGTTTCCAAAGGCCTTTCGGCCTTTGGCTGGGGGTGTCGGGGGACGGCGTCCCCTGACAGCCGGCGTAAGCCGGCAACGCCAAGGGGCATTGGGTCATTCATTGCGCTCATTGGTATTATACCGGCGAGCAGAAAGGCCGGCTTGTTGCCTTCGGCGATGCCGGCTCGCGCCGGCCGTCGGGGGACGCTGTCCCCCGACACCCCCAGCCAAAGGCCGTAAGGCCTTTGGAAACCGGTTACAGGGGTCGGGGACCGGGCATTGGGCTCGTTGGTATTGTAGGGGGTTGTGCCGCTTTGCGGCATGGGTCGGAGGTTGTTTCATGAGTACGGTTGCTATCGCCTGGCGCAATATTTTCCGCAATGCCCGCCGTTCGCTCCTGACCTTGACCGCGATCTCGATCGGCGCGGTGGCGGTGCTGCTGTTCGGCGGCTTCGTCACCACCATCGTCTTCGGCTTTCAAACCGAGGTCGTGCGCAAGACCGGGCACGTTCTGGTCTACCGCCAGGGCTATTTCGAGTTCGGCGCCGGGCGTCCCGGCGATTATGGCATCGCCGATCCGGCCGGCCTGATCGGGCTGATCAAGGCCGATCCCGCGTTGGGGCCGCTGGTGCGGGTGGCGGCGCCCTCCCTCCACCTCAATGGCATTGCCGGCAATTTTGCTCGCAATACCTCCAAGACGTTTGTCGGTTTCGGCGTGGTGCCTTCGGCCCGGGCGGCGATGATGGGCTGGGACGGTTTCGGCCTTGGGGCCGGGCGTTCCATCAGCACGGCGCTGAGCGATGGTGATCGTGAGGGGGGCGTGGTCGGGATCGGTCTTGCCCGCATGCTCCAGCTCTGCACCGCCCTGGCGGTGCCCGAGTGCCGCGACGCCCCCGACCGGGTGCAGCCGGTGCTCGCCGATGTGCCGGCCGAGGATTTCTCCTCCCTGATCGAACGCGACCCGGTGGCCAGTGATGGCGGTGAGGCCGGCGGCAGTGGCAGTGCCGGTGCTGCCGGTGCCGATGTGGGGGGCTTTGGGGAAGGCGGCGTCGGTACGGGGGCGGGCGCGCCGCCCCGCGATCCGCGACCGCGGATCGAGTTGTTGGCCGCCACCGCCGGCGGCGCTCCCAATGTGATCGGCCTTCATCTGATTCGGGCCGAGCGCCAAGGGGTTAAGGAGATTGACGACAACTTCGTCATGATGCACCTGGAACTGGCCCAGCGCCTGCTGTTCGGGCGTGGCGAGCCGATGGCCACGGCGGTTCATATCCAGCTTCAGCGGTCCGAGGACCTGGAGGTGGCGCGCGGGCGGCTGAAGGCGTTGTTCGCGACCCACAATCTCGATCTCGAAACCCGGTCGTTCACCGATGTGACGCCCATGTACGGGCAGGTGATCGGCATGTTCGGCGCCATCTTCGGCTTTATTTCCATGGTCATGGGGGTGATTGTGTTGTTTACGGTCGGCAACACCATGGCCATGGGGGTGATGGAGCGGATCAACGAGATCGGGACCTTGCGCGCGCTCGGCCTGCGCCGCTCCGGCGTGCGGCGGTTGTTTTTGAGCGAGGGCGTGCTGCTGGGCGTGCTTGGCGCCACCATCGGCACCCTCATCGGCATCGCGATTGCCGCCGGCATCAATGCCGCTCACCTGACGTGGCTGCCGCCCAGCAATGTCGAGCCGGTGCCGCTGCGGATATTGGTGTTGCACAATCCGCCGCTGCTCGTGGGCTGCTGGGTGATTCTGGTGGCGTTGAGCGCGTTATCCTCGGTCTTACCAGCCATCAAGGCGGCACGCCTGCTGGTGGTCGACGCATTGCGCCACGTATAACACCAACAGCGAAGGATTTTTCCCCTTGCCCCCGTAACCGGTTCCCAAAGGCCCTTCGGCCTTTGGCTGGGGGTGTCGGGGGACAGCGTCCCCCGACGGCCGGCGAGAAGCCGGCATA
>Ga0172367_10007929_pt1 | contig 11998 bp, 10 predicted proteins | sample Lak10m_FD_114542 | JGI IMG/M metagenome (GOLD analysis project Ga0172367, IMG submission 114542) | Freshwater microbial communities from Kabuno Bay, South-Kivu, Congo - kab_022012_10m | ecosystem: Environmental > Aquatic > Freshwater > Lake | place: Democratic Republic of the Congo: South-Kivu...
CAATAAGGTATATAAAACAACAAAAGAAATTGTATCTCACCTTTTTGGGCAAGATAAAAAATCCTTTAAACAAGTAGTCCTTGTACCTTTTCCAAAAGAAGGGATTTACACAATAGGGTTTCTTTCTGAAAAAGCACCTTTAGAAATTTGTAAAACCACAGGGCATGAAATGGTCTCTGTTTTTGTACCAACAACCCCAAACCCAACAACAGGTTTCACCATCATTTACAATATTAAAGACATTTATTATCTAAAAATGAAACCAGAGGCCGCGATTAAATTTATCGTTTCTTGTGGAATTGTTCACCCAGAAGAATTTGAAAAAACAGCTGAACACCTTAGTAAGGAGAAAAGAACATGAAAAAAAACCTTTTATCGGGGCTTGCTCTTTTACTTCCACTTGGCGTGACCATATTTATTTTTGTTTTTTTAGTAAACTTACTCACAGCGCCCTTTTTAGAGCATGTTAAAGAGTTTGTTACCTTTTTTGGCGCAAATTATATCAACTTTGAACAGCATAGAACCTCACTAGTGCTTGTATCTAGAGCTTTAATTCTTATTTCCCTTTTTCTGGGGGTGCTTCTTCTTGGTTTTTTAGGCAAACGGATAGTTTTCCATTATTTCATGAAAATGATCCATCATTGGATGATGAAAATTCCATTAATCAATAAAGTTTATAAAGGATCAAGAGATATCATACTGGCTCTTCTTTCAGAAGATAAAAAAATTTTTAGCAGGGTGGTTGCAGTCCCATTCCCTAATCAGCATTCAAAATCCATTGGCCTTGTGACTGGAAATGCACCGTTTAATCTTCATTTACATAAAGACGAAGAAAGCGACAAAGAGTCTGAATTTGTGTTAAAAACAGTATTTATAGCAACCTCCCCTCACCCATTATCTGGATTTCTCCTTCTCACAGAAGAGCGATACTTACAAAGAATAGATTTTAGCGTAGAAGATGCGTTCAAATATTTAATATCATGTGGTGTTTACTCTCCTAAAAGAGAGTAGGAATTATTATTTGAGAAATAGGGTAAAAAAAAGCAAGTTCTCCTTGTAATTAAAGGTCAACTAGTATATGATACTCTTTTTATTTTAAGTATAAGTAAAGGAATCTTATGACAAGACAAAGTAAGCAGGACGAAAGACGCGCAAGATCTCATAGAAAAAGATCTGTGAATATGGATCTAAAGACTGGCCCAAAAAAAGACAATTTAGAAAAAGGGTATAAAGAACACGAAAATGCCCTAAAAAGTAAAAACGTATTTATCCCGAAGGTGAAATAATGTCTAGACATCGTAGTTATGGTAAAGCAACAACCGGCGCTAAAAAGAAAAATGTTCTTAAGCGCTTTGAAAGAATTCAGCTTTTAAAGGATCGTGACCAGTGGAAAGAAGGCACATCAGTGTTTCATCTTCCTAAAACAAAAGTGGTTTCATAATATTGAGCCCACAGATCACTCAGTATCACGATCAAAACGCCTTATCCATCGATCAAGATGATGTAAGGCGTTTTACCACAGAGATCTTACGTTTTTTTAAGATTTCTACTGATGAAATCATCATTCATTTTATCTCTGAAGAAAAAATGAAGGTTCTTCATGGACTTTTTTTTGAAAACACAGATACTACAGATTGCATATCTTTTCCCATTGATAGCCTTGAGATTAAGCAAGAAGGCGTGCATCACACTCTAGGTGAATGTTTTATCAACCCACAAGAAGCATTACACTACCGGCCAGAAAACCCCTATCATGAGCTATCCCGCTATATAGTCCATTGTATTTTACATTTTCAAGGACACACCGATGAAACTTCTGAAGAAAAGCAAGCCATTCACGCTTTGGAAGATCTAGCTCTTAATCATGCTGATTCAAAAAAAGTACTTCTTTCAAATCCTCATCCTTTATATAGATAAGAATTATGATATTGTCTCAGATTTACTTTTCGTTAATCTTTTTAGCTTTCTCCTTGATGATCTATGCATTTAAAGCTGCGCTTTCAGGATATTCTAAAGCTGAGCTCTCTGACATTTTTACTTATCGTACGCTTTCACCCTTGAAATGGCTTAAAAGAGCTCTTCCAAAAGGTGATGTGGAGTCTTTAATGAGTCTTTTAGGACACACAAAGCAGATTATGCTTCTATCATTCTACCTAAGTGCTTTAGTTTATCTAATTTCTAACGAAATCCCCTACACAATCTCCACCAATTCGGTGCCTTTTTTTTATTTTTTCCTTTCAGGAATTATTTTAGCGGCAATTATTTTAGTCACCCTTGGAATAGCAAGTGTAATCACAAACGTTGCAAAAAAAGGGGTCTTAAAACTCTTTGCTTACCCTATTATTATCCCTCTAGTACTCTTTATCCCTCTTACCTATCCAATCATCCTCATTCAAAGGAAATTTTCACCCAAAACTCCTACCGATTCAAAGAAAAATCAACTCAAGAGCCACCTTCTTGAGCTACTTTCTAATGAATCTATTGATTGTCTAGAACCTATAAAAAAGCAGTATATCTATTCGCTTGCTCACTTTGATGATAAAACTTGCCGAGAGATCATGATCCCTCGGATCAAAATCCAATGTTTGCAAGACACCTCCTCACTTTTTGAAGCGATAACTCTTTTTATTGAAGAAGGTTATAGTCGTCTACCAGTATTTGAAAACACCATAGACCACATTACCGGAGTTCTTCTTTATAAAGATGTTCTTGAGTACACATTTAAAAGGGGCTTTCTCGACCTTGAGGAGAAGAAAAAGACCCCCATTTTATCTTTAGTAACCCCAATTCTTTATGCCCCTGAAAATAAAAAAATCTCTGAGCTTTTTCAGGTGATGCGTGCTCGAAAAATACATGCTGCTATCATTGTAAATGAATATGGCTGTACTGAAGGTCTTGTCACTATTGAGGATATTGTCGAAGAATTGATCGGAAGCGAGATCTTTGATGAGCATGATGAAGAAGATGAAGTTCTTTATAAAAAGACCCATGATAGAGGGTGGATCATAGAGGCAAACGTAAGTATTATCGATGCTGAACGTGAATTTGGCATCAAACTTCCACACAACTCTGAATATGAGACAATAGGTGGCTTTATTTCAACTACTATGGGTATTGTTCCAAAACCAGGCTCTATCATTCATTATGATGGGTATGAGATAAAAGTGCTCTCCAGCAATGAGAGAAAAATTTTAAAGGTGAAAATCACCGCCTCATAACTTCTAATGTGATCTGAATTAAGCTCGACTTTTATCCTATTTTACTCTATACTTAGCAGAAAAAAGGAATTTAAATGGCACGATCAATATGCAAAACTCACCCTTCTGTAACCCTAGCTGGACATTGTGGTAATTGGAATTTTATCTATATTCCAGGTGTAAACCTACCAGAAGGTACTGTGTTACGGTTTGACCCCCTTTCTGGTGGAGAAGAAGGAGCTTGGCAAGTGCCAAGTGCAGCAAGCAACGTCAAGCTAAACTGTATATGGCTTACCTATGGTGGGGAAAAAAGAGTTATACCTAACATTATAGAGCAAAATAAGCGCCCTCTATTTGACTTCACCCTTCCCAAACCTGTAAAGGCGGGAGAAGAGCTTGTTATTACGATGGGCTCTTTTGGAAAGACCACTGATAAGAAAAATATGGCTCAAACATACATACAAAGAAGAAGACCTTTTCATTTATATGTCGATACAAAAGGTAAGGGAAATTTTCCAAAGGATCCAGAGATTTTTCATCTAGATGTCAAAGGGGGTGAGTTAAACAACATTCGGATCATTGGCCCTTCAATTGTCTCAAGAAACGATCGTTTTGATTTAATTCTTCGCTTTGAAGATGCTTTTGGTAATCTTACTGGATATGCCCCTGAAGATACGCTGATTGAACTTTCCTATGATCAGCTAAGAGAAAACTTAAAATGGAAGCTGTTTGTTCCAGAAACAGGCTATTTATCCCTACCTAACCTCTATTTTAATGAACCTGGAACTTACCGTATCAAGTTAAAAAATTTACAAAATGAAAGTATATACCACTCCCCTCCTATTGAATGTACAAGTGAACCGTCAGAAAGTCTTTTTTGGGGCGTTTTGCATGCTGAATCTAAAAGACATAAAACAGCTGAAGATGTAGAAAACGCTCTTCGTTGCTTTCGAGATGATCATGCATTGCAATTTTACGCCTCCTCTGTATTTGAAGGAGAGGAAGAGACTCAGCAGGGAGATTGGAAACTTTTATCCTCACAGATTGCACAGTTTAACGAAGAGGAGCGCTTTGTCTCTATGTTAGGATTTCAGTGGTTTGGAGAACCATCGGAAGAGGGGTTAAGACATTTTATCTACCCAAAAGACAATAAACCTTTACTGCGTGTAAAAGATTCTAAGTCTAACACCTTAAAAAAAATTTACCGCTCTCATACTCCAAAAGAATTACTTTCTATTCCTTGCTTAACCATGGCAAAAGGATTTTCCTTTAACTTTAAGGAGTTTAATCCAGAATTTGAACGGGTGGTAGAAATTTTTAATAGATTTGGATCCTCAGAATGTAGTGCTAAAAAAGGTAATCCATTCCCTATTCGTACCAAAGGGAGAAAGACTGGAATGTGTGAAACTGAGGAAGGATCCATCCAGAAGGCTCTGTCAAGAAATTGCCGTTTTGGATTTGTAGCCGGAGGTTCAGATCATCGCGGGGTGTATAGTGACACTGTAGAAAATGATCAGATTGAATATACAGATGGGTTAACAGCCATTTTTGCAAAAGACTATTCTCGTGAAAATCTTTTTAGCGCCTTATACAATAGACGTTGCTATGCAACCACAGGCTCTCGTATCGTAGTTACTTTTACAATAGCTGGCCAGCCGATTGGTTCGGAGCTAAACACTTCTGATAAGCCTGGGTTAGAGTTCAATCGTTACATAGAAGCAAAAGTATCGGCAACATGTAAAATCAAAGAGATCATTATCTATCGAAATATGGATAAATTTAAAACTTTTGAAAACCTAGAAGATGTCTTTCAATTCACCATAAATGATTCTGATCCACTTTCGAAAATTACCCTTAAGTCCCCAGATGAAAAAAGTGATTTTGTGTATTACTATATGAGAGTTATGACCGAAGATGAGTCTTGTGCCTATGTTACTCCAATTTGGATAGATTATATAATTACCCAAAAAGGCAAAGGGAAAGGATCTCACTGATGAATTTTCTCCTTACTTTTTTTATTGCTCTTCTTCTTTTAGGATTGGCAGCTACGTTTTTGGCTTTTGCTAGGAAAAACATTTCCTCACGATGTGGAAGTCCAGAGTCGTGTGATACTTGCAAAAAACCGTGTAAAAGGAAAATAGATGTATAAAAATATTATTCTTGGCAGCTCATCTCCTAGACGACGAGAAATCATGGCGCTGTTTGATTTTGAGTATACCCTTGATTCAGCAGATATTGATGAATCAGATATTTCATCTGATCTCTCTCCTAAAGAATATACCACCACCCTTGCTGTAAGAAAAGGAAAAAAATTAAACCAAAGACATCCCCACTGCATTATTATCACTGCCGATACGATTGTATTTCTAGATGGGAAGTATTTTTGTAAGCCTCTTGATAAACAGGAAGCATTTTCGATGCTAAAAGCCCTTTCTGGCACTACCCACATTGTAGGAACTGCCCTTTGTTTAACTGTAGGAGACCAGGTTTTTACCGATTATAAGAAAACCGAAGTAACGTTAAGAGATCTTTCAGATGAACAGATAACGACCTATATTGAAACTTTTTCCCCGTTAGATAAGGCAGGTGCCTATGGCATTCAAGATGCTGGGGGCATTTTAGTAAAAAAAATTAACGGTAATTTTCATAATGTGGTTGGTTTTGATATCACACAATTAGAAAAACTCTTCTCTCAGATTGGTATTGATTTATGGAAACATTTGAGAAAAAGGGCAGTGGCTTTTTAACAGTTACTTTATTTTACAGCTGACTTACTATTGAGGGAATTTCAAAGACGTGATACGGTAAGATATTAAGCTATGGGGAGACGCTATATGAGCCTTTTTTTACTGTTACTGACCACCTCTTTCCTTTTGCATGCAGAGTTTTTACTTCCAGAATCTCCTGAGGAGCAAAAAAAAACAAAGGCAACAGAGCTTTTAGAGATTAATAAATACACAGGTAGAGTGGGAAAAGAGGAAGAAAGCTTTGAAATGCTTCGGACTCAGATTTTATATCTTTTTTCCAAAGGTGAGCAGGTGAAAGGCTTTAAAAAATACCTAGAATATTATGAAAAGATAAAGGATCATGATTACAAGCTTCTTAGAGAAATGTCTTTAATGATGATCGAAGATGGAATTGCAAAAGGGACCGAAGAAGATGCTTTGCTCTCTTTAATAGCCATAGAGGTGGCAAACGAGCATTGTTTTTCTCACCATTTTGGAAAGCTTATCCAAAGCAGGTTTTTTCCCGTTCAAGCCAAAACCCTCTCTTTGTTAAAAAATATTGAAACAGAGCAGTCTGAAATGATCATTAAATCGTGCCTTTCCTCTGATTTTATCATGTTACGGCTAGAGGCTCTTTCCATCCTTGTACAAAAACATAATGAAACAGCTCTTGGCCAGGTAGAGGCGTTAATGAACATGGTTCCTAAATACTACCATCCCATGTTTGTTGATTTTTATGCCATTGCTGGGACAAAATATGCCTTATCCATCATGAAACAGATGATTAGCGATAAAGATTTAAATTTAAATCTTGCCACAATTCTTGCTGCAAGAAACTATCAGTTAGAAGAGTTAATTCCGAATTTAAGACATTGTTTAACTCACACAAGCCCAATTATTCAAGAGGCATCGGCCATATCTCTTGGTAGCTTTCATGACTCCTACAGCATTTCAAAGCTTGAAGCACTTACTAAATCTTCTCATGAAGAAACAAAACTTGCAGCTTTATATGCCTTGTACGTGATGGGGCAAACAGATCAGCAGGATCAAATCCTCTCTCTTGCAAAAAAAGATAATTTATTTGCGATATCCTTACTTTCCAAAGTGGAAAAGTCGGAAAAACCCCTACACGAAATTTATTATAGTGATAATAACGATCTACGCATAAATAGTGCTATTTCTATGTTAGATAAAAAAGATCCTCTTTGCGCGCCTGTAATAAAAGATTTAATCACTTTAGATACAGATGTTTACTATCTAGATGTGGTCTACTCTCCAGGAAGGTCATTTACCGCCTTAAAAATGTCTCCCCTGTCAACCCTTGAAAATGCACAAATGTTGCCCTCTATGCAAGGAAGAACGGTAATGATACAAAATCAACTTCTTACCAAATGTATCGATCTGCCAAGAAATGCTTTTATGTCCATCATCGAAGATATTTTTTCAAAAAAAAAGAACAATCTTATCCCTACAGCCATCTCTTTGCTAGAAAATTTCGATGATGATGAGTCTAAAGCTTACTTAATTGAAAAGTCAAAATCTTTGGGGGCTCCATTTATTCGAACAGCCTGCCATCTATCTCTTTGGAAAAGCACACAAAATGAAACACACAAAGAAGCTGTAAGTGCTTGGTTAAAAGAATATGGCAAACATGAGATGGTAAGTATTGCCCAAAAAACCACCAAAAAAGAGGATAAAAAACCTTCCATTACTGGTTATGAATTAACCTTAGAGGAAAAAAGTCATCTTCTCATTCAATCCTTTTTAAATATTTCTGGAGCCAGGGAAAAAGCAGGGCTGGACTGCATTTTAGACGCCATGATCTGTGGACATGAAAAAAATCGCATCCCACTTGCAGGAGTTCTTTTGAAAACAATTCAGTGATTGTGTATAATTTCCGCTATGAGAAATTTTATCCCTTCATTATTGTTGTTTTGCTACGCCTACAGTGGCGTAGATGAAATTAGCCTACAGTTAAACAAGCCAATTTTTGTTGAAAAAGGAGCAAAATGCGAAGCCGGTGGTGTAATTAAAACCGATGAAATCACCATTTATGCAAAGAATTTTGAATATACCAATGAAGACGGCGAGCACAAAGTTCTTGCTGATGGGAATTTATTAATAAAATTTGGAGCCTATATCATCATAGGAGATAGCATCTCTTATGATTTTACAGAAAAACGTGGATTAATCATTAACGGTGTGGGTACTGTTGGAAATATCATTTCCGGTGGTAAAAAAATATTTATTTTTGAAGATGGCTCTTTGGAGATTGAAGATGCATTTGCTTCAGCCTCACCTCTTCTTAATCCATTTTTTGAAATCACCTCCCCTAAAATCACTGTCAACAACAAGACAAAAGCTACAACTAAAACAATGGTTGGAAAGATTGAAGGGGTTCCAGTTCTTTGGCTACCCTCCTTTGGTATGACCCTTGATCCAAAATACAAGTCGAAACCACCTCTTATCTATACAATGCGTATTGAAAATAATCAATACCCTATTTTTATCGGTAGATACAAGATGTATGATAATGATTTACTTCAAATGTACGGAAGGCTTGAGTATAGGGTTCTTTTCTTGGATAAAAAAATACCTAACCCTGAATGGTATGACGGTTTAGGTGGTGCTATTGACCTTGACTACAAATCAGAGGACTCTAGAATAACTTTTGAAACGAGAAACTATGTTTCTTATAACACGTGGTTTTTAGATAAAGACCCAAACAGAGTCACATTAAGATACCGTCTTCAAGGAAGATATAAAGGTGTCTCGCCAGGCAAAGAAGTAGAAACTCTTGTGCAATGGGATAAGCTATCTGATCGTTTTATGAGAAATGATTTTAAAACTCAGATTTTTGACATCAACACAGTAGAGAGCACTGAAGCATACATTAAATATCATCCAGATCAAGCTTACATCACCCTTTACGGAAGACCAAGAATAAATGATTATCAAGGCTTTAAACAAGAATTACCATCACTTACTGTAGCTAATAGACCAACTGAGCTTTTACATTCAAAGATCTATTTAGAACAAACATATAGTGCATCGTACTTAAATTACGTATATGCAAGAGAGTTACAAGGTGTTATTCCAAATTTTGAGTCAGGACGTATTGCTACCATATTAAACCTTTATAGACCTTTTGGGTATGGTCCATTTAACATAACCCCAAGGGTAGGTTTCGACGGAATCATCTATTCTAATGACATCACAGGCTCTCCTAGATGGCTTGCTGTATGTAATTATGGAGGGGATGCAAATATTGAACTTGAAGCAAATTTTGAACACCTTTCTCACTTTGTAAAACCGTTTGTTCAATATAATGGTCTTTCAAAGCCAAACACTTCCATCCTCAACCCTGGTCCTTACAAAAATATTGGACAATATGTCTTTAGTATCAACGATGGTTATGCTGAACTAAATCAGCTGATTGTGGGACTTAATAACGACATCTATCTAAGAAAGTTTCCTATTGATTTGCCTACTTTTGCTTTAAATATCCGTGCGATGAAGTTTTTTGGAACTCCAAGTTTCTCAGACCCACTTTCTAAAGGCGATATTGAATTTTGCATCAACTATCCAAAAGTAGAATTTGGAGCAAAATTTGGTTGGAACTTTCAAGAAAACTCCTACGATTATTTCAACGCAAATATCGGCTGGACGATCAATGATTACTTTGCCGTTTCCACAGCTTACAGACAAAGAAGCCAATACTATTGGAGAAAAGATAACCAGGAAAATTATATCTTAGATTCGTTTAGACAAATCAACGATTTAGTCGAAACCCCCCTTTCAGACCCTCGCCTTTGTTTTGTAAACAAATTGCAGGTTCAAATTGCACCGCTTTGGACTTTCCAAGTCGAAAATAACGTTGGTAAACATATGCCTATAATCACAGATCTAGGTCAGAGATATAATAATGATCTTAATAACGCCAAATATTATATCCAAACAAATATGACACTATCTATGCTTTTATACAACAGCTATCGATTTAAAGTAGGCTATCTTGTGACAAACTCTCAAAAGGATAATGCAGTAAACTTTAGCTTCGACCTGCTATAATCTCATTCTGCAAGCAGAGCTTGCTTAAGAACACAAAGATTACAGAGCAAGACGCTAAAATCTTTCTAAGTATCTTTCAATCTTTTTTTACTAGAGCACCTCTTCTTGCCTTGTGCATAGCTTTTAACACTTCATATTTCAAGGTAACATCTTGATGGGTTTTTTCAACCAAATCTTCAGTTTCTTTAAGTTTTTTCTCACACTCATCCTTGTATTTGACTGCAAGAGGCAACGTAATGGCAAAATTTTCAATACCTTTCTTTAAATTGTGACAAATAACATATCTGCACAAAGCTACAATACCAAATGTTAGAATGGATAAGAGCCAGTGAACAAGTGTCTTTTGTATGGTTTTTAGTTTATCAAGTTCTTCAAGTGATTTAGATTTTTGGGTATGGACATTTTCTACCCCCTTAATTGCGCTTTCAAACATAGTTAAAGCTCTATCTTGCTCTACCTTAGCTGCTTCATGTAAATTTTTTGCATTTTTCCAAGCGATATCTTCCGGGGTTAAAGCTTGATTCCCCCCCTCCTTATAGGCATCTGTTAGATAAGGCTCTCGCACCCTTTTTCCTCTATAAATAGCTTGAAGAGAAATTACTCCCTGCAACGCCTTCTTTAAAGAATTGGAATTTGAGTGGTTCAATCGGTTGATGAGCACTTGCAACTCTGCTGCTGAATCACTTACTTCGTAGCGATCGGTCTTCTCTATGACAACCTTTCCATCTTCGCCCCTACGTTTCCTAATAGTAAGGCCTTTTTTCTTCAATGCGTCGGTAACTCTTTGTCTCATATCTTCCATAAAGCGCCACTGTGCATTTATTTTTTCTTTTGTAATAGGGTAGGCTTTATCTATAATCTTACTTTTTGCCATTTTTGAATCTGCCCCAGAAAACGTATTAACCAGATCCTGAATGGTTATTTGCGGATCATCAACTACCGACAAATACAACTCTAATGGTTTATGCAAAGCATAAAAAGCAAGTAAATCCTCCGTAGACCTAGTTTTTGAAGGGTAGCTATCAAACGACTTTGAAGAAGATCCTAAATTCCCAATCCTATCCCTTGCAAGAGCTCTAATTTTTTCATCCAAGTAGGTGAATAAAATTATAGAAACACTTTCTTGTAGATTCGAAATAGAAGGTGTCTTGAGAACTGAAAGGTGTTTTAAACATTTTTCCCTACAGTCATTTATTACGCTTTTTTTTAACAATCCCGTAATCGCTGGCAAGCCTTTATTTGATAATTCTAATTGAACATAGTGGTTATAAGCAGCCTTTCCTGATATAAGACCAACATCACCACTTGCTATACGAAGTAATTCTGCAAAGCTCTGCGCATCTGAATCACTTGCTACGCATGAGGAAAGATTAAAAGAATCCATCACAAATACCCCCTTTATTTAAATAATTTTTATGTTTTTCTACTGTTTAAAAAACTATTCTAATATATAATAATACTTTTATTATACAATAATCAAACTTTGTTTCAAACCCATTTAATCCAAAGTTAAAAAATTTATTAAAAAAGTTAATATATTATTTAAATAAAATTATTGATGAATTTTATTCAATACCCCCACCGCCTATACTCTTCCTCCTCCTGCCTCCTCCTAGCCTCCTCTTCCCTTTCAGCCGCTTGCTTCTCTCTCTGAGCAACGACTGTTAAACCTAATGCAAGAACTGGTCCTAAAACCTCTGGATTCTCACCCACAAAATTAGCCACTCCATATAGCCCAGCCCCAACTGCTGATACTGCTTGTCTTACCTTCTGATAGGCAGTCATAACTGGGGCTTCTGCTTCTGCCTCTCCTTTTAGTCTTTGACCTTGTAGCCTTTCTGCTTCTGCCCCTAGTCTTTGTGCTTCTGCGGCGGCTTGTGCCTCTGCATCTAGTCGTTGTGCTTCTACTCTTTGTGCTTTCTTCTGCTTATGCATCTTAAACGACTTTTGTATCCTATTAGCAGCTTTTTCCTCATCAGCAGCTTTTGCTGCGGCTTTTGCTTC
>Ga0172367_10007931_pt1 | contig 11995 bp, 10 predicted proteins | sample Lak10m_FD_114542 | JGI IMG/M metagenome (GOLD analysis project Ga0172367, IMG submission 114542) | Freshwater microbial communities from Kabuno Bay, South-Kivu, Congo - kab_022012_10m | ecosystem: Environmental > Aquatic > Freshwater > Lake | place: Democratic Republic of the Congo: South-Kivu...
CTCCCGATCGGGAAGTTCGTCGAGGAGTTCAAGTACGGCGCGCTCTGGTGTGGACAGGGTCAGCGGCCAGTTCCATTGCCCCCAGGGCTGCACGCGGAAGTTATCGCTTTCGGGAGGCCCTGCTCCGCCGGCTCCCTCAATGGCTCCAGAGAGACATGCGAACCACGCTTCGACATCATCTTCCTCGAAGAGCCGGCGGCTGTTGTGATAACTGAAGCGAACGCCAACGCGCAGATCATCCAGCCATGTGGGCGGACGACCAGGACCATAAAGGTGAACCTCACGCACTGAATGGGAGAGGTAGTGCGCGAAGCCCTGCAGTTCGAGCGCCGTTCGGCCGCCAGCGACGAGACGATGTCCAAGCAGGGTCTGCAGAGAAACAACGACCTGCTCCCAGCGCACATCGCCTCTGGGTTGGCGATAGACGCGTCGCGCGGGCTGTTCGAGCAATCCCGCGCTCACATAGTGGCTGCGCAGCGCGGTCGAATAGCCTCGATCCGTGAGCCATGCTGAATCCACCAGGAGCCCCTCCGGCAGCAGGCGGCGAAGTCGGTTCAGCTTTGTGTCCGTTTGCTTATCCACACTTAGTATAATGACACAGTATCAAACCAAAGACAAGTTTATCTCGATGTGAAAACGCCAAACTGTACTTAGCAATATTCGCGTTTCTTAAACAGAGGGATACTCGAAGCGTGGCGCGCTGGAAGGCCGAAACGCCTTCATTTGTCAGCGATCAGCGCGCTTGCGGATTGTCTGTAAACGCCATCTCGTCAGAACTGTGAATCGGCGGGCCATTTGACCCCCAATCGGCGCCGAAGCTTGACCCCGCCGGAGCCTCAGTAGGGACCTGAGATAACGACGCAATTTCCGATAGCACCAGGGTCATTGTTGGACGCCGAAGGGGGTCAAGCGCCAGTGCCGATTTACAGCCTGTCAGTATGCGCCGCCTAAGTGAAGATCAACGGCGTCAACACGAAGCAAGCCAGTGATATTACCCCGATCCCAAGCAGGTTGATAAAGATCCCGGCTTTCGCCATTCGCCGTATGCTGACGTGTCCTGTGGCGTAGACAATGGCATTGGGCGTGGTCGCGAGGGGCAGCATGAAAGCGCAACTGGCTGCCATGGCGACTGGGGCTGCAAGCAGGACAGGATCTGCCCCGCTCGCTATCGCGAGCGCCGCGACAATGGGCATGACGGTGGTGGCCGTTGCAACGTTTGAGGTCAGCTCGGTTGCAAAGATGACGAAGGTTGTGATGACGAGCACGATCGCAAGAGGCGGCAGTGCCGTCACACCCATCATTGATTCTCCCAGCCAGTCCGCGAGGCCGGTGTTCGAGATAGCTGTGGCCATCGAGATGCCGCCCCCAAACAGGAGTAGCGCACCCCAGGGAATTTGTTGTGCGGATTGCCAATCGAGCAAGGCGGTGCCTTTTTTCTCGGTTGAACCAGACGGAATAACGAATAGCGCAATTGCTCCGGCAATAGCGATGACATGGTCAGTCAGGCCCGCGAAGGGTTTGACGTCGCCGAAAGTAAGATCAGCAAGCAGCGCGTCACGCGAAACCCAGAAGAAGGCGACAATGCCAAAGACGATCGCAACGCGCAGTTCCGGGGCAGTCAGCTTGCCCATGGCCCGGATCTCGACGCTGACAACTTCTCGTCCAGCCTTCTGCGGGTCGAGGTCCCTGTTCAGGTCGCCGCAGAAGCGGGTCAGCACAAACCAAGCCGCAGGAATCATGAGCAAGACGACGGGAACGCCCAGCATCATCCACTGTGTGAACGTGATGGTCGTATCGAGCAGCGTTTCGAGGTTGGACACCACGATGATGTTGGTCGGCGATCCGATCAGCGTTCCAAGACCCCCAATCGACGCCGAGTAGGCCACACCCAGAAGCAGCGCGACGGTCAGTGGCGCGCTGCGCGATTGCGGCACGGTTAGCGCTGCACCGACCGACAGGGCTATCGGCGCCAGCATTAGCGTCGTGGCGGTGTTGGATATCCACATCGATAGGGCAGCCGATGCGATCATGAAGCCACCGACAAGGGCGTGTGGACTGGACCCGACGCGGGACACGATGGTGAGCGCAATGCGGGAGTGGAGGTTCCAGCGTTCAACCGACTTGGCGATGATAAAGCCACCCAGCAACAGCATGATCGTGCGGTCGGCATAGGGCATGGCCGCTTCTGCGATCGTCGATATACCGGCGACAGGGAGGAACACCATTGGAACCAGCGAGGTGACTGGGATCGGAATCGCCTCGGTGACCCACCACGTCACCATGACAACCACCATGGAGACCACCAGCCAAGCGTGGGGGCTCAGGTCGACGGGCCTCGGAAAAAACTGGACTACGATGCCCAGGACAACCCCGAGAACAATCCACGGAGGCTTGAAGTTATCAGCAGCCTCCGGAACCCCCTCCCGCATGGTCTCTGTCACGACCTCTCCCACCAAGACCAAACGCGACTGACGCCGGGCGATCCGCGTAGTCAGCATAGTCGCATGCGATCAGAGCGTGCCAGAAAAACCGGTTAACTCTCGCGTTATCGGAGCGAGGCTGTGTACAGGTGTACGGTTAGGATGCCGATAGCCCTAGTCGGACAGACTGTCGTCACGCGAGACTGAAGACGCTCGAACGCATTTCACGGCCTATCGCAATCTTGCCTTCTCAACCCTTGCCATTAGGATTTTGGCCGCAACCGTCGGCGATGAAGACTGGCCACAGGCAGGCGACAATGCAGGACAAAAAACAATTCCCGAGGGGCGCAGTGGGGATGGCGCTCGGGATAGGCGTCGGAATGTTCCTGTACCGTTTCCTCTTTGGCTAGCCCCGCCCAGATTGAAAAAGCCAATGCCGCACGAACGGATTCAATACGGGATCAGCCTTGGGCCAGCCCGGCCATAGGCGATTGCACTCTCCTGTTCGTGCTCAGGGAAAGACTGTTCATGCCGAGCTTCTCGGACTAGGCTCGCCGCAGGAGCAATGGAGCCGCCATGCGGAACTATGTCATCCGGCGATTGCTGGCGCTGTTGCCCACGCTGTTCTTCGCAAGTCTCATCGTCTTCTTCGCCATCCGGATGATCCCCGGCGACGTCATAGATCTCATGCTGTCGCAGAATGATGTCGCTTCGGATGCGGACCGGGCCCAGCTGCAGACCGCGCTTGGCCTCGACCAGCCGGCGATCCAGCAATACGGCGCATGGGTGTTAGCCGCCCTGCAGGGAGACCTGGGCTACTCGCTCTGGCAGAACACGCCTGTGTCTTCCCTGCTGGCGGAGCGCTTGCCGATAACGTTCGAACTGGGCTTTCTCGCACTGCTTGTGTCGATCAGCGTTGCAATTCCGATCGGCATCTATTCCGCAATGAAGCAGGACACGCCAGGCGACTACATCGCCCGGTCATTCTCGCTGATCATGCTCGCGATACCGGGCTTCTGGCTCGGCACCCTGGTGATGGTGTTTCCGTCTGTGTGGTGGCGCTGGGCGCCGGAACTCGAATTCGTGTCGCTGTGGGAAGATCCGGTCAGGAACCTCAGCCATGTCCTCCCGCCTGCAATCCTGCTCGGGCTTGGCCTGTCTGCGGTGACCATGCGCATGACCCGCACAATGATGCTTGAGGTGCTGCGTCAGGACTACATCCGGACGGCCCGCGCAAAGGGCCTCAGTGAGACCATGGTGATTGCGCGTCACGCCCTGCGCAACAGCCTGATACCAGTCGTCACGCTGATCGGCCTGCAGGCGCCGCTCCTGATCGGCGGCGCCGTCATTCTCGAACAGATCTTCGTCATTCCCGGCATGGGCCTGCTGTTGCTGGAGGCTGTGTCCTCGCGCGACTACCCCATCATCACCGGCGTGTTTCTGGTCACGGGCCTGGCGATACTTCTGATCAACCTTGCCGTCGATCTTGCCTATGGCTTCCTCGATCCGAGGGTCCGCAAGGCATGACCAGCGTTCCAGATCTGATCAATGCGCCCCTGCAGTCGGTCGCCCGGCCGGACCTGCCCCGCCCCGGACTGTTGAGCTTCATCCGCCGGCTGATCCGCGAGAAGCCGCTGGGCGCGGTCGGCGGCGCCGTATTCGTTCTGTTCGTCCTTCTTGGACTCTTCGCAAACGTCCTTGCGCCTTACGGGATAAACGAGACCGACCTTCGCCAGCGTCTGGAAGGGCCCTCGCTCGCTCACCCGTTCGGAACGGACCATATCGGTCGTGACGTGTTCTCACGCGTCCTGATGGGCGCTCAGGTTTCGATGACGGTCGCCGTTCTTGCATCCGCGATCGCCACCATCATTTCCGTCGCGATCGGCGCGATCGCGGGATATTTCGGCGGCTGGCTAGATAGCCTTGTCCAGCGTTTCGTCGACGCCTGGATGACGTTTCCAGACCTCGTTCTCCTGATCGTCGTGATCTCCATTCTTGGCCCCGGCGCCGCGCAGATCATTCTGGTGCTCGGCCTTCTCTATGGCATAGGCGGCTCACGCATTGTGCGCGGCGCGGTGATCTCCGTGCGCGAGAATACTTACACGCGCGCAGCGCAGTCGATCGGCGCCGGCTGGGGACACATCCTCTGGCGGCACATCCTTCCGAACATTGCGCCCGTGGTCATCGTGCTCTTCACCACGCGGATCGGCGCCGTCATTCTCGTCGAAGCCGGGCTTTCCTTCCTCGGACTGGGTGTTCCTCCGCCAGCCCCGACCTGGGGCGGCATGCTGAGCGGCACGGGCCGCACCTATATGTATGTGGGCCCGTGGCTCGCTCTGGCGCCGGGGCTTTGTCTCGCAGTCGTTGTCTACAGCATCAATGTTTTCGGCGACGCGCTCCGCGACCTGCTCGATCCAAGAATGCGGGTCCGGAAATGAACGCCGTTCGCGTGCTCATCGCGTCCGTTTTGGCAGCCGCGCTTGCGGCGGCATGCGGTCCACCCCGTGTCGCAGAGCTTCCCGAGCCCACGCCCGCGGACCAGCCGCTCTATGGCGGCCAGCTGAACATCGGCACGCTCTATGTCACACTCTCTGCGCTGTCGTGGGATCCCGCAGACTGGACCTGGAAGAGCAATCACGACGCCGGCATGATCCGGGAACAGCTCTTCGCCGGCGATCTCAGCAAGGCTGTCAGTCGCGGCGGACCGTTCCGGTTCATAGCGGAAGGATACCTGCCGCAGGACGGCATCAGGGGCGAGCTTGCAGAGAGCTGGGACTGGGAAGGCCCGCTCACGCTCGTTGTCCGGCTGCGACCCGGCATCATGTTCCAGAGCGTGCCAGGCGTGATGGAGGCGCGTGAACTCGTCGCCGACGATGTCGTCTTCACCTACAACTACCTCGCAAGCAGCCCGCGACGCATTCCGGCTTACTTCGATCACATCGACGCCGTTGAGGCTCGCGACGCGCATACGGTCGTCTTCCGCTTCAACACCTTCAACGCCGAATGGGACTATCGCTTTGGCTGGGGCTACTACTCCGGCATCATTCCCACCGAAGCCGCGTCCATCGACCAGAGAGACTGGCGCAAGCTCACAGGAACGGGCCCGTTCCGCCTGTCACGCTATGTTCAGGGCAACGTCCAGACCTATTCGCGCAATCCAGACTACTGGGATCACGAGACAATCGGCGGCCAGCCCTTCCAGATTCCCTTCGTCGATGAGGTCAGCTACCGCATCATCAAGGACGAGGCGACGTTCCTCACCGGCATCAGGACGGGGAAGCTCGATATCCTCGAAACCATTCGCTGGATCGCGGTCGATCACCTGAAGGAAACGACGCCTGAACTGAAGTGGCAACGCTGGCTCTCCACCCTGGGTCAGTCCATCGTTCTGCGGAACGACATCAAGCCATTCGACGACATCCGCGTGCGTCGCGCGCTGAATCTGGCGGTGGACCAGCGCGAGATCGTGCGCGTTTTCTATGGCGGCCACGCCGAGCTGCTGGCCTTCCCGCAGCATCCCGACTTCGGGCCGTACTATCAGCCGCTGGAAGAGATGCCGGCTTCCGTGCAGGAGCTTTTCGACTACGCACCAGACAAGGCAAAGCAGCTTCTGGCCGAAGCTGGTTTTCCCAAGGGCTTCGACATCACGGTGGACGTGTGCAGCTGCACGCCCGACCATATGGATCTTCTGCCGCTGATCGCGGACTATTGGGAGCAGATCGGCGTCAAGGTCACGATCCGACCGCTTGAGTACGCGGCCTTCCTGTCGGCCATGACAACACGCACCCACTCGGCGGGCTACCTGCTGAACACAGGCCACGTGAACCCCTACACGACGCTGCGCAAGAATTTCGTGAGCGGACAGACGTGGAATGCGTCGATGTACGCGAACCCCGCTTTCGACGAGAAGATCGCGCGCATGTACGCGTCTAGCGATGAAGACGAGCGCGTGAGACTGGCGCAGGAGATGACGGCGGAGATTCTCGACGAGGCGCCGGTTGTCTGGCTCCCGATTCAGTACATCTACACGGCATGGTGGCCGTGGGTGAGGAACTACGGCGGCGAACTGCGCGCCGGCGCCGTACGCCCTGGACCGGTCTACGCCCGGATCTGGATTGATCACAAGATGAAACGCGAGATGGGGTTCGAGTGAGCAGGCTTCTCACCGTCGACAATCTCTCGGTGGCGTTTGGCGGCGGCGCCAACAAGGTTCGCGTCGTCAATTCCGTTTCGTTCAGCGTTGCGCGCGGCGAGACCCTCGCCATCGTCGGCGAGAGCGGCTCGGGCAAGAGCGTGACGGCGCTTTCGATCCTCGGGCTTCTCGGCCAGGGCGGCGCAATCGCCGACGGCGCCATCCGCTTTGGCGATCTCGATCTCGCGACTCTGGATGATGCAGGCATCCGGCGCGTCCGCGGCAATCGCATTGCCATGATCTTCCAGGAACCGATGACGTCGCTCAACCCGGCCCTCACGATCGGAAAGCAGGTCGCCGAGCCGATCCGCATCCACAAGAAGGTCACATGGGAGAGCGCGCTGGAGCAGGCCGCCAATCTTCTTGAACGGGTGTCGATTCCCGACGCGCGCAGCCGCCTGAAGGATTATCCTCACCAGTTCTCCGGCGGCATGCGGCAACGTGTGATGATCGCGATCGCCCTCGCCTGTTCACCTGAACTCATCATCGCGGACGAGCCGACAACAGCGCTAGATGTGACGGTGCAGGCTCAGGTCCTCGAACTGTTGAAAGGCCTGACACGCGAATCAAACGCAGCGCTCATTCTCATCACGCATGACCTCGGGGTCGTCGCCCAGTATGCGGATCGCGTCGCGGTCATGTATGCCGGCGGCATCGTCGAAACGGCGACAGCCGGCGAACTCTACAGGAATCCGCAGCACCCCTACACGCTCGGGCTGATGGCATCGATACCCAGCCGCAGCAGCGATCCGCGCTCACGCCTGAAGGCCATCAAGGGAGCGCCGCCGGACGTCGCACATCTTCCGGCGGGCTGCCCCTTCGCGCCACGCTGCGATTTTTCGCGCCCAGCCTGCAGCGAGGCGCGGCCCGTTCTGCGGCCAATCAACTCCACAGGACACGCCATGGCGTGCATCGGTCATGACTGAGGAAAGCGCGACCCTGCCAAATGGCGCGGCGGCGCATGGAAATGCGCCTCTACTCCGCGTCGAGGATCTGGCGGTCCACTTCCGGGCGGGCAGCGCGCCCTGGGGCGCAGCAGGACGCGTGGTCAAGGCTGTCGATGGCGTTTCATTCGATCTGCTTCGCGGGCGGACGCTCAGCATCGTCGGCGAAAGCGGATGCGGCAAGACGACCTGCGCCATGGCGATTGCGCGGCTGTTGCAACCGGCATCCGGGCGCATCCTGTTCGACGGTCAGGACATCACGCGGCTCAACTCTGCAGGTCTGCGCCCGGTCCGGCGACGCATGCAGATGGTCTTCCAGGACCCGTTTTCCTCGCTCAATCCCAGAATGAAGGTTGCTGATATCGTCGGCGAGCCGCTCGTCGTGCACGGTCTCGTCGACAGCCGCGCCGCCCATCGCACGCGCATTGAGGAGCTGCTCGCGCTGGTTGGGCTGTCACCCGACATGGGCGGCCGATACGCTCACGAATTCTCGGGAGGCCAGAGGCAACGTATCAGCATCGCTCGCGCGCTTGCGCTCGAGCCGGACCTTGTCATCTGCGACGAAGCCGTTTCTGCACTCGATGTCTCGATCCAGGCGCAGATCCTCAACCTGCTCATGGACCTGCAGCAGCAGCTGGGCCTCGCCTACCTCTTCATCTCGCACGATCTCTCGGTCGTCCGTCACATCAGCGATACGGTCGCCGTGATGTATCTCGGGCGCATTGTCGAGTTCGCGGATCGCGATGCCCTGTTCGACTCACCGCGCCATCCCTACACGCAGGCGTTGCTGGCGGCAGCGCCGGTCGCTGATCCGGAACGCGTGGCAGCCTACGTTCCGCTCAAGGGCGAGGCGCCAAGCGCCCGCAATCCGCCGCTTGGCTGCGCCTTCCATCCCCGGTGTCCACGCGCGATCGATCTCTGCTCACGCGACACGCCACACCTGCGCTCACTGGATGGCCGCCGTGTTGCCTGCCACCTTGTAGATTTGGACTCTTAGGACATTCGTCCGACTCCAGCGCAATCAAACCGGCGGTTGCGGGCCAATGTCCGACTGGAACTGTCAGGATAACTTTCACAGCCAGAATCCCGGCAGAATGTGGGATTCCGCTCACGCCACCGCCCTCGTCCAGACGGAATCCACCCGAGCACGAAACAGCCGGATCGTCGGTCGGCTGATCATGTGCCGCTGCAAATCGAACGCGTTGTAGATCGCCGCGTGTGAAACCGCACCGGAGTTTTACCCCTTTCGGCGTTCAACGATGACCCGGGCGTCTTCACATATTGCTGCATGTTCTGAAGTCACTGCTGGCGCCAGGGCGGGGTCAACCTTCGGAGCCGACCGGGGGGTCAAATGGCGCGCCGCTTCACACCCTTCCGCTCGATCGAATCGAGCCCAACTGAGCTGCGAACTCTTCCCGTTGACCTGTAGCTTCGGGAGCAGGCCTCTACAGCCCGTCGAGCGCGCTGGCTAGCGGCTCTTCCATGCCTTCCAGAGCGTAGGGGTTGAGGAATTGCCGCCGCCAGAAAAAGTCGCGGTCGGTCTGTGTCAGGCTGCCGCTCTCGCACGCGCTTTGCCAGTTGAGGCGAATGCAGCGAATCTGCGCTGTCATGATCCCAAGCGCGTGCTCCTCCCGTAGATGAAACGCTGGCGACGCCGCAAGGCAGTGCGCGAGCTGGCTCCGCCTTTCTGTCGTGTGTATCGCGATGGCCTGATTGCGTTCGCGGCTGTTTCGCGCCTGCGGGCAGATGTCATAAGCAGGCGTCAGCGACAGGCGCTCGCCATCCCAGAACGCTGCATGGTTGCGCGCATGATCGTCGGTGTTGCCGACCAGAACGTTGAACACCATCCGGCTGTAGAGCTCCTTCAGCGTGGCGGCCGGGTTGATGAATCGGCTGCGCACAATCTCGGCGAGCGTGTCATACCCGGCATGATGGCCCGAGAGTTCATGAAGCCCTTCGAGCGTCAGCGCGGACACGATGCTGCGCCTTGTCCATCCGGTGTCCGTCCGTGCGCGGTCGAAGCGTTCGACGAGAAGAGCATCCTTGCCGCTGGCGCGCTCCATCCGGACCGGCGCAACGTCAAGTCCGGCGAGCTTGGCAAGCGTCATGGCAACGAACTCCCCCTTCACGACGCTGTAGGTATCGTTGCTGGCGGAGAACTTCGCGATGAGCTTGCGGTCCGGCGCCGTTATGAGCGCCTTGGGCCGCGCGCCTCCGATTGAGGAGCCGTGGTTGAGGGCGCGATCAAGGTCAGGACTGAGCGGCACGCCGCGTTCCACGCGCTCAGCCGATTCCAGAAGTTCCTCCAGCTGTGCCTGTTCGGTCTGGCGCGGGGTGTAGACGGTCGCTGAGGCCTGGAAGTCCAGCGCGCCTATGCGGTCGGATCCCGACTCGAGCATGAAGGTCAGTTCGTCGAGATCGGCTGCTTCGGCGTCAGCGCCTCGGCGTCCGGTCAGCCGGTTGATGATGACACGCCTGCCCCACGCATCGGGCGCGCCATCCCGAAGACAGTTCGCCATGGTGAGCTGACCGAGCGGACGGATCGCGCCCCGCCCGAGTGGCAACTCCGGGAGGTAGAGCGGGATCGCGTCCGATCGTTCGAGGTAGGAGCGGCCGTAGTTGAAGGTGTGGATGTCGCCATCGCGGACGATGCGACCCGCTACGACTGGCGTGACCCTTTCGGGTAACCAGACCCAGACAAAGGCCTCCATCGGCGGCGGTGATCCCTCAGAAGTCATCATTCACCTCCGAGCGCTTCTTGCGCACTGCCTTGGGCAGGAGCGCCAGCTTGTCCTGAAGACGTTCGACCCGGCCGCCGAGGCTGGATCCTTCGACGTCGAAGAGCGGGATGCCGACGAGGACAGCCGCCTCGAAGACCAGACCGATCTCGACGTACGGGTCGCCCTTTTCGATCTTGGCGAGGGTCGTGCGCGAAATTCCGACGCGCTCCGCGAGCTCAGTTGTTGTCATCTGCAGGCGCGTGCGCGCCTGTCTGACCTGAGCTCCGAGAAGGGTAAGAGCGTGTATCGTGATCTTCGAGTACGTCCGGGGCAACTTGCGCATTATCTGGCCATTTTGGTGATCACGATGCTGTTCGTGTCCACGATAATGGTCATATCTGCACTCAGTGCAGCAAGTCAAGCCAAGCGACCAGTTTAATGGTCACAAGAACCTACTTGTCCAGTAACGTGGACAAACCGTGCGAAAGCGCCCATAATATCTTTGGTATTGGGATCGACCGGGAACTGCCCGTGCCAGACCGCAACCGCGCTGCCGGACGTTTGGCGATAGTCGATTTCCCGATCGGGAAATTTCGCTACATTTTGGAACGTGAAATGGCGTGATTTTCCCGATCGGGACATTTTCACCCTACCAGTCAGCCTCTTCGTCGCCCTCACTGGCGGACTCAAGGCGGCGTTGTAGTCTTACCGAGCCGAGGCCCCGGCTAGCGCAGCCGCCAGTTCACTCCCAATCAAGTCGGCCGCTGTACGCAGAGGTCCGTCAGCCAGGTGGGCATATCGCTGCGTTGTCGAAGCCTGACGATGCCCGAGGATCCCGCCAATGAGTGGCAACCCCACGCCGCCGCCCGCGCCCACGCTAGCGAAGGTGTGCCTAAGGTCGTGAATGCGAACATCTTCGATCCCGGCAAGTTTGCGGATGTGATGCCATTCCTTGTTGAGGCCGTCGAAGTGCCCCTCGCCCCGGTACGCAGGAAAAACCCATGGCTGACTGCGATCCACCCAGCGCCTCTGTTCCTCGAGAATCTCTACGGCAACCCGAGCCAGCGGTATGACCTTGGCTCCGGTCTTGCTCGTCTTCTTCCGCAGCATGCCGAAGTTGAAATCGACCTCCGACCATTTCAGTCCTTCGATCTCGCCGCGCCGCGCGCCGGTAAGGATGAGCAGGCGCAGGATGATCGCGGCAGTGCCCGCAGTCGTAGTTGACGCCGGCGTTTCCAGAACCTCCCCCAAACGGCGAAGCTCATCCGCCGACAGGTAGCGATGCCGCTGGCCGCCCGGCGGCAGTTTGACGCCCAGGGCGGGGTTTCGCGGGATCAGTTCCATGTCGACCGCATAGGAGAGGATCGACGAGAACAGTCGGATGGTTCTCGTTGCAGTCCCCTCGCCGCCTTTGACGTTGATCTTGCCACGCAGGCGGCCACTGCGCGTTGTCTTGGTGTCACCGCCAGCGATCCGGTTGCGCAGTTGCTGGATGTCGCCCTTGGAAAGGCTATCCAGTGTACGGCTGCTGACCTGCTCCAGGATTTTCGGACCAAGAGTTGCTTGAGAGACGGCCTTCTGGGAAGAGGGTCACATGCGCAAGGCGCGGTTTACGGATGAACAGATGGTGGCGATCCTGCGGGAAGCGGATCGCGAGGCGCCGGCGGTTGTCGCGAAGCGGCACAAGGTCAGCGAGCAGACAGTCTACAACTGGCGCAA
>Ga0172367_10007932_pt1 | contig 11993 bp, 8 predicted proteins | sample Lak10m_FD_114542 | JGI IMG/M metagenome (GOLD analysis project Ga0172367, IMG submission 114542) | Freshwater microbial communities from Kabuno Bay, South-Kivu, Congo - kab_022012_10m | ecosystem: Environmental > Aquatic > Freshwater > Lake | place: Democratic Republic of the Congo: South-Kivu...
GACACTTACAGGTGTAGGAAGACTGTCAAAAGTAGCAATAGATTGCTTATTGAATACTTGAGCCAAGTGACGAGGAGCGCGATCGCACCAGTTCTTCTTGCCGTAAACATAGCCTGCAATCAAAGGTAGAGCCACAGTGGCTTCAGAGTAAACCATTTGTTCTTGGACAATATCCACCTTGCCCCAAGAATGTGCTTCCTTCAAAGTCGAACCAGATAGAGCGCCATCGCGTTCATCAGCAACGGTGATTTGAACGGCATACTTGTGCATAGCAGCTTCAAAACCAAGCAACTCAGCCGCAACAACGGTATCTTGAGCAAAGTTCTTTGGTACACCACCGCCGATCATAAATAGACCAGTGTGAGGGCTTGCCAACTTGCACTGAGTCAACTCGCGGAAGTCACGGACAGAGTCGATGCTAACATGCTCTTCAGGAGAGAACCACTGATGATGGACTAAGCCAAAACCTGCGGAACAATCACTGAAGGCAGGAACGAAGATGGGAACTTGATGCTCGTAAGCTGCCAAAACGACGGAGTGACGGTTCTTAGCATTCTTATCGAGGTATGCACCCATCTCATGGATGAACTCGCGAGAAGAGTAAGGGCGAGGAGGAAGAGAGTTGGCAATTTCAGCGATCGTCATGTCACAAACGCGCAGTTCGTCTTCATCGATGTAGGTGTCATAGATGCGATCGATCGCATTTTCACGGAGTACTGTATCGTCAGCAAAAGTGTCGCCAACATAGTGACGAAATCCAAGGGCTTCAAAGAAGTCTTGATCAACGATGTTTGCGCCTGTAGAGACAATCATGTCTACCATGTTGTTGGCGATAAGATCGTAGACAACTCCCTTAAGTCCTGCACTAAATAAAGAACCTGCCAAACACAGGATGATCGCGCAATCTTTGTCCTTGATCATATCATCGTAGATATGAGCCGCACGTCCAAGGTTTCTACCTTGAAAAGCAGTATTTGCCATTGCGTCAACCAATCCGACCACATCAAAAGCTTTGATGTCAATGTGTTCAACAGTTTGTTTAAGTAGTTCGCGTTTCATGATTCTGTTTGTCCTAGATGCTATGTATTGTGAATATGTTCGAGAGAGAGTATGCAAGAAAAAAGTTTGAGCGGAACTGCATCACAAAACAAGCAGAATTGCACATCCAATGACCTAGGAAGTTTTCTTCACGATGCCATGTGTCTTAATTTGGCAAGTAACGTCATTCTAAAGACATATACTGCCGTATAAAACATAATACGCAGGTAAAAATTCCTATCCCCAAAGGATCTCTGCTGCTTATTCAGTTGTGACAAATATTTAGTCTTCTCCAAGGTGAGAAGCGATCGACCTAGGTTGTTAACGGCGGTTACAACCCTGATAGTTAGAAGGTCGATCAGAACATACTAGGTCCTTCACAGGCATCATCCCAAGAAAGAGTAGGATCAGACTCTCGTCTTTCACCTAACTTTAGGTTGAGGAGCCAATCACATCCAAGCAATAAAACAGGGTTTTTCAATTTTTATTTAGCTAAGTGCAACAAATCCTTAAGCATGATAGCACTTTTTTTGATAAACACAAGCAAAATGGCGCTAGAGGATCTACATATAAATACGTTTAATTATTTATTTAGGAGATTTGTCAAGACTTAAAGCCTCCTTCTTGAAACAAAGACGTATTTTCATACAGGGACGATCATGATGACAGCGCAGTATCAGGCGGCTCTACACTCTTATGCAGAGGGTCGGTATGAAGAGGCAATGCAACAGTTCTCAGAATTGTTGTACGAAGATCCTCGCAATCCCAAACTGCATATTTGGTTAGGCACAACCTTCCGTAAAGCAGGCAAAATTGAATATGCAAAGGTGCAATATCAACAGGTATTGACTCTTACGGATGACCCAGATTTGCTTGATCTTGCCAGTACTTTGCTTGCTCAAATCCAAAATAAGTTGGCTGGTATTTCTCAAAATAATAACCAACAAAAAGATATATTGTCCGTTAATAATTCTAGTCGTAAAGAAACGAGCTATGCTGACAAGGCTCAAGAGGCTAACTACAGGGCTTTGCAGGTAGAGTCCAGCAATCTTGGCTCAAAACTAAAAAGCACATTTGGCGATGGAAATATTTCCCATATTATCGACTATGATGACTCGTCAGCGAGTGACCTAACTATACTAGCTCCCTCTCCTAATAAATCGAAGGTTTCTGGAAGGGTTCAGGTTAATGGGAATGGGCTCATTCCACCTCCACCTGGGGCTGCTGCTCTATTTAAGAATCATCAGCAAGAACAAGAAAAACCAACGATTTTTCAAGAGCAGCAGTTGCTAGAAGAGCAGACTCTGATGGTTGGAGATGTAGAAAATATAATGGTTAGAGATGAAAATCCAGAAGAAGATATAACGGAACAAGTTTCATCATTAACTTTCAATGAGGCTATCTCTAATATTCAGGAAGTAAGTCAGCAAAATAAACAAAAAGTCGAATTTCCGCCTTCAGAATCAGTGTTTTTGGGTTGGGGGATGGATTCTCAAAATACTGATGACTATAGCAGGGCTAGTGGAAAAAGAAATACTACTTCAGCGATCGCATTGGAGGACATGTTTAAATTCTCTAGTGTCAGCCAAAAAATTACTTTATGGGGCGCTTTAGTCGCCACTGTTCCTGCAATTATCTTGGGTGTAACAGCTTATCAAGTGGGGGATGGGTTGCTATTAAATAAGGTGAAACAGGCACAGCAATCAGAAGCGATCGCCCTAGCAAATGTGACCAGAAATTTTTTAAATCAGCAGGCTAATGGCGTTGAAGTGCTGCAAAAATTGCTGGTTTCCACTGAAGTTGGACAGAATACTTTGCTAAAGTCCCCAGATCCCAAAGTAACCAACCCTCTTGCCGCAATGCCAATTGCTCAGCAACGTCAATATAAGCAGCAATTGACTAATCGGTTAAATCTCTATGGTCAAGCTTATCCTGATTACACCAGTATTGCATTGTTCAGCACTAGTGGAGAGTTAATCGCTCAGTCAAGCCAATCGAAAACCCTCCAAACTCTTAATCCTAATATCCTCAGTAAGGCTGGTGCTGTGGATATTGTCTTGTTTAGCAATCCTGTGTCAGGGAAAGATGGGGTTCATTTTTATGTAGCTAGGTCAATCAAGAGTTCTGTTTCCCAAAAAGTCAATATGATTTTGCAGGTGGAGATTCCTGTAAAAAAATTGGTAAATGATTTAGCTAATAGACGCAACGATGGCAATGAGAATAGAAATTTTTATATAGTCGATAGCACTAACAAATATGTCGCTAGTTCTCAACCTGTCATAGTGGGAGAAGATGCGTTAACAAATTTTACAATGCTACCTGATCTGCGAACTGAACATTCCTCTGGTGTTCAAGATGCTGTCAAGAGCGATCGCAATGGGAAATTACTTGCCTATGCTCCTGTGCCTGCTATGCAAACCTATGACAATCTGACTTGGGATATTTTAACGGCAGTAGACAAGACTAAAGCGATCGCGGGTAATCAAAACTTACTATTGGTTATTGGTATTGGTATTGCTGCTACACCTCTGCTAGTAGCAGCGATCGCCTATGCTTTGTCAAGAAGCATTAGCACTAGACTTAAGAATATTCGGGCTGCTTTACGTGATCTTAGACAAGGAAATGCTGATGCTAGTTTTGGAGCATTGAGTGTGGAAGGAAATGACGAGTTGTCAGACATTTCCTTAAGCATTAATAAAATGTCTGAACAATTCCAGACGATGATGCAAAAGCACGAGCAAGAAAAGCAAGACTTACAGCTACAGGTGGTGAAGTTGTTTAAAGTCTTGGCAAAACTTGCGCGAGAAGAGAAACGTAAGTTTCAAAATGCTGATTTATCCGATGAGAATATGTTGTACTTAGGGAAAAAAGTAAGGTCGGAGATGGTACAACGCTATGCTGAAGCTGAGAGTTATCGGCAACAAAAGGAAGATCTTCAGCAACATTTGGCGCAGATGCTCAAAGACATCCAAGTTTTAGCCGATGGCGATCTTACTGTTTCTACTCATTCTGTTGATGGTAGTTTAGCGAATGTTGCCATATTTTTTGATGATGTCACTCGTGGTTTACAAAATATTGTCAATCAAGTTAAATCCTCAGCAAACCAAGTTAATTTCTCCCTTGGGCAAAATGAACAGGCGATTATGAATCTTGCTAGTGTCTCTCAGAGACAGGTTGATACAGTGACGAGATCGCTAACAACCATGCAAATGTCTAAATTATCAGCAATGAGAATTGCCAGTAATAGCCAAGAAGTATTGCAATCATCACAGCTAGTATCCGAAAAATTGTCGGACAGCGATCGTTCTATTGATGCTGTGATGTCCAAGGTTGGAGAATTGCAAAATACAATTTCCACGACAGCTAAGAAGGTCAAGCATCTAGGTGTGATGTCCCAAAAAATTTCTAAAGCAATTTCTTCAATTAATGAAATTGCAATTAAAACTAACTTTCTTGCCATTAATGCCACTCTGGAGGCATCTCGATCAAATGATACTAATAATGGATTTGTATTAGTTGCTGAAGAGGTAGGAGAACTAGCTGCTCGTTCAGTTGCAGCAACTAAAGAAGTGGAAAGCCTGCTCAGTAGTATTCAAAGTGAGACTAATGCTGTGATGGCAGTGGTCGATTCTGGCAGTACTCAACTCTCAGAGAGTAATGACTTGGCGATTACTGCTAAGGATAACTTGCAACAAATTGCTCAAGTCTCTCAGCAAATTGATGGATTAATGGTAGCGATCGCTCAGGCAACAACTTCACAAGCTCAAACTACTGAAGGGGTTGCTAGCTTAATGAATGATATTTCACATATGGCTAAAAGGGCGCTGGCTTCTTCTTCAGAAGTATCCAAGTTTATCAAAGCTACAAGAGGTTATTCTGGAGAACTCCAGCAATCTTTATCTAATTTCAAAACTCGCTAGAAGCAATGCTTTGGGCGACAGGACTTATTAGTGACTCGAAGATAGAAGTTTGTCAGAGATAGATGTAATGGACTTTCCTATGATTGAAATAGCGACACAACAAAAAACAATTTTTTCTAAGGAAGCTCAAGCTTTTACCTATGATCTCAAAAATAAAATCTTAGAATTAGATCGAACTACAGGGCTTTTTGTACATTTTTGGATGGCTTGTAGCTTGCTCTTCCCTGTCCTACAGCGCAACGTTCCCATGCAAAACTTTATGTCTCGCTCTTACCAGTTGTTTAATTTATTGGCTAATCGTAAATTAGCTAATAAATCCAAATCCCTGAATATAGAGTTTATTGGTCCAGTAAAGTACCCGTTGGCTTCCCCGCCTTCGGCGGAGAGACCAACACTTGTACCTCGCTTGCTTGAAAAGCGCTATATCCGTCTGCTATTACTTTCTCTGTGTGGTTTCGCTAGTAGCTTCGCGATCGCGACACCCACAGCTCAAGCAAATCGCCTCGAAACCTTCGTCTATGATTTGACCGATAGCAAGATCGAGTTTTCGCTCAAAAATGACATTGAGCCTAGGGGAACTGTAATTAGTAATCCCACACGCATCGTGATTGACTTACCAGGGCTGGTCTATCAAGGGCCAACGGTAAGGCGGCGTGTTGGACGTGGAGTGCAAGCGGTGCGGGTCGGTCAAGTTGATGCAACCACTACCAGAATGGTGGTGGAGCTTGCGCCCGAAGTAACCCTAAACCCCCAAGATTTACGCCTTAAATCTAGACAACCAGGGCGTTGGACGATGCAACTTCCTCAAAACATTGCCGCGATCGACCTTAATAGTATTTCTAATTTTTCTCTGCCAGTTACAAGCGCACCGATCAGTTCTGGGTTCGGCTGGCGGGTGCATCCAATCACAGGGGAACGGAAGCTGCATAAAGGTGTTGATTTTGCGGCTCCTACTGGTACACCAATTTTTGCGGCGGCAAGTGGCGTAGTTACCTATGCGGGGTGGTCAGACGGTGGCTATGGGAATGTGGTCGAGTTACGCCATGATAATGGCGAATTGACTCTTTATGCCCATACCAACAGGGTTTATGTAACTGAGGGGCAAGTTATTAATAAGGGACAGGCGATCGCTGAAGTTGGTTCCACTGGACGTAGTACTGGGCCACATCTACATTTTGAAATCCAACCCGATGGCAGAACTGCTGTCGATCCTATGGATTATTTACAGCTTCGCCAAGTGACTCTTGATTTAGCATCTAATAGTTTTAAAGATTGAAGAAGTAATGGCAGCGCTAATCGCTGCCATTACTTCTTTAAAGTAGCCACTTGCGCCGCGCTTCGCGTGGCGCAAGTGGCGCAAAATGGTAAAAATCGCAGAGCGATTTTTACCATTTTGCGCGTTCGTCGAATTGACGTTAATCTGCATCTAGCTTTTGGATATATGTTCCTAACTCGTTAAAAGTACCCGCATAGGTGATGGTGGGAGTCGTATAGCCCTTAAGCTCCACAGAATATTGCTTAAGTGGTAGTAGTACCGCAGCATAGGGAGTATGACTATAGGTTGTAGAACCGATCGCCACATCCAATCCCAATTGCTTAGTTGAGGACTCCAAACGAAAAGCAGCATTCACTGTATCGCCAAGAGCCGTGTAGTCTGGATGCTCACTAGTCCCCATTTGACCAACCATTGCATAGCCAGTATTGATGCCAGCACCTACACGCAATTGAAAGGGTAATTCAAACTGCTGATTAAGTTCATTGCTCATCTCATACAGTTCACGGAGGGCGCGATAGACTTTGAGCATGTCCTGTGTAGCAACTGTATCAGACCCTTTGCCAGCATCATGAATCCAGACTGTCATTACCGCATCACCGATGTACTTATCTACCCAGCTACCATGGCGATCGATGATCTCACCAGCGCGGCGAAACCATGTACCGATCGCCTCTGAGAGAATATGCTCATCCATTTGCTGTGTCAGTTTGGTGAAATCTCGAATATCCACAACTAAAACTGTAATTAGTTGCCGCTTATGCAGCATTGCCGTTGCCACTGCATCTGTATTTTCTTCGTTTTGAGTAATGCTAGTATCGGGAGAAGTGATTGTCTCAGGACAATAAAATTCTAAATTTGTCTCGCCCAGAGTAACGCGATCGCCATTTTTTAAGCTAACTGGAATGGTCACCCGTCGTCCATTCACAAATGAACCATTGCGACTACCAAGATCGATCAGGAAATAACTATTTTCTCCCACAATTTGAAACATAGCGTGATTGCGCGATGCACATTTATCAGATAGGGGGATATCATTTTCTGAGCCACGCCCTAAAGTCCAAGAATATGCATTCACAAGGGGAATCTGCATCGTACCTTGAGATCCATGAAGTACGATATGTGGTTTTTCATCCCAAGTTGTGACAGGCTGACTCACAAGGTTATTAACCCCCAAATATAAATTTACGAGTGGATTTACAAATTTTCTGCGTCTCTTTAAGTCCTTGCTTTTGCTAATATACCGTTTTTTGAGGGTTGCGTTAATCCCGAAGCAATGATGCTGAGGGGTGATGCAAAATAAGCGCTAATACCATAACTTATTTATATAGACATAATTTTTCATGCCGTCAGCTTCGATCAGGCTTAATCCCGATGCAAACTACTGTTTCCCCCAAACAAGAAAATAAAAAGCCCAAAAGTTTTTGGAAAAAGCCTTGGTTCGTTGTAGTTTTACTCGTCGTTGTGCTAGGCGGTGGATTTACAGCCTTTCGCGTTTTGGCTAGCAGGAATCAAACCCAAACATCAATCAACGATCAAACTCAATTAGTTGAGTCTAAGTCTTTAGATATCAAAATTAAATCTAGCGGCTCTGTTGTACCCATTGAAACCGTCAATCTCAGTCCCAAGCAAGCGGGAAGACTAATGCAGCTATTGGTTGAGCAGGGGGCGCGAGTCAATCAGGGACAAGTCATTGCGAGAATGGACAATACGAATTTAATCCCGCAGCTTTATCAGGCTCAAGCGGCGGCGGCAGCAAGTGAAGCGAATTTAGCCAGATTACGCAATGGTAGTCGTCCTGAAGATATTGCGGCAGCTCAGGCGAGGGTGGAAGCTGCTCGTGGTCGTTTTGATGCCGCCCGATCGCGTTTAGCCTTGACCAATATGAAAACCTCTCGCTTTCGGAGTTTACAGACTGAAGGTGCTATTTCTAGCGATCGCTTTGATGAAGTGCTAACCGATGAGCGCAGCGCTCAGGCTGATTTGCAAACGGCGCAAGCTAATCTGATGGAGTCTACTCGTCTATTAGAAGAAACCCGCAATGGTAGTCGTGTGGAAGATATTGCTCAAGCTGAAGCACAACTTGCCCAAGCGATCGCCGGGATCAGAATTATCGAAGTCCAGATCGAAGATACAATTATTCGCGCTCCCTTTGCGGGCATCATCACTCAAAAATATGCCAATGCAGGGGCTTTTGTGACACCGACAACATCTGCTTCGGCAACGAATTCTTCAACTTCGACTTCGATTGTGGCGATCGCTAATGGTTTAGAGATCATTGCTAAAGTTCCTGAAGTGGATATTTCTCAAATTAAGATTGGTCAGGAAGTAGAAATTATTGCTGATGCGTTCCCCACTGAGGTGTTTAAGGGTAAAGTCCGTTTGATTGCACCTGAGTCAATCATTGAACAGAATGTGACTTCGTTCCAAGTGCGGATAACTTTAGAAACTGGCAAGGATAAGTTGCAATCGGGGATGAATACTGATTTGCGTTTTATTGGTCAGAGAATTAGTAATGCTTTGGTTGTGCCGACGGTTGCGATCGTTACGCAAGAAGGGCAAATTGGTTTATTAATTGCTGATGAAAAGGGTAAGTCTAAATTTCAACCTGTGACGATTGGGACTACGGTGGATAATCAGACTCAAATTTTAAGTGGCGCAAAAGAAGGCGATCGCGTATTTGTGAAACACCCAGAAACAAAGCCATAAAAAAGAGTTTCTTCTTATGATGACACGCTTTTTCCTGTTGAGGCGATAAGATCGCTTGAGGAAGTGGCGAGTAGTCGAGATATGTTGGTTGATGCGTTGCCTAAGTTTTATATTGGTCAGTGTTTGCGTCAGGATGAGGCTAACTTATGTGGCGATCGCCTGTTAGAAAAAACCTTATTATAAATTTAGTGTTAAGTAAATGGAGATCGACCCTAATATACCCATACAAACTCAACTAGCGGGATTGGGGCAGTTACGAGATCTACGCACTAATCCAAATCTAAAGGGTGCTGATATTAATTTCTTGATTCAGCAAACGCCTACGCAACTGGAGAAGTTACTTCGGCTTGGCGAAATTGAGGCAAAAACTTATAAGCAAATCATGAAGGCTTTTGAAGGTCGAGATTTAGGAAAAAGAGGTAAAAGAAAATGAGTAACTCATCAACGATCCAGATTGAACTAGGCTATAAGTTACTTGATAGTAAAGAATGGAAGTCTATTGATTTAGAACCTGAGAACTATTTTGATTTAGAGTCAGACGAGCTTGTGAGTTTGGAATCTATTCCATTTTACGATCATGCAATTGAGTATCTTGTGCAAGATTTGGAAATTCAAAAAGAGTCAGTGATGGTGACAAGGGTGCATTTAAATGACAAGGCAACTAAGCAAGAGCGTTTAATCACGGAAAGCTTTTGGAATTATGGACGCAATCGTTTAATCGAACGTCAAGATATAGGCTCTCAGCCCTATTCAGAAATCATTTTGGAAATGCTGGTGAGTGAAGTGCCTGAAGTATGGGAGGTGTTGCGATGCGATCGCCTGTCTGGTGTACTTAGTCCTTCTTATCATGCCAAAATTCAGAATCGTGAAGATGGTTCGCAAGTAGAGCATCATGTTAGTCTGACGATCGCGCCTGAGTCTAGTTCTTTGAGTAAAGTTGCGTGAAGGCGATAAGAAAAAACTGATGATATCTCCGCAATCTATTGTCACTATTAATCAAAGGCTTGGGACGAGATTATGATGAGTGATCGCCGACTTTTTGTAAATTTGCAAATTGTCTTTGCTTTCCTAGAAAAAGTCGGCGATCTGTCTGGTTACGGGTGCTTGGTGCAAGTTTGACTAGGTGGTGTGAGAAGTGATTCTTTCACAGAATGGATTGAATCGAGTTTTAAGCCAATGGAAGAGATAAGATACAACAATGTGTTGACTGTGATTAGGAACTTAACAAGGCGTTGTAAGCGAGTCATGGGGAAGTCCTCCATAAAGTTAACAACGCCATCATCGAAAAAATGACCTGAAACCTCCAGACGAGTTAAGGCAGATAGCAAACTTTTCTTAACTGCCTTTTCTGTCCTCTTTAGAATTGAGTTAAACTAAGTCAACACAGTCAGCAAAACTTGGTTGGGTCATGCCTACACAGCGCAATAGAGGGATCGCCGCAACGGTTGCGGGACTGCAAAAACTTCTGGAGATTAAGGCGGCTGGCAAAGCGGATGGAACCCGTTTGACCTTTGAAGGCATTGCTAGTCTTATTTCTCAGAACTCTCAAGCTTCAGTTGATCCCAGAACCGTAAGAAGATTTTTTAACGGTGAAGGTATTGATCGCGTTTACGTCCTCGCAATTTGTGCTGCTTTGGGTTTAGAGGTCACGGAAATTATCGATCCCAATGAAAGGCATCCTGCTAAGTCTCGGCAAACTGCTCAAGCTGTGGCGATCGCTGCAACCCTGAATACGACACCGCCGCCTGTGGATGAATGGCAGGGACGACAGGATGAAATCAAGGAACTCCAAACTGCCCTCAGCAATGACAAAGTGCGTTTAATCGGCATGACTGCCGCAGGAGGCTATGGGAAATCGGCTTTAGCGGTGAAATTCAAAGAGCAGTTAAATTCTGATTGGCGGGTGTTGTGGGTGAGTTTTATCCAGCCTTACCCTTTGGCGCAATTTGGGCGATGGTTATTGGAGGAGTTGGGACGGGATTATGATGAGCGATGGGAGGAGGAGACGTTAATTGGGCAGATCGTGGCAGGGTTAGTCGCTGAGCCTTATTTGTTGGTGTTGGACGGTGATTCCCGCCCAAGGGAAGTCGGTTTATGGTCAATTTTTGAGCCAATGGTTAAGGAATGGGGCTAATAGTAAGCTCCTGCTCACCAGTCGGGAACAGCCTGTGTTTAGCGCCAATTTGCTGCCGCGTTGTCATTGGTTAGCCCTAAAGGGGTTAGCGGAAGCCGATGCGATTCGTTTGGTTACGGAGGACTATGGATTAACGGGAACGCAGAAGGAATTAGCCCATTTTGTGAACCGAATGGATCGGCATCCCCTCTTGATGCAACTGGTATCGAGTTGGATGCGGGAGGAGTTGGGGGAAGGGGTTGGTGTGACAGAGGCGGAAAATTTGGGCTTGGATTTGTTTACGGTGGAGGGTTATCACCGTGATACGGAAACCTGTGTCAGGGAAGTGGTAGCAGCGAGTTTGGCGCGATTGTCGTCAAGGTTAGGGGATATTTTAAAGCGGTTATCGGTATTGCGAGGGATTTTTGATCTAGGGTTAGCACAGGGGTTAACTGCCGAGGTAACGGATGCAGAGTTACGGTATTTAGCCCGTTTGTCGTTGTTGCAGGAGTTTCCCCCCGAACCCCTCAAGCATCAACCGCGAAGGTTTGAGTTTTTGCCTTTAATTGCGATGGTGGTGCAACAGCAAGCGGATTCTGAGCTATTGCGATCGGCGCATCGGTTGGCGTTAGATTATTTTTTGGCACATTTACCCGCGCCACCTTGGGAATCCTTGGCGGATTTGACGGCGTATTTAGAGGGGTTTTACCATGCAGGGGCATTGGGAGAATGGCAGTTAGCTTTTGATATTTTGAATGAGGAGCGAGGGGGAGAAGGGAAGAATAAATCGGTTGATGAATTTTTGGATTTACAAGGGTTTTATCGCCAGCAAGCGCAGTTATATGAGCAGGTAATCGCAGGGAGTCAACGGGAACAAGTTTGTTATCGCAAATCGTTAAACCGTCTGGGCAATTGTTATATTGACTTGGGGCAGTATGAA
>Ga0172367_10007935_pt1 | contig 11992 bp, 8 predicted proteins | sample Lak10m_FD_114542 | JGI IMG/M metagenome (GOLD analysis project Ga0172367, IMG submission 114542) | Freshwater microbial communities from Kabuno Bay, South-Kivu, Congo - kab_022012_10m | ecosystem: Environmental > Aquatic > Freshwater > Lake | place: Democratic Republic of the Congo: South-Kivu...
ACGAAATTACCTTAGGGTTCCGTGCATGTGGTTTAAAAGAACGCAACCACGTTCCTTGCGCAGCTTATAACTAATGGATATTGTTGGTTTCAGAGATTTCTGCTTGTCGCTCAATGAACAAGTCACCGAAGACTTTCCCTTCGATCAATCCACGTTAGTCTTTCGCATTGAAAATAAAATCTTCGCTTTAACTGATATCGATAAATTCGATGAGGGAGTAAACCTCAAATGCACCCCTGAACGCGCCATAGAGCTTCGAGAAACGTACAACGGAATCATTCCGGGTTTCCATATGAACAAGACCCATTGGAACACGGTAATGCCCAATTCAGATGTAACCGATGCGCTCTTGAAAGAATTGGTAGAACTCAGCTTCACCTTGGTCAAGCCCAAGCCCAAGCGGGTTCGGGTTAAATCCTAGTGTAGAGATAAACCTTAAAGGCAAACGCATGACGGTCATCGGCCTCTTGCGTTAACAGCAATTCGCGGGTATAAAGTGTTTCATCAAACTCCGGAAAATGTGCTTCTGCTCCAGCAAAATCACCTGCTACATGTGTCAAATAAATGCGGGTTACAAAGCCTTCATTCAACGCAAGCTGATAAATCTGCTCGCCGCCAATAATGAACAATTCCGATTCACCGCCGTCTTGGGCGTAGCGCACCGCCCTTCCTATTTCGTTGAACAACACACAACCCGGTGCATCGAAATCACTGTTGCGAGATAAGACAAGGTTCACTCGATTTTTAAACGGACGAAATGCTTCAGGAATACTTTCGTAATTCTTTCTGCCCATAAGCACATGATGGCCCTCTGTAGTCTCTTTGAAAAACTTCATGTCGTTTGGAAGGCGCCACATGAGCGTGTTGTCCTTGCCAATTTCACGGTTGCGGCCCATCGCCGCTATTAATGAGACTTCCATAATTATACAGCAACGGCAGCTTTAATATGCGGATGAGGATCGTAGTTTTCAATCACAAAATCATCAATCGTGAATTCAAATAAATCCTTCACTTCGGTATTCATTTTTAACGTGGGAAGGGCTCGGAAATCGCGCGTAAGCTGAAGCTTCGCCTGTTCAACGTGATTAGAGTACAAATGCACATCGCCACCGGTCCAAACAAAATCGCCCACTTCATAGCCACACACTTGCGCAATCATGTGCGTAAGCAACGCGTACGAAGCAATGTTAAAAGGAACACCCAAAAACGTATCCGCACTGCGCTGATATAGTTGACAGCTCAACTTTCCATCGGCCACATAAAATTGAAACAAACAATGACAAGGAGGAAGCGCCATTTGATCAATGAATGACGGATTCCAAGCAGATACAATGTGTCGTCGCGAATCGGGATTGCGCTTCAACATATCTACGAGCTTCACAATTTGGTCGGTGTGTGTACCGTCCGGATTAGGCCATGAACGCCATTGATAACCGTACACGGGGCCCAGGTTTCCGTTTTCGTCTGCCCACTCATCCCAAATACTTACGCCATTTTCTTTCAAGTAACCAATGTTGGTGTCGCCTTTTAAAAACCAAAGCAACTCATGAAAAATACTGCGAGTATGAAGTTTTTTTGTGGTTAAAAGTGGAAAGCCCTCGGCTAGGTTAAAACGCATCTGATACCCGAAAACACTGTATGTTCCAGTACCTGTGCGATCTTCTTTTTTTACACCGTTATCAAGTAAATGCTGAAGTAAATCGTGGTATTGTTTCATACCTCAAATGTAACTTCTGGACAAGAATTTTCAAGAAAAAGTTATAACTTGAAACTAACCCACGTCGCATCATCGGTTTGTTCTTGTGAACCTTTCCATTTCACAAACAACTCATCAATATGACATTGATAAGCATTAAAGACGTCGCCATTTTCTATCCAGTTTATAAGTCCAGATAATCGAAGACGACGATTCGATTCTCCGCCAATTTGGTCGTACACCCCGTCAGAACACATGGCAATGCGTTTTCCTTTTGCATTCACTTTTCCAGATAGAACTTCCGGATCACTTCCTTTCAAGAATAAAAATCCTTTCGATTTTGTCACCACTTCCACATGATTATCTTCATCGATCAACATGAGATTTGAGTTCAAGCTGGCCCATTCAATGTCGGCTGTTTCCTTGTTTATTTTCAGCAAGGTCATATCAAATCCAGCCGCCACATTACTATACTGAATATCTCTATTCAGTCGTTTTAACAAGTCGGTAAGTGTGTGTTCCACCACTTGAGCCACATCGACATTACCAGCGGTTTTATTGGTTTTGTCTTCCAGCAAATCACTTACTAAGACGGTTAGCAAAGCACCCGCAAGTCCGTGACCGGTGCAATCGCCCAAGGCTAGCAATACTTCGTCACCCACGTGCTTGAACCAAAAGAAGTCACCCGACACCGCTTCGGAAGACGAACTGTACACATGAAACTCGGGAAGAAATCCCCATGCTTCGTTGTTATTCGGCAAGAAACATTGTTGAACAAAACGCGCGTATTCCAATCCTTGTCGCAACTCTTCGTTTTTCTGATTTAATTCCGCCGTGCGCTCTTCTACTTTTTTCTCGAGTTCCTTGTGTAAGATTTCCAATTCTTCGGTTCGACGTTGAAGCGCGGTTTCATTGAAATACATTTCAATGGCATCGTTCAAGGTAAGCTCTAAATCTTTTGGGTCCCAAGGCTTTTCAATGTATCGGAACAAGCGTGTTTTCTCTAACACTTCAGCTACCGCAGTAATATCAGTCTGGCCCGTAAGCATAATCTTCTTACTATTCGGAGCTAACTTCTCGAATTCACGAAGCAATTCTCCTCCGTTCATCGGATACATCATGTAATCACTGATAATGCAAACCAACTCGCCGTTGGGTTCAATCACTTCGTGAAAAAGTGCAATAGCATCATCACCGCTATTCGCAACAACCACCTCCATGCCGTGCGGCAAAAAACTTCTCACGTGCAGCGAAAGGACACTTAAAATAATGGCCTCATCATCTACCAATAAGATATATTGCTTCTTCTCTTTCACTGCTCCTTATTGATTGATATAGTCTTGTAAAAATGCAACCCCAGCACGGCCTTGCACAATGACAGATTTTATAGCTGCTATCGCGAAATCCGTTAGGCCATTCGATTTTAATTCGGTAGAAATGTCCTGGAATGAACACCCTTCAGGACGCACGCCAATAATTTCTAAACTGGCTTTTAACTGATGCAACTCGTGACGCATGGCCATAATATCTGCGCCGGCTAATGCCATTTCCAATCGGTCTAACTGTGGTGGCAAATGCTGCAAATACCCCGAAATAACTTCGCGCAACACACCCTCGTCATTGCCAACGTATTGCTTCAACATCGACAAGTCTAACTCCTTAACAGCATTCTCATCTATCGAATCGGTGGGCTGATTTACTTTGCGTGAAGCCGTCCACTTATCAATCATATTCAACAAGTCTGGTTCGGTATAAGGCTTCACCAAATAATCATCCATGCCTGCCTCTCGGCATACATCTACCTTGTCTTGCATGGCATTAGCGCTTAGTCCAACAATAGGCGTTTTTACACCAGCTTTTCGCGCTTCTTTGGTAGCTTGAATTCCGTCTAACACCGGCATTTGAACATCCATAAACACCACGTCAAAATTCTTGTGCTGCAACAACTCCAACGCTTGTTGCCCGTCGTTAGCCAGCTCTAAGTTCACACCGGCTTTTCGCAAAATAACCTGAATGACCATTCGGTTCAATTCATTGTCTTCTGCGGCCAACACGTTAGCGCCTTTAATGCGCTCTTGAATGGTGGCTAACGATTCGCTCTTCACCTCCAAGCGCTCGTTCGACAAGCGCAGCGGGATGAATATTTCAACGCGCGTTCCTCTTCCCTTTTGACTAGACAAGGAAATGGCACCGCCCATGATTTGAATGATACTCCTCGCAATGGAAAGACCCAAGCCACTTCCACCAAACTTGCGGCTAATGGTGGTGTCTTCCTGAGAAAACGCGTCGAAGACGTGGTCCATGTACTGCTGGTCCATGCCTACACCCGTGTCTTCAATAATGAGGGTAAAGTTGTGCAAATCTGGGATAGACTTGTCAATCTTCGACTTCACTTTCACACTTCCCTTCGAAGTAAATTTCACGGCATTTCCAACCACGTTGAATAATACCTGACTTAAGCGGTGTGGATCGCCCAAATAAATTTGGCTTAAGTCATTTTCAAGTTCTTGTAACAAAGAAATACCTCGGTCTTTCGCACGCGCATCGAAAATGGATAGGGTATTGGAAACCGTTTTATTCAGTTGAAACGGAATGTTCTCTACCGAGAATTTCCCAGCCTCAATTTTTGAAATATCTAATACATCGTTGATAATCGCCAATAAGGTTGACGATGCCGAACGCATAATATCTACAAAATAGCGCTGATTGCCGTTGAGGGTGGTTTGTCCCAACTGCTCGGCCATACTCACAATACCATTCAGTGGCGTTCGGATTTCATGCGACATGTTGGCCAAGAAAGCAGCCTTTGCTTTCGACGAATCTTCTGCTTTAATCTTCGCTTCTGTCAACTCGAATTCGAGCTCTTTCATGTGGGTGATGTCCCAGTGAATCCCAATTGAACCCACCACATGCCCATCGTCATCTAACAACGGCGCCGCACTAATGAGCCACCAACGTGGTTCTTGTTTCTTGTTAAATACGCGCACTTCATACACATCCTCTTCGCCATCTCTGCGTGTCTGGTTTCGTTCGCGCATTCTGCGCTGTTCCTCTTCATCTAAAAATAATTCCCCGCCGTCTTTACCAATAATCTCCTCTTCCGAATATCCGGTCATTTCACAGAAGGCCTCGTTTGCCCGAAGAATACGGCCTTCCAGCGAAACTTCTAATAAACCCAAATGGAAATTATCTATAATGCCTTTGAACTTTGCTTCTCGATTCGTCAATAACAGATCAGCCTTCTTCTGTTGAGTAATATCAGTGTACTTCCAGAAGTGCCCATTCTCCGCCCCTTCCAAGTGCAATGGAATATAATCGCGTTGCAAGAAACGACCGTCAACCAATTCCCATTCCTCATTCAACGAAATTTGGCCATTTCTAAGTAATGCTCGAACACTCTCTACAAATTTCTCGGACTCTTTGAAGAACACCTTCGATTCTTCAATAGCCAATCCACAATCCACTCCAACCAATTGCTCGGGAGGGACAGGAATTGAGAAAATGCGACAAAATTCTTTACTGGCGAAAACGATGCGACGGGAAGAGTCCTCAATGAGAACACCAGGGTGTTCCAAGTTCGTATTTCGCAGATTTTTAATGTATTCTTCCGAGAGCATGCTTCTATGTTGTACTTCTAATTCTATAAATGTAAAAAAACCCTCCGAAGAGGGTTCCATGATTCTTGTCTTTTTTTTTAAGGCTCTAATTTCTGCCAGGTCATTTGAAGGTAGTAGTTGATGCCGACAGTGTTCACAATGTATTCATCTTGTTTAAAGGCGGCTGCAAAATCTACCAATTTTTCATTGATAATGTTCCCAGCGGCATTTCTTACAACAAAGGTGTAAACTTCTGGTTGAACGATTACGTTGGGCAATGTTCTGAAATAAACATCTCCTTCAGCACGCACCGCCAAGGTAGCATAAACCAAGGTGTTTGTTTTGTCGTAAATCTCGAACTTAATTCCTTGTTCGTTCGCGTTTGTTCCGGTAGGTTCAATCCAAACCAAATTTAATTTCGCAACATCAAGTCCTAAAACCGGTGTATCCGTGTTAGTCGTTGTTGTTGGAACTTGCGCATCTGGCATATAGAAGGCCTTTTCACAAGCGGTAAGCCCTGTGGCTAAGATTGCTAGAAGGGCTATATTTAGGATCGTGCGTTTCATGACTCAAAGGGTTTTTTCTCCTTATACCTCTCTTGTGCTTGAAAGGTTACACTTTTTGCAGCCTTTTAACGCATCACCATCACTTTCGCCGGAGCCCACTGACCATTGCCCTGAAAGTGAATGAAGTAATTTCCATTGTCTAGCGCCGAAAGATCCATCTGACTTTGGCCATCAAACATGCTTCCTGAGTCAACCACCCTTCCTGAAATATCTAATACACGATAGGTCATCGGCGTTTTTTCAAACACCAGTTGTAAGGTTCCTTCCGTTGGATTAGGGAAGTAAGCAAATTTTTCGGTAGGTAATTGCTCTTCTACACTTACGCAGCAGACATAAATAACTTGCGTTGCTCTGTTTGTACACCCGTTGTTATCGACGTAATTGTAGGTAACCGGATGGAAGCCTATTCCTGCTAAATCCGGATAAAACTGATTTCCACTCACTCCTAAGCCAGTATAGAAACCGCCCGATGGAAGTCCAGTCAATTCAACTATTGGGTCGCCTGGATAAACCGTGTCTTGAGAAACGAACAATACCGTTGGTTCAAACATTACATAGAAACTTAAGGTGTCCGACGTGTTGGTACATCCAAATTCATCGGTAAACGTGTAATACACGTCGTGCCATCCACCGCCTGCTACAACAGGATCAACGGTATTTCCTACCACACCATCACCATAGAAGGTTCCGCCAAACGGTAGTCCAATAATATTCATCGGGTCTGCAGATACACACAAGCTATCTGTAGGCAAGGCCATCACCGTTTCCGGACCAGGGTGTACAATGATATCAATGGTTTCACTTTGCGATTGACATCCGTTTTCACCAAAACCCTTTACATAATAATGTCCGGTTTCCGTAGCTAAAATACTTTCACCGGTTTCATCCGTGCTCCATTCGTAACTCACTCCGCCGCCTGCGGTTAGAGTGACCGGATTACTTCCGCAAGTTTCCACAGGACCGTCAGCCGTTATGGTAATATCTGGGGTTTGTAACATGGTAAAATTCAGGTGATCAATAAGCGTAGCGCAACCAGGGGCCATCGATCCTACCAACCAAATGGTAGTTGTAGTATCCACTTCAATTGTTGGAATCGTATCGCCTGTGCTCCACAAATAATGGTCAGCACCACCCGCGCAAATAATAGGATTATCGCCGCGACAGAAAATAGTATCTCCTGTAATGTGGTAAGTCACATAGGGATAATCGCAGTTCTTAATTCTTCCGAAAAAACCATCTGTTCCTCCTTGCAAAACCGATGAATAACCCAATCCCTGAGCAATTCCGTCTGAAGCAGAACTTCCCGCGAAGTAAATTCCTTGGTCAGCACCCACAAATAAATCATAAACAAAGTCTTCGTTCCATCCGCCTAAGTAGCTGCTCCATGCGCGATTTCCCGATACATCATAAGCAGCAAAAACAATATCGTTCATTCCCGATTGGAAATCTTGAAATCCGCCGTCCCCTAAGTTGATCGATGTTGAATTCCCAGCCACAATAAGAGTTCCGCCGGCATCTGTTTTCACCGAATACAATAATTCAGTGCCAGCACCGCCATAGAAAGTTCTCCAATTTAACGAGCCGTCTACGTTGTAACTACCAACAAAAGCATCATAAGAACCACCCCCTGCCGTAGGTTGGTCAGCTCCTGGGGTGCTAATTCCCGCTACTGAGGCTGTTTTACCCACTACCGTTACACGGCCACTGGTCACATCAAGGCCCAAGACGCGATCTTCACTCGTACCACCGATATACGTCGCCCAATTCACACCTGCAAAGGCGCTGATGGAAACCAAGATTCCATCGTAACTACCGCCGCCATAAGTGTTCTGAACACCATTAGCGCCAAGGCCTGTAGAGCTTGTAGTTCCTGTAATGTAATAATTGAAATCAGATGCCGCGTCCACCTCTCCAGCAAGCTCAGCACCCGAGCCACCATAATAACTGTAGCGCAATAAATATCCTTGCGGATCAATGCTGCCCCAATATAAATCACTCGCTCCACCGCCATAAGTTCCTTGGCTTGGCGCAATCACATTCAACCCTTGTGAACTGGTTTCACCTAAGAAAACCAATTCTCCTTGGTAACCCCAATCAATTGATGTCAATTGGTCGTCGCCACTTCCTCCCAAATAAGCACACCAAGCAACACTACCGTCGATATACAATTGCATCGCAAATCCATCGCGTGGTCCTCCACCATAGGCAATCTGATCGCCCGAGGTCATGAATCCCGTAATTGAGCTGGTGCTTCCTACCAAATACACATTACCGTTATCATCACAAATCACATCGTTCGCATATTCATTACCTGCAGCTCCGTAATACGAGGCCCACATCAATTGATTGCTAGCATCGAACTTCGCAACATAAGCATCGGTAGTTCCCGATAGATTCATCTGCGTTCCTTGAAACGAAATGAAGGTGGTTGAATTCGTGTTTCCCGCTACGTAATAATTTCCAAAACTGTCGGAACAAATGGCTTTCGCCTCATCCAAGGCAGTACCTCCGTAGTACGATGACCAAACCACACTTGGGTCAATCACAAATGAATCACCCAAGTCAGCAGGTAGTTCAAACTGCACCTCACCTGATTTAGAAAGTTGGAAGTTCGCTGGAATAGCCTGATTGCTCTCAGAAATACAAAGCGGTTTGTCATCGCGAACCTCTCCTATTTCCCCTTTAATCACCAACTGACCGTTCTCTAACATAACCCTCTCTGATCCTACAACCTGCATGCGAATGGCAGACTCGGCTCCAGCGGATTTCACGATAAAATCATATTTTAATCCGTTCGAAGTAACCATCAAACGCACGTCCACCCCGTCATAAACATCCTGAATCACCAACTCTTGGTAGGTATGAGCAACCACGTGCTTACCGTTAACGTAGTGATTTTCTATGGTTGGAAGTGATTGGTTCGCCACCATGCGCGCCGAACGGTTGGCTCCAGTCCACTCTACGTCAATACGTTCACGAATCGATTGCCCGTTTTCTTGACGTTTGAATTGATAGCTAAGTCCGGTTTTGCGGACGTAAATGTCCATACTCGGAGTTCCGATATAATACAGCGCTTCTAGCGATTGATGGCCTTGTTCGTTGCAAAGTTGTCCCTTGTTTTCAATGAAATAAAGGGGTGAGGCAGCTGCGTGCGCCGCCATTATCCCTGTGAAAAACAAGAATAAACAGAATGAATAAAATTTTCGCATGTTGGTCAGTGTTAGCGATTAAACGATTCTCAAAACTAAAAGGTTACAGGCGCGACAAGACCTTGAAGAAGAGTGCTTTCAAACATTAGATTGTTAGAAAGCGGCCTGTTTATCTGAAAATGCTTAGGCGTTCAGCGTCCAAACGAACCATGATGAACAACAAGAGAGTAAACGCCATCAACGACGATCCCCCATAGCTGAAGAACGGCAAGGGAATACCAATAATAGGCGCCAATCCCAGCACCATTCCTACGTTAATCAGCAGGTGCATGAATAATATCGAGGCCACACAATAGCCATATACCCTTGAAAACTGCGAACGTTGACGTTCCGCTAACGTAACCAATCGGTAGATCAATGCAAAGAACAAGACAATAACCAACGTGGCACCAACAAAGCCCCACTCTTCAGCAACAGCACTAAAAATAAAGTCGGTCCACTGCTCAGGCACGTAATTGTTTTGTGTCATCGGACCTTCTTTAAATCCTTTTCCAAACAACCCTCCTGAACCTACTGTAATCTTCGCCATCTCCGAGTTATATCCCGCGTCTTCACGCTCAACCGGTAACGACAACATCACGTAAATTCGTTCCTTGTGGTGTTTTTCAAGCACGTGGTCAACCACATAATTGATAGAAAATGCGACACCCGATGCCATAATGGTTGAAACCAATATCACCGTGTACATGGTTCTTCGAGATCGAGGAACCACGAAATTTCTCACAAACAAAAAGGCTAAAAACGCCAAGCCAATCATGACAAGGATGAAGGTCCACACACTACTCTGCTCACCGAAATACGGATAAACCGTCTTACCCGCACCAATAACAATACTGAGGGTTCCAATGACCACACTGGCAAATCCAATGATTAATACGTTGCCCGAAAGTCCTTCGCGATACATCACAAGGATAAATGCTAAAAACGTCAACAACGAACCTACGTCGGGCTGCAACAAAATCAATCCGGCTGGTATTCCCAAAATTACCAAGGCTGAAAAACGGGTTCTCCAATTCTTCAGCTGAGCTCCAGAAGTAGAAATGTATTTCGCTAAAAATAAACCCACCCCGATCTTCGAAAACTCAGAAGGTTGAATTCCGAAATCACCAATACCAAACCACGCCTTCGCCCCATTCACTTCTTTACCTACCACCAATACAGCCATGAGCAGCAAGACAAACAACAAATAAATGTAAACCGCAAACTTGTTGAAGACCTCCGCATCGAGGTACAGCACAACAATTATTAAAAAGAAACTTACGCCAATCCACACCAACTGCTTTCCATACTTCTGACTGAAGTCAAACATATTGGGGTGCGCCGGGTCATATGCCGCCGAGTAAATACTCATGAATCCAATAAGCACCAATACCGCATACAAGGCAACTGTAATCCAGTCGATTCGGTTAAATGCAGTATTTTGATTTACGGCCATGCTTTCAACGAAATTAGTTCAGGATTTTTCCTTCCATCATTCGCTTTTCACGCTCGGGATAAGAAGTACTTCCTTTTAAATATTTTTCAATCATCAAGCTGGAAATTGGCGCAGCCCATTGTGCCCCAAAACCGCCGTATTCCACATAAACCGCTAAAGCAATTTTCGGATTCTCCTTCGGAGCAAAACACACAAACACACTGTGGTCTTCCTTGGGCTCGTTCTGCACGGTTCCTGTTTTTCCGCAAATAACAATGTCGCTCAAACGCGAGCCATTTCCTGTACCGCCCGGACCAACCACCTTCTCCATCGCGTTCACCACCGTTTCGAAATATTCGGCGTTTACACCCACATTAACAGGTTTGGTGTATTCGGCCCTTGGAGAACCGCCCCAGCCAATGGCACGAACCGTATGCGGCGGAATGTAATACCCGCGATTCGCGACGATACATGCCAAGTTACACATCTGCACCGGAGTAATCAACAACTCACCTTCACCAATACTAATCGAATAAATGGTGGCGTAATTCCATCCGCCCACGCCGTAGCGTTTATTGTAATAATCGGGTCCAGGAATCATTCCCGATTTTAGTCCGGGTAAATCACTTCCTAAGTTCGACCCAAACCCAAACTTTTTAATTTGTTCCTGCCAAATTCCTAATCCAATCGCAGCGTCATGATTGCGGTTGTTCGGGTCTCGATTGCTTTCCACCACCCGCTGCAATACGCCTCTGAAATACGGATTACACGAGTGAACAATAGCCATTTCTAAATCATCAAAACTGTGCGCTCCGTGACATCCAATCAACGCGCGATTACACGGAATGCGAGTGTCTTTGGTAATGGCGCCCAATTGCAACGCCACCAGCGACTGCGCAAGTTTAAAAATTGAGCCCGGACGATACTGTGCTTGTGTAGCGCGATTAAAAAGCGGTTTCAACGGATCTTTCATCAAATCGTGAAAGTGTCTTCCCCTCGCACGTCCAACCAATAAATTCGGATCATAAGTAGGTGCAGAAACGAGCGCAAGAATTTCGCCGGTAGATGGCTCAATAGCCACAATACATCCGCGTTTGTTCTGCATCAATTGTTCGCCATACTTCTGCAACTCGGCATCAATGGTGGCAATCAAATCCACCCCCTCTTTAGCGGTACTATCCAATTCACCATTAGCAACACTGTGCTCAACTCCTAAGTTGTCTTTGTACACATACTTAATACCGCGCTTACCACGCAATTCCTTCTCGTACGATTTTTCAATTCCGTTCAATCCAATGTAGTCACCTCGACGATAATCCGGATTCTTCTCCAATATTTCCTTCGTTACCTCACCCACATCACCCAACACCAAGGCACCCAAACTTTCGGGATAAAGTCGCAAGGTTCTGGCTTGTACAAAGAAGCCCGGATAACTGTATAGCTTTTCCGCAAACTTGGCGTACTCGGCGGGCAACAGCTGTTTAATTACCGGCGAAGGTTTGTATCGGACG
>Ga0172367_10007937_pt1 | contig 11991 bp, 9 predicted proteins | sample Lak10m_FD_114542 | JGI IMG/M metagenome (GOLD analysis project Ga0172367, IMG submission 114542) | Freshwater microbial communities from Kabuno Bay, South-Kivu, Congo - kab_022012_10m | ecosystem: Environmental > Aquatic > Freshwater > Lake | place: Democratic Republic of the Congo: South-Kivu...
ATAATAATTTTTAATTTTTTTTTAATTAACTAAATCAATATATTCTTTTATTTAATATTTAAAAGGATATATAAAAAAAACAATAATAATAATTTTTAATTTTTTTTTAATTAAATAAATTAATATATTGTTTTATTTAAAATAATAATTTTTAATAATAATAAATTAATAACTAATGGATTTATAAAAGTTTTTATTTAATATTTAAAAAAATATAAAAACAATAATAATATTTAAATCTTTTTAATTAAATAAATTAATATATTCTTTTATTTAATATTTAAAAACATACATAAAAAAACAATAATATTTTTTAATAATAATAAATTAATATTTAATGGATTTATACAAGTTTTTATTTAATATTTAAAAAGATATATAAAAAAACAATAATAATAATTTTTATAGTTTAATTTTTATATCATATTATAATATAATTATAAGAAATATAATTATCAATATCGTATAGTTTAGAATAATTTTCAATAAAATTATTAACATTTCTATAAGGAATTCTTTCACTTGCGTATTTTAGACTTTTATTTTTATTATTTTCAAATAATATTAATTTTATTATTGATTTATCAACATATTTATGTATTTCATTTGTAAATTTAATAAATATTTTATAATCACATAATCTTGGATCAATTAAACAAATTTTATTATTACTTTTTAAATCATTAATTAATTCTGATGAATGCATATCTTTTATAAAATCATCATATAATATATAATTATCTTTTAAATTTTTATTATAATAAGTAGTTTTACCTGATGCAGGAAGACCTATTATTATTACTATTCTTTTTTCGTTAATAATTTCTGTGATATCAATCCAACCATCATAAAAACCATTTGATAAATTTATTAATAGAAATTTAAATGTTTCAGTAGTATCTTTAAATATCATTTCATATAAATGTACTGATACAGCATCAGAAAAACAATCTTTATATTTTTCTTCATCTATTATATAATCATCAGGAATATCATAATTATTTATAGCAATAATATTTTTACCTATAATACTAGAAAATTCATAATTTTCATATTGAGTAAAGAAACTTAAAGAACAACATTCTCCAATTGCATCAATTCTATAATTATAATCATTAGTTTCAATTATAAATCTTGTAAATTCTGTTTTATCATCATTAATATAATTAGGTTCAATAATAATATTATTAATAAGAGAATTATTTTTACTAAAATCAACAAACATTTATTATAATATTTTTTTATAAATAAATCATTTTTTTTATAAAAAAAATGACATAAATTTGATATAAATATATATTATAAAACAATAAATAAATAATGCAACAGGAAGTTGATAATAAATATAAAAAACATGAATTACGTTCTCATATTTATTCTCGTCCTGATATGTATATTGGAACTATTCAACCAAATACAATAGATACATATATAATAGATAACTCAAATAAAATTAATAAAAAACAAATAACTTATATTCCAGGATTATTTAAAATTTTTGATGAAGCACTTGTTAATGCAATAGATCATTCAATAAGAACAAGAGAAGAACAAATATCAGGAAAATTAGATATTCAAATTGTAAAAAATATAAAAGTTTGGATAAATAAAGCTACTGGAATTATTGAAATATTTAATGATGGTAATGGAATTGAAATAATAAAACATACTGAATATCAACTATGGATTCCTGAATTAATATTTGGAGAATTATTAACTTCTTCTAATTATAATGATGATATTATAAGAACAGTAGGAGGTGTAAATGGTTTAGGTATTAAATTAGCAAATATATTTTCAAAAGAATTTATATTAGAAACTGTAGATCATAAAACAAAAAAAATATATAAACAAGTATTTAAAGAAAATTTAACAATAAAAGAAGAACCTGAAATAAAATCATGTCAAAAAAAACCATATACTAAAATTTCTTTTCTTCCTGATTATGAAAAATTTGGAATTAAAGAAATGACTGATGATATATTTGATTTATTTAAAAGAAGAGTATATGATGTTTCTGCATGTACTGATGCTTCTGTTAATGTTTATTTAAATGATATAAAAATACCAATTAAAGATTTTGAAAAATATGCTGATTTATTTTTAGATACAAAACAAAATCAACCAAGATTTTATGAAAAACCTAATGATAGATGGGAAATTGTTGTTGCTGTTAATCCAAATGCTATTTATGAACAAATGTCATTTGTTAATGGTATAAATACTATAAGAGGTGGAAAACATATTGAATATATAACAAATAGTATAATAAAAAAATTATCTGAAATGGTATTAACAAAAAAAAAGAAAACTATTAAACCACAACATTTAAAAGATAATTTATTTATATTTGTTAAATCTACTATTGATAATCCATCATTTGATAGTCAAACAAAAGAAACATTAACAACATTAGTAACTAAATTTGGTTCTAAATGTGAATTATCTGAAAAATTTTTTGAAAAATTATATAAATCTGGTATTATTGAAACTGCATTAAGTTCTACTGAAGTAATAGAACAAAAAAAATTAAGTAAAACTGATGGAAAAAAAATATCTAAAATTATTGTTCCTAAATTAGATGATGCAAATCTCGCTGGTACAAAAGATAGTAATAAATGTACTCTTATTTTAACTGAAGGTGATTCTGCAAAATCAACTGCAATTTCAGGTTTAAGTGTAATTGGTAGAGATTATTATGGTGTATTTCCATTACGAGGTAAAATAATGAATGTAAAAGATGTAACATATCAAAAAATTTCAGATAATGGAGAAATTACAGCATTAAAAAAAATTTTAGGATTAGAACAAAATAAAGATTATTCTAAAAATATTTCTTCTTTAAGATATGGTAAAATTATGATTATGACAGATCAGGATCATGATGGTAGTCATATTAAAGGATTATTATTTAATGTTTTTGAAACATTATGGAGTTCTCTATATAAATTTGATGGTTTCTTAACATCACTATTAACACCTATTATTAAAACAACTAATTTAAATTCAAAAGAAGTAATTTCATTTTATAATATGAGTGATTATGAATCTTGGTCTGAAAAACTTACAAATAAAAATCAATGGAAAATTAAATATTATAAAGGACTTGGAACATCTACTGATGAAGAAGCAAAAGATTATTTTAAAAATATGAAAAAAATAATATATAAACATTCTGATAAATGTGATGAATATATTAATCTCGCTTTTAATAAAAAAAGAGCTGATGATAGAAAAGAATGGTTAGCAAATTATAATAAAAATGATGTTCTTGATTATAAAAATGAAGAAATATCTTTTGAAACTTTTATTAATAAAGATTTAATTCACTTTAGTAATAGAAATTTAGAAAGAGCAATTCCTAATATTATGGATGGTCTTAAAGAAAGTACTAGAAAAATATTATTTGCATGTTTAAAAAGAAAATTATATACTAATGAAATTAAAGTAGCACAATTAGCAGGTAATGTTAGTGAAGTTTCTGCTTATCATCATGGTGAAACTTCATTACAAGAAGCTATTATTGGAATGGCACAAATATTTGTAGGAACTAATAATATTAATCTTTTAATGCCTAATGGTCAATTTGGAACACGTATTCATGGTGGTAATGATTCAGCTTCCCCAAGATATATTTATACATTATTATCAAAATTAACTAAATTAATATTTAAAGATGAAGATAATGATATTCTTAATTATTTAAATGAAGATGGTTTATCTATTGAACCTGATTTCTATATTCCTATTATTCCAATGGTTCTTGTAAATGGTTCAATTGGTATTGGAACAGGATATTCAACAAATATACCACAATTTAATCCAGAAGAAATTATTAATATATATCTTGATATATGTAAAGATATTAAAGAAAATATTGGAGATGTTTTAAATGAAAATGATATTGAAAATTCTTTATTATTAATTGGTAATAAAGATTTAAAAACATTAGAACCATATTATTTAGGTTTTAAAGGACTTATTTATAAAAATGAAAAAGATTCATATTCATCAAAAGGATTATATAAATGGATTGATAATACAACATTAGAAATTACAGAATTACCTATTGGAACTTGGACGGAAAAATATAAAGAATTTTTAGAAGATTTATTAATTAAAAATAATAAATATTTAAAATCTTTTGAAAGTCATTATACTGCAAAAAATATAAAATTTATATTAAAAGTATCTGATAATACACAAGAAGAATTAGGAGATAAAATTCTAAATGAATTTAATTTAATATCAAATAAAAATTTAAGTTTAAATAATCTTCATTTATTTACTACAAAAGGTAATATTAAAAAATATGAAACTATTCAAGATATATTAAAAGAATTCGCATATACTAGAATTTATAAATATCAAAAACGTAAAGAAAAACAATTAGAAAAAATGGAATTAGAATATTTAATATTATCTGCAAAAATAAAATTTATTATTGATGTTATTGAAGAAAATATTAAAATTATGAATGTTAAATTAAATGATATTGAAAAACAAATGATTGATAAAGAATATTATAAATTTGAAGATTCATTTGATTATCTATTAAGAATGCCTATATCGCAATTAACTGCTGAAAAAAAAGAAAATTTAGAAAAAGAAGTTAATAAACTTAAACTTGATATTGATGAATTAAAAATAACTTCTATTATTAATATTTGGGAAAAAGAATTAATATTATTATTAAATGAATGGTCTAATCATAAAAAAGAAATTCTTGAAGATTATGAAAATGATTTTAAAGGTGATACTAAAAAAATTAAAAAAATAATCCCAAAAAAAAAGTAATTATATCATCTATTTTCCATATCTCAAATTCATTTCTCTTTTTTATATAATATCTCCATTTAAATGGAATTATTAATGATTGATTTTTTTCTAATTTAATTGCTATTATTCTATCATTCTCATCTGGATTTTTTGAATATAAACTAGCTTTATATATTATTATTTCACTATCTTTTAATGCACTTATAAATAAATATTTATGTTTATTTTGTTTCCAATCATTATTATTATTATCATTATTATCATTATCAATATAATTATTATCATCATTATTATCATTATTATCATTATCAATATAATTATCGTTATCATAAGAAATAATATTATAATTAAACCAAGAATAAATTAGTTTATTTTTTTCTTTTAAATAATCAGGAATAACAATTGGTTGTCTTAAATATAATAAAGAAAAATTAAAATCACTAATATTTGTTTGTAATATTTGTATTGAAGATGGAAATATAAAATAACAATAAATATAAATTAATATTATTATAATAATAATAAAAGTAATTGAATTAAATTTCATTTATTAATTATAAATAGAAAAATTATGAGAAAAAAAACATTAATTAAAAATTATAAAAAAAAAAAAGGAGGCGAATCATTTATTTCTAATATTATTGGTGATAAACAAGGTCCTTTAATACCTGAAAATATTACAAATGAAGTTGATAAAGGTAATAAACAAGTTCTTTTAAATAAATATAAAAGAATTAAAGAAGATGCAGAAAAAGAATATATTAGAGTTAAACAACTTTATGATGATGATCAAATAAATGCCGAAAATGCTAGTAAAAGATTTTGGAATTTTATTATTAAAGTTATTGGACCAGTTTTATCTAAATTAATTATTTATTTTGGTTACTCAATTAATTTATTATTAAAAATTATTGAAAAAATTATTGTTTTTAGTCGTTATATTATTGATTTTATTCGTAGTTTTTTTTGGACTTTTAAAACTATTATAATTGATATTTTAAAATCAAGAGGTATTATATTAGTATTTCTAATATTTATAATTGTAATTATTATTATTATTAGTCTTATTTATGGTGGTGGTATGCCTAATCCATTTCAAGGAAATAATATATTTCAAAATACATCAGCTCAAATAACTTCTTTTAATCAATTAAAACCAGAAAGTCCATATTCTATTTTATCTAAACAATTACAAAATTTAATTCCTATACCTGATGAATATTCAAATCAATTTAATAAATTTAAAAATGATTTCTATAAATTCTTTGGTAAAGATACAATTCTTGAAGATATTAATACAAGTGATAGAGAAACAATTAAAGAAGGTAGATATGATAGTATTTATCATATTAAAAAAAGTGATGAAATAAATATTGATAAAATTTATAATATTATAAAACCTAAATCTATTACAATTACCCATGATATTATAAATCAAAACAATATTGATTATTATAAATTACCTGAAAATATAAAAAAAGAAGATAAATATAATATTAATAATTATAGTATTAATGTAGATATTAGTAGTAATACAAGTGGTAAATTTTATTATGATATGGATAATGCATATTATTATAGTAATACAGATGTTACTAAAAAAGAAATTAAAAAAATTAATACTAATAATTTATCTCCTTTTATTACTTCTACTATTAAAAATTCAGATGATATAATATATACTTCTTATAATATTAGACATATACCAATAGAAAATTATTTATATACAGATATAGATATATTGAATCCTAAAGTTAAAAAAAATATGTTATTTAAGTATGAAAATAATAAATATAATTATCCATTAGATAATTATATTATTGAAAAATTAAAAAAAATTAAATAGTGAATATAATAAATAGATGAGTAGTGATAATTGTGAATTAAAAAATAAATATTTATATGTTCAACCAATAGAAGTATGTAGTTTTGCTTCTTTATATAAACTTAAAAATAATAATATCGATATTTTTAAAGTCCAAAAAAATAAAATATTTAGTTCAAGTATAATTAAGGACTATCCTGATATTAATTATAATTTTAGAAATGAAGATAATACTTTTATTTATAAATATAATTCAAATAATAATAGAGATTTATGTTTTCCTATTAAAGAAAATGATATTAATACACCATATGCTATTAATTGTGTTATTGCTACAGGAAACCCATTATATACATATAATAAAGAAAAAAAAAGCTGTACTATAATTCCAAATTTACAATTTTCAAATAATAAATTACAATATAGTGAAAATAATGATTATATTTATTTAAATAATAATGATCCTGATGGAAATTATACTTATGATTTTAGAGTATCTAAAGCATTTTGTGAAAATAAATGGTATGATTGGATAATTATTCCTAATTATCATTTTGGTAATGGTTATTATAAAGATAGTGGTGATTATTCACCAGAAGATATAAGAAAATGTTATAAACCTTGTGATAAAAATAAAATTCCTTATATTGATATAAATGGAAAACATAAATGTATAAGTAAAAAAATAGCAGATAATGGTGTATATTCAAAAAAATTAGATTATTCACCAATTTCATTTATAAATATGCTTGGAAATAATAAACAGAATTTAGTTTTATTATATTTATTAATAAATATATATGAATATGATAAAATTAAGAAAACTGATGAATATGAGTTAATTGAAGAAAGAACTTTAACTAATAAAAATTGTAGTGTTAATTTTAAAACATCAACAATTGAAACAGATACAAAAAAATGTTCAAATAAAAGTTATAATAATTTAAAAGAAGTAATAGATTTTCATGATAATATATTAAGTGATACTATATTTAAAAATATAATAAATATAAATAATTTTGAATCAATTAAAAATTATGAAAATTATCAAGATATTATAACTTATAATAATATTTATTTTAATGAAATTGATAAAGAATTAATAACATTAAGAGGACTTATTAATTATAATATACTTTCATTACCTATACTTATACATACATTCATTATAAGTTATAATATATATTTATTTATAACTGATACTATTTCTGATTTAAATACATTTACTCCTGCATCAGGCTCAAGTGAAAAAGTATATAATAAAATAGAAACATTAAAAAATAATAAATATAATGTTAAAACTATATTAAAAAAAATAATTGAAAATAATAATTATTATAAAAATGCAACTGAATCAATTAAAGAGCAATATTTACAAAGATTAGCTAATATTTTATATAAATCTATTAATATTTGTTATGATAATAAAACAGAATTTAGTAAAAATATAATAATAAAAACAAAAGAAGCTATTGATAACTTAATTACTAGTGAATATTTATTATCTAATTATATAGATTTTAAATTAAGTACAGACTTTTATTTTACTTCAGTAAATGATAATGACTATTATAAAAAAAATGACTCAATAATAAACCAAAAAAAGACAGAAGAAATTACACAACTTAGAAAGTATTTAGATATATTAAATACTGGTTTTGAAATTGATTATATTAAAAGTACTAATCATAATAAAGAAAATAGCTTTAAACCTAATCAAGATATAACTAAAAATATAACAGAAGAAAAAGATAGAACATTAATAACCACTTTTAAAAGAAGTGATTGTATTTATTTTAATAAAGAAATATTAGAAGAAACAAGTAAATGTAAGGATAAAGAAATTTATAATTATAATACAAATAATTGTGAAAAATGTGATGAATATTGTGGTAAAAATAATAATTGTAAAATAGAACAAAGATGTAACTATTATTGTAAAAACACATGTGAAAATAAAGATAATAATGAAGATCAAAATTTTTTAGGAAAAACAGCATGTGGATATATTAAAAAAAAAATAAATAATACATTAACATCAGAAGAAGCTAGTTTAAAGAAAAATGAATATGAAGAAACACCATTAGGTGAAAATAAATTTGATTTTTTTTCAAATTTTACAAAATCAATAAGAACAGCAATAGGAATAGTATTTTTTTTAATTATAATATATATTATCTATATAATATATGAAATATTTGGAGAATCTATTGCTATATTCTTTAATTTTGTTTTATATAATATTAAATTAATATATACAATTATAACAAATTTTAAGCCTTCTAGAAAAGGATTTAATTGGAAACAAATAGACTTAACAATGGCTGAATATATAAGAGATAATAATATTGATAGATTTAATACATTATCAACAAAAATATTTACTAAGTCTTAAATATTTCAATAAATTTTTTTGAGGATATTTTAAAATCAATAATTGGTTTTGGATAATTAATATTTGGATAATTATTATTTTTTTCCCAATTTAAAATTATCTTATTATCAACATCTTTTAATTCTGATATCCATTCTTTAATATATAGACATTCTTTATCATATTTTAATAATTGGGCTGAAGGTGAAAAAATTCTAAAATAAGGTTGACTATCTGTTCCAGTTGATGCACACCATTGCCAACCACCATTATTTGATGATGGATCATAATCAACTAATTTAGAAGCAAAATATTGTTCTCCTTTTCTCCAATCAATTAAAAGATTTTTAGTAAGAAAAGATGCTACTATCATTCTACATCTATTATGCATCCATCCAGTTTTATTTAATTGATTCATAGCTGCATCAACTAAAGGAAATCCTGTTAATCCATCTTTCCACTTTTCAAATAATAAATTAGATGAATTCCATTTAATATTTTCATATTTTTTATTATAACTTTTACCATATATATGAGGAAAATAAAAAGAAATATATGCATAAAAATCTCTCCAAATTAATTCTCTAATTATTTGATGTTTAATAGGAAGTAGATAATATACTTCTCTAATACTAATACAACCAAATTTTATATATGCACTTAATTTAGTAGTTTTATCTAAAAATGGATATTCTCTTTCTAAACTATAATTATTAAAAACATTATTTTTAATTTTAGATAAAATTTCATTTGCTTTATTTCTTCCACCATTAACTTTAATATTAGGATTTGTAATAGGTCTTAAAAATTTAAAATCATCTAATGTTTTTTTATTTTTATCATTAATAAAATTATATTTAATATTTGAATTAATAGCTGATGGTTTTTTTAATAATGCTTTTTTATAAAAAGGTGTATATTTTAGATATGGTTTATTATTATCTTTCATAATAGTACCAATTTTATGAAGAGTATAATCTTCTTCACTAATTAAAGTTATATTATTACTATTACACCATTTTTTTATTTCATTATCTCTATTAATAGCAAAAGGAGTATAATCTTTATTAAAAGCTATAACATTAATATTATTAAATTTTTTAATAAGTTCATTTAAAACAGATATATCATTATCTGTATAATAAAAATTTAAAAATGGTAATTCTTCTAATGATTCAAATAAAAATTGTACGGAATTAGCAGAATAATATTTATTTATTTTTTGATCTATTTGTTTTTTATTAAAAATAAAAATAGGTAATATTTTATGATTTGAATATTTTTCTTTTAATGTATATAATGAAGTATTATCAAATATTCTTAAATCTCTTCTAAATATAAAAATAGCAATATTCATTTAATATTATTTATATTTAAATAATATTAAAAAAAATACCAGTAAAGAATAAAAAAAATAAGACTAAATAAAGAAAATAAGATTATAGGAAAATAAATAATTAAATAATAATAAATATATTTTTCTTTATTATTATAAGCACATTTACAATTTTTTTTAAGATATCTTATATATATAAATAATCTAATATACATAACAATAGTAATAATTAAAATAATAATATGAATAGTAAAAATAATTATAATTAAATTTAAATTATTATTATAAATAAAATTTATAATTGCAGTAATTATAATAAATATTATATTATAAATAATAAGGAAAATAAACCATTCTTTTAATCCTTTTTTCATAGGATTATTATAACATTCACATTTTATATTATTTTCAATTTTATATAAAGAAATTATAATTATTATTATTGTAATAAATTCAATTAATATCCATTCTTATATTATACAAGATTTAAAAGTTTTTCTATGAAGTGAATGTATTCCATAAATATTTATAGCATTTCTATGTTTTAATGTTGCATATCCCATATTATTTTTTAAATCATATTTATGTAAATCTGGTTCTTTTTCTAATAATTCTAATATTTCATTATCATGAAAATCTTTTGCAACAATTGAAGCAGCTGCAACATTAAGATATATATTATCAGCTTTTGGAATACATTCATAATCAATTATAAATTTACTATTATCTTCATAAATAGGATTAAAATAATTACCATCTACAATAATTTTATTAAATTTAACTATTTTCATTACTTCAAATAGAGCTATATGCATTGCTTTAATTGATGCTTTTAATATATTAATTTTATCAATTTCTTCAGGTGAAACACTACCAATACCATAAGCAACAGCATTTTTTTTTATATAATTAGCAAGAATTTTTCTTTTTTTAAATGATAATTTTTTACTATCTTTAATTTGAAGATAAATATCATCAGGAAATTTTTCAGGTAAAATAACAGCACAAGCAATAACATTACCAAATAATGTTCCTCTACCTACTTCATCGACACCAACAATAGATGAAGAAGTATGAATAAGAGATGTCATTTATAATTTAAAAAAATAAAATAAAAAATCATTTTTTTTAATATGAATATCTATAAGTTAAAGCTTCATTTCTATTAAAAACTTTAATTATATTAAAGTCAATTTTGTGATTAGATAAATCATAATCATTTGATACATTAATAATAATATAAATCTTATTAAATTTAAATATAAAATAATCATCACAAAATGATTTCATAATATCATTATTAATTTTATCTAAATTAAAAGTTTTTTTTATAATTTTTCTTAAAGATTTCATATCTTTTTTAGAATTATAATAACAATCATTTATTGTAATAGATGAATAATTATTATCTTCATTTATTGTAATAATCCAATCACTAATAGTATTAATAATTTTATTAGCTAAATCTTCAAAATTCATAATAAATATTTTTTAAAAAAATAAAATCATTTTTTATTATTATTAAATTTATTATTATATTTATATCAAAATTATATTAGTTTTATTATTGAATTTATATGAAAATTATATTAGTTTTATTATTGAATTTATATGAAAATTATATTAGTTTTATTATTGAATTTATATGAAAATTATATTAAATTTATATTAGATTTA
>Ga0172367_10007938_pt1 | contig 11989 bp, 14 predicted proteins | sample Lak10m_FD_114542 | JGI IMG/M metagenome (GOLD analysis project Ga0172367, IMG submission 114542) | Freshwater microbial communities from Kabuno Bay, South-Kivu, Congo - kab_022012_10m | ecosystem: Environmental > Aquatic > Freshwater > Lake | place: Democratic Republic of the Congo: South-Kivu...
GGCGATCCGAAAGACAGCGTCTGTTGCAGTGCGCTGCATTGCCGTGGACACACCCGATCACTTATTCCTGTGCGGCAAAGGCTGGATTGCGACCCACAACACCGAAATGGGCAGCAACTGGATAGGCTACTGTGTGCACCACGCCCCGGGCCCCATGATGGCGGTCTGGCCCACGGTGGACATGGCCAAGCGCAACTCCAAGCAGCGCATTGACCCGCTGATTGAGGAGTCCCCGGCGCTGCGCGAACTCATCGCCCCCGCTCGCAGCCGGGACTCGGGCAACACGATTTTGTCCAAGGAATTCAGGGGCGGCGTGCTGGTCATGACCGGTGCCAACTCGGCCGTGGGTTTGCGCTCGATGCCGGTGCGCTTCTTGTTTCTGGACGAGGTCGATGGCTATCCGCTGGACGTGGAAGGCGAAGGCAACGCCATTGCACTGGCTGAGGCGCGCACCCGCACCTTTGCCCGGCGCAAGATTCTCATCGTCTCAACGCCGACGATTGCCGGGGTGAGCGCCATCGAGCACGAGTTTGAAGCCAGCGACCAGCGCCGCTACTTCGTGCCTTGTCCGCATTGCGACCACTATCAGTGGCTGCGTTTTGAACAACTGCGCTGGGACAAGGGCCAGCCTGAGACGGCAGCCTATGTCTGCGAAGCTTGTGACACCGCCATCCCCGAGCACCACAAGACCCGGATGCTCGAATTAGGTCAGTGGCGCAGCACGCTGCCTGCGGATGCCGTGGGCAAGGGCAAGATTAAAACGGCCGGCTTTCACCTCTCAAGCCTCTACAGCCCGCTGGGCTGGCGATCGTGGCGCGAAATTGCGGCGGCGTGGGAGGCTGCGGTGCACAAAGAATCGGGCTCAGCTGCCGCCATCAAGACCTTCAAGAACACCGAGCTCGGTGAAACCTGGGTCGAAGAAGGCGAAGCGCCCGACTGGCAACGCTTGCTCGAGCGCCGCGAAGACTACGCCATCGGCCAAGTGCCCGCAGGCGGCCTGCTGCTGGTGGGTGGTGCCGACGTGCAAAAGGATCGCATCGAGGCCTCCATCTGGGCGTTTGGCCGCGGCAAGGAGGCTTGGCTGATTGAGCACCGGGTGATCATGGGTGACACGGCGCGTGATGCGGTCTGGAAGCGCTTGGGCGAGATGGTGTCTGAATCTTGGACGCATGCCTCGGGTGCGACCATGCCGCTGGCACGCTTTGCACTCGATACCGGCTTTGCCACGCAGCAAGCCTATGCCTTTGTGCGCAGCCGACACGATGTTCGGCTCATGGCGGTCAAGGGCATGCGCAGTGGCGCCGGTGGTGCCGCCCTCATTGGCACGCCCACAGCGGTGGACGTTACCCAAGGGGGCAAGCGCCTGCGCCGGGGGATTCAGCTCTACGCAGTGGCGGTGGGTCTGGCCAAGATGGAGCTCTACAACAACCTGCGACTGGTCACAGACGTTGCCGCCGACGGACTCACCCCGATCTATCCACCCGGCTTCGTGCACCTGCCCAAGGTGGATGCCGAATATGTGCAGCAGCTCTGCGCCGAAAGCCTCATCACCCGGCACGACCGTAACGGCTTTGCCCACCGTGAGTGGCAAAAGATGCGCGAGCGCAACGAGGCGCTCGACTGCTTTGTCTATGCCCGAGCGGCCGCCGCCAGCGTGGGGCTGGACCGCTTTGAAGAACGCCACTGGCGCGAACTCGAGAAACAACTGGGGCTGAACCCGCAGACCCCCGAGGTAACGGCTGTCCTGCCTGAACCCATGATTGAAACCCATACCGGCACCGATGCGAAGCCAACCGCTGCGTCGCGTGCCGCACCCCTCAATCGACGCGTGATACGCAGCAGCTGGCTCAGACGCTAAGCCGCGGTACTTGCGCATTGGTTGCTTCCCCTGGCACTTCGGTGCCTTTTTTATGTCCTCTTCACTGTTGGAGTTCCTCACATGAGTTTGCAAACCCGTCTTGAATCGCTGGTTCTACGCCTGGCCACCGAGTTCAAAAGCATTTATGCCCAAGTTGGCAATCTGGCCAATCTCTCCACCACCGACAAGACCAATCTGGTGGGTTCGATCAACGAGCTGCGCAACCAGATCACCACGCTGGCCGGCATCACCATCATTGATGATGCCAACGCCGCCGGTACCGCGACCACCTTCTCGGCCTCCAAGATCACCACGCTGCTCGACGCGCTAAAGGCGGACTTGCTCGGTGGGGCGGATGCGGCCTTTGACACGCTCAAAGAGCTGCAGACCGCCATCCTGTCGGATCAGTCGGGCATCACCGCCTTGCTTGCGGCGGTGGACAAGCGCGTGCGCTTTGATGCGGTGCAAGCCCTGACGGCACCAGAGCAAGCCCAAGCCCGGCAAAACATCGGCGCCGTGTCGGCCTTGGACATTGGCAACTTCGATGCCGACTTCGTAGCGGCGTTTGAAGCGGCGTTGGTGGCCTAAGCCGCTATAGGTCAGCAGAAATAGGTCAGCGATCATGAATCTGGCGCAACACATCACCGATCTGGCCCTGCGGCTGGCTCAGGAGCTTAAAACCCGCGTCAGCACCGAGCACCCCGGGCTTGCAAAAGCCTGGGTCTGCTTTGGCGTGCAAGGCACCGGTGCCAAAGCCGTGGTGGTGCTGCGCGGCGGATTCAACATCCAAAGCGTCACCCGACTGGACAGAGGTCGGTTTCGGGTGACGTTCCAAACCCCTATGGCCGACGCCCACTACTGCTGGCAGGCGTTTGCGCGCAACGCGGGCAAGCAGTCCAGCCTGAAGTTTGCCAGTGCCCGGGTTACCGCTGAGGCCAAGACGCCTGAGTTTGTGGAGGTGATCTGCACCACAGCAGCGGGCACTTTGTCTGACACCACCGAATTGAATCTAACCGTTTGGCGCTGATGCCCACGGTTCACTGGATACCTCCTATGTTCACCCAATCCCAACTCGAAGCTTTGCAAGCCGCCCTCACCCAAGGGGAGCGACGCGTGAGCTTTGGCGACAAGACGGTCGAGTACCGATCCATCGATGAGCTGCGACTGGCCATTCGCGAGGTCAAGCGCGGCCTGTCTGAGCAAGCCGCGGGCACGGGGCTGTGGCCGGGTGCGCCGCGCCAGATTCGCGTGACCACCGCCAAGGGCTTCTGATGGCTTGGTACGGCAAACTGCGCAGCCTCTTTGGTCAGGCTGGCACATCACCGATTCACGAAGCTGCAGGCCGAGGCCGGCGCGCCCAAGCGTGGGGCGTGGGCAACCCCGGCGCTATGGCAGCACTGTTGGCCACCAACGCCGAGCTGCGCACCAAAAGCCGTGATCTGGTGCGGCGCAACGCGTGGGCGCAGTCAGGCATTGAAGCCTTTGTGGCCAACGCTGTGGGCACCGGCATCAAGCCGCAGAGCTTGGCCGCCGATGAGTCGTTTCGCTCGGCCGTGCAAACCCTGTGGCGTGATTGGGTGGAAGAAGCCGATGCCGCCGGGCAAACCGACTTCTACGGCTTGCAAGCGCTGGCGTGCCGCGCCATGCTCGAAGGCGGCGAGTGTCTGATCCGGTTGCGCCCACGGCGCGAAGAAGATGGACTCTCAGTTCCCCTGCAAATCCAACTGCTCGAGCCCGAGCACTTGCCGCTGGACTTAAACATTGACCTGGACAACGGCCGGGTGGTGCGCTCTGGCATCGAGTTTGACGGGCTGGGGCGCAAAGTGGCCTATCACCTGTACCGATCGCACCCCGAAGACGGGCGCCTGTCGCCGATGTCGGGGCTGGGCGGGCTGGAGACGGTGCGCATTGATGCCAAAGAGATCATTCACCTGTACCGGGTGCTGCGCCCGGGGCAGATTCGCGGTGAGCCGTGGCTGTCTAGGGCGCTTGTAAAACTCAACGAACTCGACCAGTACGACGACGCTGAACTGGTGCGTAAAAAAACTGCTGCCATGTTCGCAGGCTTCGTCACTCGGCAAAGCGTGGAGGACAACCTGCTGGGCGAAGGCTTGCCTGACGCCAACGGCGTAGCGCTGGCAGGCCTTGAGCCGGGCACCATGCAGATTCTGGAGCCCGGTGAAGACATCAAGTTCTCGGATCCGGCCGATGTCGGTGGGTCGTATGGCGAATTTCTGCGCACGCAGTTTCGGGCGGTGGCCAGTGCTATTGGTGTGACCTACGAGCAGCTCACGGGCGACTTGTCTGGAGTGAACTATTCCAGCATTCGTGCGGGGATGCTGGAGTTTCGCCGGCGCTGCGAGATGGTGCAGCACGGCGTGCTGGTGCATCAGATGTGTCGGCCGGTGTGGGCGGCGTGGATGAAGCAGGCGGTGCTCTCTGGCGCGTTGCAGGCCCCTGGCTTTGCGCGCGGGGGCAATGCCAGGCGGCGTGAGTACCTGGCGGCCAAGTGGATTCCGCAGGGCTGGCAGTGGGTCGATCCGGAGAAGGAATTTAAAGCCATGCTGCTGGCTATTCGCGCCGGGCTCATGAGCCGATCGGAAGCCATCTCAGCCTTTGGCTATGACGCCGAGGACGTGGACCGTGAGATTGCTGCTGACAACCAGCGCGCCGATGAGCTGGGGCTGATTCTGGATTCTGATCCCCGACATACATCCAGAGACGGCAGTCGGGCTGACCCAAACAGCCCTAATGAGGCTGCGCAAAACACTGGCGATTCAGCCACTCAATAAAGGACTTCCATGAATCTCTTGCCGCATGTAGCAGCACGCCTCTTGGGTGTGCCGCTGGCCAAGGTGGCGGCACGCTGCATGGTAGGCCAATCATTGGATGCCCAAGGCATCGGAGCGGAAGTGCACCCACCTTATTTTTCAGTCAAAGAAGCCGTTTTTCCGTTTGTTAAGTTCCCCGGCGTTGACACCATTTTGGGCCCTGAAATGAAGTCCACTGGCGAGGTGATGGGGGTGGGCGAGACCTTTGGCGAGGCCTTTGTCAAATCGCAAATGGGCGCGGGCACCAAGCTGCCGCGCCCCTTTGATGCCGATGGCAAGCCCACCGGCAAAGTGTTTATTTCGGTCAAAAATAGTGACAAACCCAAAGCTCTTGAAATAGCCCGCGCCTTGGTGGCGATGCGCTTTGAGATTGTGGCCACCAAGGGCACGGCTGCCTTCATCAACGAAGGTGGCGTGGCCTGCGGAGTGGTTTATAAGGTGGCTGAAGGTCGTCCACACGTGGTGGACTTGCTCAAAAGCAATCAGATCGTGTTGGTGATCAATACGGTTGAAGAGCGGCGCAACGCGATTGCCGATTCACGCCAAATTCGCACTTCCGCCTTGCTCTCGCAAGTGACCACGTTCACCACCATGGCGGGGGCCGAAGCAGCCGTTGAGGGTATGTGCTGCATGGATCATTTGGGGGTGATTTCGGTGCAAGAAATGCACGCCCGGCTGTTATCGGCCTAACTGATTCAAGGCATAATTCGCGCCACCGCCGAACGCTCAGAACCGTTCGGCGGTTTCATTTTGTACGACCCTTTTTTTAGATTTCACGGAGCAACCGGTGGCGACACTTCCTATTACCAAGCGCGGCGCAGACAAACTCAAGGCCGAGCTGCATCAACTCAAAGCGTTTGAACGCCCGGCGGTGATTGCCGCCATTGCTGAGGCGCGCGCTCAAGGCGATCTGAGCGAAAACGCCGAATATGAAGCCGCCAAAGACAAGCAAGGTTTTATCGAGGGCCGTATTCAAGAAATCGAAGGCAAGCTCTCAGCCGCCCAAATCATTGATCCCACAGCGCTGCATGCCGATGGGCGTGTGGTGTTTGGCGCAACTGTTGATTTAGAAGACCAAGACACCGAACAGCGCGTGACCTACCAAATCGTGGGTGAAGACGAAGCTGATCTCAAACACGGCCTGATCAACATCAACAGCCCGATTGCCCGTGCCCTCATCGGCAAAGAAGTGGGCGATGTGGCCGAGGTGCAAGCCCCCGGTGGACTGCGCTGCTACGAAGTGGTTACGGTCAGCTACATCTAATCTTGGCGCCGCCGCATGGCTGTCACGCTCCTTGATCGCTTGGCTCCGTGGTTGCTGGCCCTGTGGTGGTCTAGCTTGACCTTGCTTGGCGCCGTGGTGGTGCCGATGCTGTTTGCGTACTTGCCCAGCAAAGCACTGGCTGGACAAATGGCGGCGCATTTGTTTGGGGCGCAATTTTGGGTCAGTTGCGCTTGCGGGGTGGGTGCTATGTTGGCCCTACGCGCCCAAGCCCGCACGCCTTTGTCAGCCTTGGGTTTAGTGCCCAGCCTACCCAGTCGCCTAAATGTGCTGCGCGTTGCGGTTTGGTTGGGCTTGCTGCTGGCTTTTTTGCAAGAGTGGGCGGTGGCTCCGCACATCGTGGCGCGTGACAATCTGCGCCTATGGCATAGCGTGGGAACCTTGATGTTTGTGGCGCAGTGGGCCTGCGCATGCTGGCTTTTCGCTCGCTGGCCGCAACCTGCGGCCGTGCCCATGAAGGCCTGATTTGCTTCAAACAGGGCGCTTGCTGGTTAAGCCTGGCCGCGTTTTTTGAGGCTAACCATGCGTGGTTTGGCGCGTTTGATTTGACCGCCGGAAGTTAAACGCTGGTTGCCCAATACGCGCAGCACTTTGACTTCAGGCTTGCGGTTGGCTTGTTTGCCAAATTTGAGCACACGCACTTCATGCGGGCCGGGCATACGGTCTTCATCCAGCACTTTTTCACGCTCCGGCAGCGGGCGCCACAGCACCAGCAGTTTGCCAATGTGTTGAATGGGCGCGGCACTCAAACTGTTGCACAGTTCGTTGAGAATGGTTTCACGTGCGACGCGGTCATCCGAAAAAACACGAATTTTGATGAGTCCGTGCGCGTTGAGGGCGGCATCGGTTTCTTTAATCACCGCCGGGCTTAAGCCGCCTTGACCGATCATGACCACCGGTGACAAATGGTGGGCATCGGCACGCAAGGGTTTGCGTTGGGCGGGGGTGAGTTCAATTTTGGGCATATATCTAGGGGGTCAGGGGTTAATAGGAGGCTTGACTTCAAAAGCAGCGCGTTGCAAGCGGTCGCGCACGCCATCCCAAGCGGGGTCAGGGGGCGGGGTATGAACCCAGATTTCGTCAAGCTGCAAGACATCGAGTTCACGTAAAACGGCAAATAACTGGTGCGCAGCGGCATGGGCTTGATCCGGCATCAAGCGATGCACCGATGCAACGGGTGTGGGTAGAGCGCAGCTGGCACGCGCCCAAATGCCAATGCGTAGGCTGGATGGCGTTGGTGCAAAGTGCAATGGGCTCAGCGCTTGGCAGAGTTCGTCTGCAGACATCAAGCGCACCCGTGTTTGTGGGGCGTAGTGTGAAAGCAAGGTGCCTGAAGCTTTGGGGGCGGCGGGTAGTCCGGCGTGTTCGGGTTGTTGGGCGAGCACCGCAAGACCACAAACCGCTTGCAGTTGCGCGGGGCTAATGGCGCCTGGGCGAAGCAGCACCGGTTGCCCTCGGGTGCAGTCGATGATGGTTGACTCAATGCCAACGGTGCAGGGGCCACCGTCAAGCACCCATAGCGACTCACCCAATTCTTGTGTGACGTGGGCGGCTGTGGTGGGGCTGACGCGGCCAAAGCGGTTGGCGCTGGGGGCAGCCAAGCCGTGTACCACCGGGGCGGTGGCAGGCTCGGGCAAAAGCAAGGCGTTGAGCAGAGCAAGTGCCGCAGGGTGGGCTGGGCAGCGCAGCCCGATGCTGTCTTGGCCACCGGCAGCCGCGCTGGCAATGTGGCTGCGTCTTGGCAAGATGAGGGTGAGGGGGCCGGGCCAGAAGTGCTGCATCAACACACTGGCCCAAGCCGGTATGTCGCGCGCGAAATGGGTTGCAGCGGCGATGTTGGCCACATGAACGATCAAGGGGTGGTCGGCGGGGCGGCCTTTGCGGCCAAAAATTTGCGCCACCGCTGCTGCGTTTTCAGCATCGGCAGCCAGGCCGTAAACAGTTTCGGTGGGCAAGCCAAGCAAAGCGCCAGCGCGAATGCACGCGGCTGCTTGGGCCACGGCGCTGGGGTCGGTGGCGCTGATTAGCATGGGGCAAGCGCAGCCAAGCGTAACAAGAATGGGGCCGGGGTTGGCAGCTTCAAAAGGGGTCGATTCCTAAAATTTGAGCGACTTGCTGCGCCAGCGCCAGCGCTTGCGCCGGCTGGTGGGCCGTGATGGTGACGTGGCCCATTTTGCGCCCCGGTTTGGCTTGCACTTTGCCGTACAGGTGTAAGTGCACACCGGGCAATGCCAAGATGTCTGCCCAAGGAGGTGTTTCGACGCTGACGGATGGAGCACGGTTGCAAGGCCATAGGTCGCCCAACAGGTTGAGCATGACGGCTGCACTATGCTGACGCGGGGTAGGCAAAGGCAGGCCGGCCATGGTGCGCACTTGCAAATCAAACTGCGATACATCGTACGCGTCGATGGTGTGATGCCCACTGTTGTGCGGGCGTGGTGCGATCTCGTTCACGACCAAGGGGCCCAGCGTGCGCTGGGCGGGGGTATCGTTTTGTAGTACAAAAAACTCAACGCACAACACCCCAACGTAGTTCAAATGGTGTGCGATGGCCATGGCCGCTTGGATGGCAGGCTGCGTGACGGTGGACGGGAGCACGCCGTCAAAGGCTTGGGTGACCGCCAAAATGCCGTTGCGGTGCAGGTTGCGCTGCGGGGCAAAGTGCACGCACTGGCCATCGGCCCCGCGCGCCACAATGACCGAGCACTCAGTGGCCAACGGTAAGCGCTGCTCTAAAACACAGGGCACTTGTTGCAAGCTTTGCCAAGCAGCGGCCAGTTCGTCTAGGCTTTGAATGTGCACTTGACCCTTGCCGTCGTAGCCCAAGCGCGCAGTTTTTAAGATGCCTGGCAGCAGGTGAGGGGGCACCTGCGCGATATCGGATTCAGTAGCAATGACGGCATACGGGGCGACCGGCACGCCGCAACCGGCCAAGTGTGATTTTTCAAGGATGCGGTCTTGCGCAATGGCCACAGCGTCGGCCGGCGGAGCCGTTTGGCGTGTGGCACCCAGCGTGCGCAGGGCAGGGGCTGGGACGTTTTCAAATTCAGTGGTGATGGCTGCACAGCGCTGTAGCATTTGAGCCAGGCCCATTTGATCTAAATAATCGGTGGCGACGTGGTAGTGGCTGATCAAACCGGCTGGGCTGCTGGGGTCGGGGTCTAGCACCGCACTGAGATACCCCATGCGATGGGCGGCTTCGATAAACATGCGCCCCAATTGGCCGCCGCCCATCACGCCTAGCGTCATCATTTGGCCGTTCGGTCCGGTGGCCCCTGGCAACAAAACGGCGCTGTTCATGCCAGTGGCGCGGCGTTAGGTGGCAGGCACATGTCACGCGCCATTTGGGTTTGTGCGGCCCGGAAATCTTCAAGCCGAGCGCGTAAAACGATGTCGGTGTTGGCCAGCATGGCTACCGCAAACAAGGCGGCATTGGCCGCACCAGCAGCCCCAATGGCAAAAGTGGCTACCGGGATGCCTTTGGGCATTTGCACAATGCTGTGCAACGAGTCCATGCCGTTGAGGTGGCGGCTGGCCACCGGCACGCCCAGAACGGGAACAGTTGTTTTGGCCGCCAACATACCGGGCAAATGGGCGGCTCCGCCAGCCCCCGCAATAATGGCTTTGAGCCCCCGGCCGACAGCCGCATCGGCGTACGCGAACATATCGTCAGGCATACGATGGGCCGATACCACCCGGGCTTCGTGGGTAATGCCAAATTGCTGCAAAATTTGAACGGCATGTTGCATGGTGTCCCAGTCCGAGCTGGAACCCATCAACACGCCTACTTGAATGTTGGTCATAGTTGGTACAAAGTGGCGCTTGAGCCACGAAAATTTAATACTGAATCAAATGCTTGTTGGGTCGACACAGGTGAATTTGGTGCACCGGGTTAGGCCATTTTGCAAGGATAGAATTTTTATCAAAGGTGTTGCGTATCGTTTTATGCGCAACACCGGTTGATGGATCACACGAATAGCTTTGCAAACACGAGTTTGCATATCACTGAACCCATGAATAGCTTAGATTTTATGGGCCTTGCAAGACTGTCGAAGAGTAAATTTGAGATGCTGGCCAACCGTGTCATGAGCGCGTCGCACCCGGTGTCGTTTGGTGCTGATTGTCTGTTTCAAATCATCAGCCATCGCTATGAGCAAGGGGTTACATTGCTGACCACCCATCGGGTCTACAAGCAGTGGGCCGGTATTTTTAACAATGACGCGGTGTTGACTTCAAATTTGCATCTCCGCCAGTTGACGAAACGGTGACCATGCACCACAAAGTCTTACAATGAAATTGTCTGTAACGAATTGGGGATTTAAATCATGCCAACCACACTAACCAGCAAGGGCCAAGTCACCATACCTAAGCGTATTCGCGATGCGCTTAGTCTCAATCCGGGCTGTTTGGTGGACTTCGACTTAACTGGCAATGGTGATGTGGTGATTCACAAAGCAGGAGAGCGCCCGAAATCAAAGCCCGATCGGTTTGATGCTGCACGTGGTAAAGCAGATGTGAAGTGGCGCACCGACGACCTGATGGCGCTTTTGCGCGGCGAAGCCTGATGTTGCTGATTGACACCAATGTGCTGGTGGATGTGTTGGAAGACGATCCTCAATGGGCCGACTGGTCTATCCAACAATTGCGATTCCAATCAAAAATACATCGCTTGGTCATCAATCCCATCGTTTACTCTGAGCTGTCGCTGACCTTCTCAACAGTTGAAGTTCTTGATCAAACCATTGCTGGCCTTGGCTTGGCAATGATTGAGATACCCAAGCCTGCACTGTTTTTGGCAGGCAAAGCTTTTGTTCGCTACCGTCGGCAAGGCGGTACCAAAAGCAATGTCTTGGGTGACTTTTTCATTGGTGCCCATGCTGCGGTGTCAGGGCTGCAAATCTTGACACGCGATACAAAGCGTTATCGGTCGTATTTTTCGAGTGTGGTACTCGTTGCACCACTGCCCGCGATATAGGTCGAAGTCGATCCGCAATGAAAGTAATAAAACAAAAAATCACTTCACCGATACATCTAGTAGTCCGTTTCACCAATACCGTGACAAAAGAAATGGGTGGATTTTTTCGTCAGGCTAGGCGCGAGGAGGCGCCATAGCCGTAGCTATGGCAACGACGAGCAACGACGCATGGCGGAAAAAGACGCCCGTTTCTTGTCAAGGGTTTGGTGAAACGGACTACTAGCAAATGGCTTAGGATGTGGCCAGAAACTGTGCGTCTGGCACGGGTTCACTCAACCATCTGGGCTGAATTCTTTGCCGTGACGTGATCAAGTTCTGCGCCAGACTGGCAGAGATGGGTTGAGGCGAGTCGTCGATGCAGCACATGGCGCATTAATCGTAAGCTTACCGAATCACCCTTGTCGTGCATCAACACGTTTGTCTGCAATGGAACTTAGAGCGATTGCAAAATGCGGTCCACGCACACCCATGGTTCCAGCAAATCGCACCGCAGATGGATTTCAGGTGCCAACGGCGTTTCGTAAGGGCTGTCAATCCCAGTGAACTGTGGCAACACGCCTTGGCGCGCCCTAACGTACAGACCCTTGACGTCGCGTTGCTCGCACACAGCCAGCGGGGTATCAACAAACACTTCGATGAATTCATCGGGCCCAAACAATGCGCGAGCCTGTTCGCGCTGCTGTCGCAAGGGTGAAATCAAACTCACCACAACAATCAGCCCGGCATCAACCATCAACTGAGCAACTCGCGCCACCCGGCGGACGTTCTCGCTGCGAGACATTGCGTCAAAACCCAGGTCGCTGTTGAGACCGTGTCGCACGTTGTCGCCATCAAGTACATAGGTATGCCTCCCCAGTTGATGCAGGCGCTGCTCCAGCAGATTGGCAAGCGTGGACTTACCAGCCCCAGACAGCCCAGTCAGCCAAATGCAAAGCGGTTGCTGAAGCTTTATGGCCGCACGCGCTGCCTTATCAATCTGGTGTGACTGCCAGTACAGGTTATTCGAGATAGTTTCCTTGCTTGCTCTGTTCATTGGTTGCCAA
>Ga0172367_10007940_pt1 | contig 11984 bp, 6 predicted proteins | sample Lak10m_FD_114542 | JGI IMG/M metagenome (GOLD analysis project Ga0172367, IMG submission 114542) | Freshwater microbial communities from Kabuno Bay, South-Kivu, Congo - kab_022012_10m | ecosystem: Environmental > Aquatic > Freshwater > Lake | place: Democratic Republic of the Congo: South-Kivu...
ATGGTGGTAATGATGGTGATAATGATGGTGATAATAGTTGTGATGATGGAGAATTAAATGATGCAATATTTCTTGGATTAAATGACTTTAATTTTAATTTTCTTCTACTACTTTTTGTAGTAGACGGCGGTGGCAATTTAACATAATTAAGAACTATTAAATAACTATCAACTTGGTCAAATTTAATTTTATCATTGTCTATTGAAATTTTTTTAGAAATATTTTCAAATAAAGTATTATCTATTTTTTTAAAATCATCTTCATTATCACGTAATTTAAAATATCCATTATAATAAACATCGTCATTTTTTAACCTTAAAAAAGCTATACTATTATCTAATTCTGTGTTTTTTTTTGGATTTTTTTTAAATAAAACATAAGAATCTAACTTATATGTTTCTTGTTCTAAATAAATAATATCTTTAATTTTGTTTTCTGTTTCTTCATTAGTATATCTATCTAAATGAATAGCATTTTTTATTGAATAATCAAAATCTGATATTTTTAACTCTGTTTCTAATTTATTTTTAGTAAATTCTTCTATAAAATATTGAATAGTTATAACTTCAGGTTTTGAATTTATTTTTTCATTATTATGTCTTCTAATTTTATCAATAGAATTAATAGATATTGCTTGTGGTTCGCAAATATAAAAACCACCTGTTTCACCCTTAAAATTGATTCTCATTAAATTTAAACAATTAACACCAAGCAATTCATAAAAATCATGAACAAAATTATCTAAATATTCAAATTTTTGTGTACGTTTAAAATCATCAATTTTTTTAAATTTTTTAATTATTTTTGTTATTAATAAATCATGAAATAAAATTTCTTTATTTTTTTTTTGTATTTTAGAAGAAACGCGTTGCATTTTTAAAATCATATCTATTGTATTTAAAAATGCTGCTTCTTCATTTAATATTTTTCTTTCTTTAGTTGTTGTAGCTTGACTTTTTTCTTCTTCATTTTTATTTATTAATTCTATAATTTTCTTTAATAATAATTCATTGGATAACTTACTATATAAAATAGCTATTATAAAACATTCAAACCAATAAATTTTACTTAATGGATGACTTTCTGTTATTCCTGTTTTTAAACTTGTTCTTGTTTCTGTTCTTGAGCTTGATGAAGTTGTTGTTGTTATTCGATCCATATTCTAAATATAATATTTATTATAATTATTTATTATATATCCAACTTATTATCAATTGTTGTAAAAGAAGCACAACCTTCCATAAATAACTTATGATGAAAATCTTTTATAGATTTATTTCTATATTTCTTTAAAAATTTGTCTCTTAATTGTATAATATGTAATTTACCTATTGTATAACTTAATGATTGTCCTGGAAAACATATATATCTATCAATTTCATTTATATTATCTTTTTTATTATTTGGAAAATATTTATTTAAATATGTTAATGCTTGTTTATAAGTCCAACCATAATAATTTATACCTGTATCAACTACTAATCTTACTTTTCGTAATAAAGCATAAGAATTATTATGTTCATCATAACCATCGCAATATATTTCCATATAATGCGCAAAACCTTCTATTAATGCAGTATTTGAATAGTCTAATATTTTATATTTAGGGATTTTTAAATGATACATATAATCAAAATGATAATAATGCATACATTCATGCATTATTAAAGAATATAATGCAGATTTTTCACATTCTTTATAAAATGATAATGTTATAAATATTTTTTTTTCTAAATCATCATAATAAGCTAAAGAAGAACTACTTTCTAATTCTGGAGGTGTTGCAACAATAACAAATGGTTTTTTTGGTATATAATGAAAATATTTTTTAATAATATGTTTATAAATATATTTTGAATATTTTACACAATCATCAAATAATTCTTTTCTTGATGTATAAAAATTTTTTTGAACTACTTTTTTTTTAATGAGTTTTAACCCTAATTCATGAACTTCTTTAGGAGTTATTTCTAAAAATCCTAAATGTTCTTTTATGATTTCTTTATATAACTCTTTACCATTTGGAATATAACAAATACCAATATCACTACGACAATATGGATAATATTGAGTTTTAATATAATGATATAAAGATTTATATTTTGTATTTTTAATTTGTTCTAAAAATTTTTTAACAATAATTTTTGGATATGTTATTTTTAATTTAAGCCCTTCTCTTGCTCTTATAATTGCTGTATTAACATATTCTTTAAAATCTTCTTCTCTCGATTTTTTATAAACTGCATTTTTAGGATATAAATTTTCATTTTCATAAGTAAATTGGATTATAAAATTATTAAAAGATGAAAATAACAAATAATATAATTGATTTTTTAAATGAAAATCTAAAATTGATATAGTTTGTTTTAATTCTATATCTTTAGTATCCTTAAATTTATAATTTAATAAGGATAATTTTTTAAAATATTCTTCACTTAAACTATTTTCAATATGTGATAATGTTTCACTATCTCTTTTTCCATAAATAAAACGCATTGTAGGTGATAATTTTAATAATTCTTTTGAATAAAATTCATATTCTGTCATTTTTAATCTATATAGAATAATTATAATTATTTAAAAGTAGAATGAAAATAATAATACCTTTTATAATAATATTTATTATATTATTTTGTATAATTATAATATTTAATAGTCATATCTATTTTGCTGAAAATTTCACTGTAAATGATGAAGAAACTATAGAAAAACCTATTCCAATATCTTATGTTCCAAATAATCCTAATTTAAAAGAATATTTATCAGAATATGAAATTATTGACCTCTATAAATCTATTCTTCAGCGTTCTCCAAATATAGAAGAATTAAAATTAAATGTTTATTTAACTAAATCAGAATTAACGGAAATATTATTTAATTCACCTGAATATAATAATTATATTAAAATGCAAGATAATCAAGCTGAAAATGGTTTAGAGAGTGCTATTGCAAAACGTAATTTAATTAATAAAATTATGGTTTTATATAAAAATAAATATAATAATGATGCACCTGTTAAAATGTTAATGCCTTTAAGAGATTGTTATATACATCTTAGAAATGATATATATTTATTTAGTGCATTTTTAGAATCTCTTAATTATACTAAATTTGAAGTTGAAGTATTATCAACTTTAGTTTTAACTAAAAAAATTTTATTAAATTTATTTGATAAATATTTTAATCTCCTTGAATTAAAGCTAGTAGCTGAAGAAAAAATTAAGCAAATTAATAAAATATCTCCTGAAAATAGCAAAACTACAATTGATGAAATAACAAAAAAAATAAATGATTTAATTTCTAATACTAAGAATAATGTTGATTTATCAGCATTTTTACAAAAAACATTTCCTACTACTTATTCTTCATCAAGTTTATCTAATGTTGAAGACCAAATAAAAAATTCTTTAAATATTAATAATATATCTGATTATTTAAAATCATTTGAAAAATATGAAAATAAGAATGAAAATAAGAATGAAAATAAGAATGAAAATAAGAATGAAAATAAGAATGAAAATAAGAATGAAAATAAGAATGAAATCAAAGAAAATTATGAAAATAATAGTAATTTAAATATTTCAAATGAAATTATTAATTCATTACCTAAACAACCTGAAATATATGCAAGAGTTTATAATCCTATTAACTATAATAATGTAAGAACACCAACTGGAGATTATAGACAAAATATATGTACTTCCTTAAATCAACCTCAATTAACTCAACCTATTTTTACTGAATCTAAATTGTTATTTCAAGGAACTGATTTAGAAACAGCATTTGCACAAACACAAGTTGGTAGCATAATGCCTAAATTTATATTTAAAGAATATCAAGATGTTAGAATAAATTAAATTATTTTCATTTCAAGTTTTTTTACTATTTTATGATATATTTTAAAATCATCTTCTTCATATAAATACATGACTGCTAATCCCTTCAATTCTGGATATTTTTCTAATAAAGTATTTAAAGCATTTAAAATAGCTACAAATATATTCTTTTTATATCTATTTATATCTTTATCATTTTTCCCACTTATTTGTAAATATACACCTGTTGAAACAGGTAATATTCTCAATCTTAATTTATTATTTTTTTTATAAAGTTTTAAAAAATTTTTAACAACTGATTTATATATAGACAAAAATAATGAAAACAATTTTTCATTATCAGATAAAATTTGCTGTAATTCTTTTGATTGTGTAAAATCGGGTCCTATTGCATGTATAATATTTATTTTACTTCCTTCAACTTCTTTTAATTCATATTCACTTGCTATTGTTAATTTTTTATTATCTTTATAAATATCTTTATTTTTATTATAAATACTAAAAAAATCAACTACTTCTTTATTAAAATTAGTTTTTTTAAGTTTTTTATATATACTACCAGATGCACCACCTGCTCTTTTCATACTTTCACTTTGAATATAATTTAATCCTGCAGGGTCTAATATAACATCATTTGATGTCATATCACTAATTATACTTTTATTTACATATTTTATTGTTTTTAATTGTTTTGATGATGATTCAGACGATTCTTTTTTGTATATCTTTAATTCTTTTTTTTTGGGAACTTTTTCCTCAACTTTTATAAATTTACAATTTTTTAAAATATATTCTGATATATTCATTTACTATTTTATTATTATATTAATAATTTAATAAATTTTTAATAATCTTCTTGATTTTATATTTCTTCCTCCTCCATATTGTTTTATATCTATTTTAAATGATGTATTATAACTTGAAAAAACACCATTTAAATAATCTATATCTTCCGGAGTTATATGTACAAGTTGCAAATAATCACCCATATATTTTATATAATACCAATCTTTTTTATTACCATGTAATGTATAAGGTATTAGTTTTTGTAATTTAGTAAATTTAATATCTGATTTATTAAACTCAAATATTAGTGTTATTTTTTGTCTATGCATATAATCATCACATTCTGTATTTGATTTGTCTTCACTTTCTGTATTTGATTTGTCTTCATTTTCTGTATCTGATTTGTCTTTACTTTCTTTACAATGTTTTAAACTTTCTATATTTCTAATTAAAGTAATATTACCAGTTTTTTCTGATATTATAGGTAATTCATCTAATAAATTTAAAATTTCTTTATTTTCAATTTTAAACATTTCTAAATATAAATAGTCGTCATCAATGATATATAATGTTTCTTTATCCTGAGAAATATAAAAACTATTTAATTTTTTGTAAACATTATCATATTCTTCATCATCATATTCTTCATCATCATATTCTTCATCATCATATTCTTCATCATCATATTCTTCATCATCATATTCTTCATCTTCGTTATTAATTTTTTTATTTATATATGAAATTAAATTATTTAAATTTTTTAGTTTATTAGCATGTTTTTTTATTACATTAATAATAATCGGATTTTCTTTATCTTTTTTATAATATTTAATTTGTTTTAAATTTGATTTAAAATGATAACTTAAATTTCTGTCTTCAAAAAATGCGAAACCTTGATTAGCAAAAAAATCTTTAAATATACATTTAAATTCTTTGAGAGTTGTTAAAGGTTGTGAAAATTTATGAAAAAGTTTATAAACAGGTATTCTAAATTCATTTCTTGAAGATTTTAAAACTTTTGTTTCTCTATTTCTTAATTGAAAAAAAATATTTTTTGATGATTTTGTAGACATTCTTATTTAAATTATAAGATTTTTTTTTATTTCTTACATCATATAAATTTGGATAATAATTATCAATTGTTTCTAATTCTAATCCAAATATTTTATGCCATTCTAATTCTGCATTAGAATTATCACTATAATTTTTATTAAAATTATATTTAATTATTCTCATAGTATAAAATAATTTATCATTTATTTCTAATCTATTAAATTTAAAATATGAACTATATAATTTTTTTAGTTCTTCTTTTGTTAAATCTGGTATATTTTTAATGTCTTCTTCTAATTGTGATTTTATATTAATTTCACTATTAGAATATAAACTTATTTTATATTCATCGTATTCTTTTTTAACATTCTTGAGTTCTGTTAAATCTACTTCATTCATTTTAATTAAAAATATAAAAAAATAAATTTTATAAATAATAATCAATTTTTCTTTTTCAATTGTTTTAATTGCAAATATAACGCATAATAACATTCATTGTACATAATTCTTGTGTTAATAGTTTAAATGCATAAGGAATTCTGATTTGAACTATATCTGTTGCATTTTTACAATAATTACATTTATAAATATTTTTATCTGGATTTACTGTAGCAATCATTCCGCAATTTTTACAAATAAACACGCGATAATTATCCGCACAATCTAACATCTTTTCTTTAAGAAATAATGCAGAACCATGACCAATGAAGCAATCACGCTCCATTTCTCCAAGACGTAATCCACCTCCTCTTGCTCTTCCTTCCGAACATTGACGAGTAAGCATAACGATTGGTCCATTACTTCCTCTTGAATTTCCCGTCCAAACTGGTTTGCCATTTTTTCTTACCATAAATATCTCAGATTGTACACTTAAACAATATACAGCTCCTTTATAATTATAAATAGTCTCTTCTTGTTGGCTAACAATTGGTTCATTTTTATTTTTGAGAATAATAACCTTCCAAATTTTAATATTATTTCCATCTGTCATATGAAATGATTTATTGCCTGATAATCCAGAATGTATTAATAATCTCATAAAGTCATCAGCAAGATAAGATGAAGCTGAATAATAAACACTACTTGATTTTGTTTTATTAAATCCGTATTCTCCCATTTGCATATAAGTATATAACAATTTAGCTTGATTTTTGCTTAAATTCCAAACCCATTCAGGTAATTTTTTATTTTCAATATTTGTTGATAATGTTAATAAATAATCATATAAATCTTTATCATTAATATTTAAAATGTCATTTGTTATATTATATTTATAACCAAGTTTATTAATTGCATCATATAAAACATCATCAATATGTTTTTTATATACATTAATTGAAATTGTATTATTTGATGATACATAACCTTCAGCAATCCAAATTCCGAAAAATGTTAGCCATGATTTCATATCAAGATTATTTACTAATTTAAATTGATAATCTTCAACTTCCCAGTCAGCATTCTTTTTATATTTAACAATTTTACCATAAATATTTTCTGCTTTGTCTAAATGAAAATCAGACCATGAATGTTTAATTGAATTATAAGTTTTAATATACATTCTATGATTAGTAGTAACATCTAAATCAATATTTGAATTAGAAATTTTATACATTTGACCTTCATAATTTGGATAATGAAATATTTCTAATGGATTTTCATATACTAATTTATTATCTTTTAATGTTGCTACTTTATCTTCTGTTGTTATTGTTGCAATTGGTTTCCATCCTGTAGTTGTTAATACATCATGTTCTTCTGTTAAACAATGAATTTTATCTGTTACCATATGTTTTAATCTTTGATAATATGTGGGACCAATAAATATTTCTGTTTTAATTTGTTCTCCTGTTCTTCCATTATACATAATTTCATTTCCATATTTTTCTAATCCTGTTTTTTCTAAGTTTGTTGCAATGTTTTCAACAGTACAATCTGTAAATGGTGTAGAATCACCATTTGCACCAATATGACAACTTACTTTTCCCATAATACATTCCATTAATTGTGCCATTGTCATACGAGATGGAATAGCATGAGGATTAATAATAATATCTGGAACTATACCATCTTTAGTAAATGGCATATCTTTATGGTCATAAATCATTCCAATACTTCCTTTTTGTGCTGAACGAGATGCTACTTTATCACCTACTTCAGGCTTTCTATTCTTACGAATTCTAATTTTGCAAAATTTATAACCCTCACTATTAGTTCCTGTATAATTCATATCAATATATCCGTCATCATTTGATTTCATAAATGTACTATTATCTTGATAAGTAATTTTACCATTTAATTTTCGTGGCATAACTTTACCAACAATAATATCACCATTATCAACATAAGTATTTTTTGGAATAAATCCGTCTTCATCTAATTTTTCATATGAATATGGTTTAACACAAGATAAATTTTTAGGATTTGTAAATATTTCTTCTTCTCCAGAACTATGATTTTTAGTACATTGGTCTCTGAATATTTTATAATATGTACTTGTAAATAATCCTCTATCTAATGCTGATTTATTTATCATAACACTATCTTCTTGATTAAAACCTGTATGTGTCATAATTGCTACAATAGCATTTACTCCAGAAGGTAATTCATTATTATATGTATATTTTGATAATCTTGTTGATACAATTGGTTTTTGTGGATAATTGATGATATTACCCATAGTATCAGTGCGTTTATTAAAATTACTCATATAAATTCCTAAAGCTTGTTTTCCCATAGCACAATTACTAACGGCAAATCCATCGCCCCCAATGAAACTGTGAAATTCACTATTTGCAATTGTTAAATCAGAAATACTATTATTTTTATTTTCAAATCTACATAAATAAGGAATAAATATTAAATTTCCCTTGAATTCAATAATATCATTAAATTCTTCAAGTGTATATTCATATAATAAACTATCATTTCTATAATATTCTAATCTATATTGTGTATATTCATAAACTATTGCTAATTTTCTTAGAATTACATTATTATATTTAATACCAATTTTATTATAAAATAAAGCAATATTATCAGTTGTATTATTTTCACAATAATCTTCTGAAATATCAAATGATTTTAAAATATCATTTATAAGATTAATATGTGTTTTATTTGTTTTATTTGAACCATAATAAGCTGCTACAAATTCTCTTTTTACTAAATCACTTGAAACTGGAAGCCAGTTTTCAATATTTTTAATAACTAAATTTATAAATAACACAAATCTTGAATCATAATATCCATTATTAAATCCTATAGTATTAATATCTCTTTTAAATTCATTTTCATCTTCAACAGACGCAAATGAATTTGTATTTTGCATATAATAACTCGCTATTCTCGCAATAATAGGCATATAATAATTATCATTGTAATTTTTATAAATTAATGTATTTATAATATTATCATTGTTTGTTTTAATAATAGGAACTACTGATTTACAAATATTAGAACAATAATCACTTCCAATAATAATTCCAAGTTTCATATTAGTATCTAATTTGCAAACTTCTTTCCATCCTTGATTTGTAATAAATTTATGGTCATAAGTTGCTGTAATAGTTCTTCCTGTTAAAATTTTAACATTATAAACAATTTTTGTTGTAAATCTATTATAATGATTAATAACTTTTGAAATATCTGTTTGCATTGTTTTTGGATTGAAACAAACTATTTCATCATCAATTTTAATTTCTTTAATCAATTTCATAGTTCCATTGCTTAACATAACTTTCTCATTCTCGTTTAAACATTGATAACAATTACGAGGAGATTGATTATGATCACTGAATGGAATATTAACACCTAAAATACCATTCATTAAACTAGGATGAATTTCACAATTTGTATATCTGATTGGCATTGTATTTCCTTTAGGTGTTTTATATAATTCCTGATAATTCATAGCAATCATTGAATTATTAATTTCATTACAATCTAAATATTCAATAATTCCTTCTTCATTATCTTTTGTATTTGGTGATAGAAAATAATCAAAATGTTTATCTTTAATATATTCATTCCATGTAATATTATTTTTCTTTAAAATTTTATTTATTCTTAATTCACATTTATTCTCTTTTTCATCATAATCTACAATCAATAAAGGACGATACATACGACCTGCTTCTGTACTAACAATAATCCCTTTTTTGAGAATATTCCAAACAATCGATGTCATTGGATAAATAATACCACATCTTTTAAAATGCTTAAGTTTTTTATATAATTCAACTGGATTATTATGATATCCAATGATATCACCATTAATTTGAACATAAACATTTGCAGGATTACCCATTTCTTTTAAAAAGTTTGATGATCTTGCTCTTAATTGTTTAACTAAATCAGTCTCAATACTCCATTTTTCATTATTATCAATTGTATAACTAAAACTATCATCGTAAATTTGTGTTCCCAATTCAATTAAAATTGTTCTAATATGAGTACTATTCATAACAATTGAAATATTTGTAGATAATGCAATATTTTTTACTAATCCAACTGAAGCACCTTCTGGTGTTTCAGCCGGACATATCATATTAATTTGTGAACTATCTAATTTTCTCGGTTGAACAAGTTTTCCATTTTTTTCCATAGCAGTGCTAATGCGTCTTAAATGTGATAAAGTGCTTGCATAAGACATTCTGTTTAAAACTTGCGAAACACCTTGACGAATATTTTGAAAACTACCAATACTTTTAATACCCCAATTACCAGTAGATAATGAATATTTAAGCCAAGAATCTAATAATGATTGTTTAAAATATCTATGAATATTATTATCACTAATAATATCTGCTGTAGAACAAGTATGATTTGCTCTCCATAAATTAATTTCTCTTTCAATTAGTCCCTTAATTTCTTTTGTCATTTTTCCATAACATTGACGAAATAAATTACTCATTAAAACTCCTGGTGTATCAATTCTTTTATTCATATAAGAATCACGATTATCATAATCATCATATTCTAAATAAATTCTAATCATTTTGCAAATCATATGACCTAAATATAAAGCTTTGCGTCTGTAATTCTTTCCTACATGAGGTAAGAAATCATTAGCAATATTATCTCTTAAAATTTTAATAGAATTAGATGTATTCTTATTAACTCCTGTCATAATTTTAATCAAAACTTCTTCAGCTTGTTCTTGTGTATGAATATCAGATGCATCTTCACAACAAGCCATTAATTGACTAATAATTCTATCATTATCTTTATTATCCATATCATGAACAATGTGTTCAATAATTTCTTTATCACTAATAATACCTAATGCTCTAAACATAACAAATACAGGAATTTCTGTTCTTATAAATGATGTATTCAAACGGATACTGCGACCCATATGATTTAATTTTCCACTCATATTTAAACTCGTTGTTTTTGGTGGCAAATAAATTGAATCGCTCATTGAACGAATTTCAGCATATAAACCATCACTATTATTATTAGGTGCAAATACTAATGTATCATTTTCATTAATTCTATCTTGCATAATAAGAACTTTTTCATTTCCATTAATTATAAAATATCCACCAAAATCATAACGACATTCATTATTATGACTATCTCCAATAGCTGGTATTTGATATAAAATACAAGCATTTGAACGAACCATAATAGGAATTTTACCAATATAGACATTATTTACATATTTATCAATCTTAACTAGAACGCCATTTTCATTAATAACTTCAATAATAATATGAACATTAACATATAATGAACTTGAATATGTGAGATTATTCATTCTCGCAATATGCGGTGTCATGACTGTTTGTGTTCCATCTGGTAATTGATATGTTGGTTTTGTTAATGATGGTTGTAATACATTAATATAAATTTTTTGAATATTACTATCATTGTCTGTATTTTTTGTTATGGTATTAATTTTAATAGGATTAAAACCTGATATAATTTGAGATAATGTTGTATTAATAAATTTATTATAACTATCAATTTGATGTTTTATTAATGGACTTACTGATTCAGGTGAATTACCTTTAGTAAAATATGTATCAAGAATATCCCAACAAAAGGTTTCAGGTAGTTCCATTAATAATTTATATAAGCGTTAATGATTTATATAAGTTTAAAAATCATTTTTTTATTTTTTTTCAAAAAAAATGATAATGTAAATAATTATATAATATATGTATTTTTACATCCAAAATAATAAAGATTGGGAATATGAAAATAAACTTAAATATGGTATAACAAATGATTATAATACTAGATTAAAAACAGATCAACATTCTTATAGATGTCAATTAATTTCATTATTTAAATATGAAA
>Ga0172367_10007945_pt1 | contig 11977 bp, 12 predicted proteins | sample Lak10m_FD_114542 | JGI IMG/M metagenome (GOLD analysis project Ga0172367, IMG submission 114542) | Freshwater microbial communities from Kabuno Bay, South-Kivu, Congo - kab_022012_10m | ecosystem: Environmental > Aquatic > Freshwater > Lake | place: Democratic Republic of the Congo: South-Kivu...
ACGTTTTGCAAGCTCTCGTGCTAGTTGAGCTGCTTTTTCGTCATCAAGATTATCTTCATCGACAATCACACGAATTTCTCGTCCCGCTTGTAAGGCATACGCTTTTTTAACGCCGTCAAAACTATTTGCCATTTCTTCAAGTTGCTCAAGACGTTTAATGTATGTAGAGAGAGTCTCTTTTCGTGCTCCTGGTCGAGATGCAGAAATAGCGTCAGCTATATGCACAATAAACGCATACGGGCTAACTGCAGGAATTTCTTCATGGTGAGCGGCAATAGCATTAACAATAACGATGTCTTCACCGTATTCCTTAGCCAAATCACCACCGATAGTTGCATGAGGTCCTTCTACCTCAGCCGAAACAGCCTTACCAATATCATGCAACAATCCAGCGCGAGCAGCAATTTCCCCATCAAGCCCTAGTTCTAGTGCAATCATTCTGGCAAAATAGGCAACTTCTTTACTATGTACTAAATTATTTTGGGTATAGCTGGTGCGAAAGTGAAGTTTGCCAAGACACTTTTCAAGTTCTTTATGCATACCGCGAAAACCAAATTCAAGAACAGTCTGATGACCAATCTCTTCAATGGTTTGCTCAATCTCTGTTTCACACTTTGCAACAATTTCTTCAATACGCGTCGGATTAATGCGTCCATCTTGCATAAGCTTCATTAATGCGCGACGAGCCACTTCTCTTCGAATAGGATTAAAGCCTGAAATAGTAATAATTTCAGGTGTATCACCTATAACAAATTCCATACCTGTTGCCATTTCAAGAGCTTTGATATTACGGCCTTCTTTACCAATAATACGCCCCTTCATTTCTTCATTAGGAAGTTGAATGACACTTGATGAATGCATGGTAACTGTCTCTGCCAAATATCGTTCCATAGAATTACAAAGGATACGTATTGTTTTGTCTTTAGCAAAATCTTTTGTTTCTGCTTCTACTTTTGCCAGCCATTTTTGCTGAGAAAGCGTTACTTCACGCTCAAGAGATTCCAAAAGGATGCGTTTTGCCTCTTCCGTTCCCATACCACTTAAGCGTTCAAGTTTGGTCATAAAGTCGTCATACAAACACTTTATTTTTACTTCGTCATTACTTAAGGAATCTAATCGACGGGCAACATCACGTTCTTTTTGTTGTAATTCTTGTCGTAGATCATCAAGAACTGTTTCCCGGTGATCAAGTGTATCTTGCCTTTTTTGAATTTTTGCCTGTAATTGTGTTGCATCGATACGAGCTTTTTTCATCTCAAGATCAAATTCAGCTCGGCGACGATGCATCTCATTTTTGAGGTCCAAAAGCATGTCACGTCGTTCCTGCTCTGCTCTGCTTTTGGTTTTTTCTAAAATTTCTTGGGCTTGCATTTTTGCATACACCAACTGTTTTCTTCTTGCATAAAAAAAGAAAATAGTCGCAATAGAACCGATACCGGCTCCAAAGGCCCAACTATATATTAAATCTATCATAATCTTCTTCCGTTAACGCTCTTTATGCTTTTGCCCTTCAAGCAATACGAATTAAGGAAGAAACAGGCTTGCTTTTTACATCAAGCCCTTACACCACACCGTGTATTTATGATATACGTACCTGCTCTGCTACCGTTGCAGACAAAAGCGCAACCTTTTCTTCATATTGTTCAACCCGTCGTTGCGCTTGTATCGCATCAGCAGCAAGAGACATAGCAACAACAAGAATAGCGCGATCCGATGAAAGACCGGCATGTTTTTCGACCTTATCCTTAATCATGGTGTCAACAAGCCGAGCGGCATATTCTATGTCTTCTTGATGTTCATCTGTGGTAATGGTAAATGACATACCATTAATAGATACTTTTATCGTCTTTTGCATGTTAATCTACACGTTCTTGTGGGTTTTCTAGAGCTTTAATGCTGCTTAATAACTTCTGGACAGCAACAACCATAGCTTCTTTTTCTTCTATAATGTTGCGTGCCTCAGTTGTCTCTTGCAGTAAAAGCTTCTGGAAATGTTCATTTTGTGCTTTCAAAATATTGTTTTCTTCGTCAAGATGTTGAACTTTTAGTGCAAGATCCTTATTATTTTGAATCAGCAAAAGAATTTTTTGTTCCAGCTCTTCAAGAAACTTCATTTTTCTTCCTTTTTTCACAAAAAACTGATTACTATCTCTTACATAAAGAGATAGTAACTTCTTACAGGGGTAAAAGGCAAGAATTTTATTTTTTTGCTACCGTATTAACTAATTGAACAAATGCTTCTGGTTCAAAAATAGCTAACTGGCTCAGCATTTTTCTGTTTAATTCAATCTTGTTCTTTTTCAACCCGCCCATAAATGCGCTGTAAGAAATACTCGACTTTTTGCAAGCAGCATTAATACGCGCAATAAAAAGACCTCGCATATCCCGTTTTTTTAATTTACGGCTGATATATGAAAATCGCATAGCGCGCAATAATGTTTCTTTAGCACGACGGAAAACATTGGAACGTTGACCCCAAAAACCTTTTGTTTGTTTTAATAACCGTTTTTTACGACGATTCGTGGCCATGCCACCTTTAACTCTACTCATAGTGTATCCTTACCTTAGTCCTGCAAAAGACGGCTAATCTTTTTTTCCTGTGACGCATCTACATAACCAGCTGAACGCAATGAACGAACTTTCTTTGCATCCTTAGCCCATGCATGGTGGCGACGAAATGCGCGTGCGCGCTTTATTTTTCCTGAAGCCGTTTTTTTAAAACGTTTTTTGCTTCCAGAATGTGATTTCATTTTTGGCATAATTTTAAATCCTTTATCACACAATCATTATAATAATCAACACATAACCCCATATAACGAAAGCGCTCATACTGAGCCTGTCGAAGTATAGAGCATTTTTCATTTACCCTTAAGGTAAAATATTTTTGTCCAAGCTGCTTTATTTAAATTATCTTTTTCTTCAACAAGTGTACCAAGGTTTCGGGCAAAAAGATCACGTGCAATACGTTCAAACATATGCGTACCCAAATCATCCATCATAGCCATTTGGCGACCTTTAAATTGTAGCGTAAATTTAACTTTTTTACCCTCTTTAAAAAATCGCTCAGCTTGATTAACCTTATTTTGGTAATCTTGTTCGTCAATATTAGGACGAATTTTTATTTCTTTAACTTGGACTTCTTTTTGGTGCTTTTTGGCTTCATGCATCTGTTTCTTTTTTTCATAGAGAAACTTGCCGAAATTCAAAAGCTTAACAACGGGAACACCGTCTTTTTCACCAACCTGAACCATGTCAAGATTTGCCTGTTCAGCCATTGCATTCGCTTGAGCTCTAGGCACCGCGCCATTATTTTCACCTTGAGTTCCAACAACTATTATTCGCTCTGCTCGAATCTGTTCATTAACGAGATACTTGCTAGCCAATTCATTTGTTGTCTTCTCTTTTGTCTTAATTACTTTATTCACTCTCACTTCCCTGAGTCATAGATAACGAATCAACTAATTCTATACCCGCTGCGTATTTTTCCATCACAATGGTACGAACGGCAGCATAAAATGTTTTATCTTCAGCAAGCTTTTTAACGCACTTTTCTCGACCTTGAGCAATTTGATTTCCATTAAACGAAATCCATGTGCCCGATTGATCAAAAACCTTACATTCCAACGCTGCATCAAACAGATCATTGTATTGACTTATGCCAACACCATACAACAAATCCAACTCGACCTTTTTAAACGGCGGTGCAACCTTATTTTTAGCAACTTTAATCGAAACACGATTTCCTACAGCACGGTCACCCTTTTTAATCGTAGCAATGCGTCGCACATCAAGGCGAAGCGATGCATAAAATTTGAGTGCATTGCCGCCTGTTGTTGTTTCATTGTTTCCATATGGCATAGCGTTAATCTTACTTCTAATCTGGTTAATGAAAAGAAGAACTGTTTTCGATTTATGAATAACAGGGGTAAGTTTACGCAATGCTTGGGACATCAATCGTGCCTGAAGACCGACGTGGGCATCGCCCATTTCGCCTTCAAGCTCTGCTTTAGGAACCAATGCAGCAACGGAGTCTATAACGATTAAATCAACTGCACCTGAACGAATAAGCATTTCAGCTATATCCAAGGCTTGTTCACCAAAATCAGGTTGCGAGATAATCAAATCGTTAATATTAATGCCAACTTGAGCTGCATATGCAGGGTCAAGAGCGTGTTCAGCGTCAATAAACGCACACACGCCACCTTTTTTTTGGGCTTGGGCAATAGCGTGCAATGAAATAGTAGTTTTTCCTGATGACTCAGGACCAAACACCTCAATTATTCTTCCACGAGGAAAACCACCAACACCGACCGCTTGGTCAAGCAAAATGGATCCTGTAGAAATAGCGTCAACATGCTCGTCCGCTTTTGCTTTATCCTGGAGAAACATAATTGAACCCTTGCCAAATGCTTTATCAATTTGGACAAGCGTTGACTCAATCATCTTCTTTTTATCGCTTGAAACAGCAGTAAACTGCTGTTTCAAGGCTTCAAGTTTTTTTTCTGCTTTAACTACTTTTTCTGTTTCTTTCACGAAGTATCTTTCGTTTTAGTTCATCTCTGTCGTTGTTTTTTGCATTACTCTTGAATCTGTTTCTATTTTAGCATTTCTGTTCAAAGATGCAATAAATGCGGCTAAATTCATCGATTCTGCCATGTTTTTTTCTTTTTTTCTTGCGCTTGATCTCACTTTTTCAAGCTCTTCAGGCTTTTTAGGCTCTATTGCCGTACATTGTGCCAAAATAGTTAATTGGGGACTAACAATAAGAAGAACCTGTGCCGTATCTGACAAAGCAAACAGCGTCTCTCCTCGAAGCGCTGAATTGCCTAATTCTTTAATGTTGGGCATCTTTTTGCGTAAAGGGATATTGACCAGTTTTCCATTATACTCTTTGGCAATTTCTTGCAAGGTCGTCTTTTTGATCAAAAGATCCCTTTTTGCATCAACCAACTGTTTTGAGCGCAATTCAATACCCTTTTGCTTATAATAATCGTTTGATATGGCCTGTTTTATAGCATCGAAAGCAGGAATATAGCTCTTTTCGGTTTCAATTTTTTTATAAATCACAAACTCTTTTTCTTGCATAAAGTAGCCAACAGGGCTTTCTTTGCGTTGTTTTGAAAAGAGCGCATTTGATAAAAGGCCATCAAACGATGTTGGTTTTATCTCTCTGTCTCCTTCAACAAGCATAGATGATGTTTTGCCTTCAAGACCATGTTTTGCAACAAAGCGGTCAACAACAGAAACATCTTCTTTGGCGGCACGAACCATAAGCTCAAGATCGCTTCGTAAAACATTATATGAACGTTTTCCCTTAAGCATTTTTATGATTTCTTCACGAACCGAGGCCAACGGTTTTGAGCTAGCTTTTGTTCGTTCAACCAATTGAATTACCTCAAATCCATCTTTAACCTTGGTAACAGCGGCAAAACTACCAACTTCTTGAAGTCTAAATGCAGCTTTTTCCAAAGAAGAATCAAACGCCCCTGGTGTAATAACATCAACAGATTTTGCTATATTTGCAAAACCTGCAGGGTTCTGTAGTGCCTCTTGATGGATCTTTTCAGCTTTTTTTTGTGACTCAGGGTCACTTCCACGAACAAGAAGATGGCGAACTTTTACTTGTGGTAATATACGAAACGCTGTTTCTTTATTTTTTTCATAGAACGATTCAATCATCGCATTATCAACAACAATTGATTGTCCATAGACTTCTGGTGTAATTTTCCAGTACATCGCTTTTGCTTTTTCGCCAACGCGATATTCTTCTTTGTTCTTTTCATAAAACGCAGCTAAGTCTTTGTCTGAAACTGCTGTTTTTTTAGCTTGATTGATAAAATGATCAAGTTCAAACGTAACAACAGTAAAAGCTTTGAGGCAGTGCTCTTGGGCAATTGCATCTTCTACCATATAAGAAGGAACATAACCACTCATACGAATAAAGCGTTGCACCATTTCGCGTTTAATATCGTCAGCTTTTCGTTGTTCAAATTCGCCAGGGGTCATATGCATGCGCTCAAGGGAGCTGCGATAGATCTCCATATTAAGAGCACCATTTGCATCAATAAACTGCGGTGGCAACGATTTGATCAGTTCTTTTTTCAAATAATCTTTTGCAAGGTGTACATCGAATTTTTTACCAACAATATCGATCAATTCACGACGAACACACAGATCCATAGCTATTTGGTCCGGATTGCTTTCACCAAAGAATGTTGTCAAAAGCATTTCTGGGGACATACCATACATACGAGCCAAAGGCAACACGCGATTAATCTGTTCTTGAATATCTTGCCGCGCACGTTTAAATTCTTGAAATGTAATAGGAGAACCATTAACTCGACCAACAGCAGTATCCTTCAAATGCTTTGACCTGAAGAAAAACATTCCAAGTCCACTTAGTCCTAATGAAACAAAAACGACCCACAATACTGAATACCATCGTTTCATTTCTTTTCTAAAAATGTAAATCACGTAAAATCCTTTCTTATACGCTTTTACTAATAAAAACCTGTTTTTTTATCAATGCTCACCGTAGTGTACCAAGGAACAATATTTTTTCCAACAGCACTTTTTGCAAAAAAGTGCAAAACAGGCTCTAGATCGAACAAAAAACAGACACAAATATATTTTTGATTTGAGCAACGTTTTTTGGTGACCCAAGGACATTGGAGCACTAAAGTGAATCGTGCGCCGTAAGGCAAAAATCTAAAAATATTCAATTTGTAAAAAACACAGCACTGGCTGGTGACAAAAAAAAATTTCCCGAGTCTTTACTTTTAAAGTCACGTACACATACACTAAAAACATACTAATTTTGTTTTCTCAATTTTTGGAGCCGTTCATGAAATACATAAAAAAAATAATCGCTTTTGCCTTATTCTCACACATCACCTTCTCTTGCCATGGCGAATCTTTATCCCAAGCACTTATGCTCCTAAAAGCAAAACTTCTATCACTTACAGAATCTCTTGATGCTGAAAACAGGGAACATGCACGGATTAAAGCGATTAGTGAATACCTAGAAAAATTAAATTCGATAGAAAGTGTATCTATTGAAAATATAGAAGTCAAACATGTAGAGGGGCTTGATCAAATAAAGGCAGGAATGTCTGATGCATGCGGCTATTTTGCTTTGTACTATGCCAACCTTTGCATACAAGCTTTGACACAAAAAAACCCTCAAGATTTTCTAAAAAACCATTGGCTCAAAAAAGACGATTCTGGTGGGCTTAAGAGTATGCATGATGAATGGAAAAGTGTAATTGACAAAACGATAAATGAAAGATTTAAAGAGGCTAAAACAATTGAGGACTTAAAAAAACCTGATTTACCTATGATTGGGCTTGATTATTTACATAAAAAAAATACTTTTTTTAAAAGCGCTTTAGAAAAAAAACAATTTGCCTATGCACCAGCTTCATATATTATTTCAGACGTAGAGCAGCTTTGCAATATTTTTACCAATGAAGAAATACAGCACTTTTTGGATATAGAAAATATTATTAAATTGCAAAAAAGCCATCTTGCCGCTGCAATTCTTTCGATTAAGGACCACTATTACACATTAATCTATCTTAAATACGACAACCAAATAAAAGCATTTATTGTTGACGGGCTTAATAAAACAGGATTAATAGATCAACCCATTAATAAAATTATATTGGGAGGGCTCAACCAAAAATCAAATATTATTTCTTGTTATATGGAGAAGCAATTTAGCAGCATTTTAAAAAATTGGAGAATTGTTAACTTCGGCGAAATTCGAGATTATATTAATAATTTTTTGCAAGCATTCGCTACAACAATCACATTAAAGAATGATACTATTAAAACGATGAAAAATGTTGTTGATGAAAAGCTTAAAAAGATCAACAATGAACGTATTTTTTCAAGTTCTCCAAACCTTGACAAAGAGCTTGAAGAGGAATTGCAAAAAATTAACAATTTTTTAAACCCTAAACAAGAGAATAAAGAAAACTAGAACCCTCATGCTCCCTTCATCAACCTCACATACTCCCTTTGCGCCTCATACACCATTTCAGCAATGAAGTTCACAAACACTGCCGAACTCCCCATCCTGCGCATGGGTTCAGGCAAAGAAGAATGGGCTCCGGCCCAGCCCGGCATAGCCTCGTGCGAAGCCTGGGCGGGCAGGCCATTCTTTTCACAAACGCGAATGGCACTCATGTACTCTCGCCGAACAACGGGGGGAATAATGGTAATGGGGTACCCATCTTGTAAAAGCGCTAAGTTCATTAAAAGTCGAGCACAGCGACCGTTGCCATCAACAAACGGGTGAATCACCACAAAGTCATAATGCAATCGAGCTGCAAATTCTACCGGATGGCACTCTTTACGAAGTTTTACCATATTGGCAACAAACTTTTTCATAAGGGCTGGAACTTGTTTTGGTCCCGGAGGAATAAAATCAGTTCCTGTAATAAAGACTCGTTCTTTACGATAGACGCCGGCTCGAGCACTATCAATATGCCAATAAAAAAGTTTATGTAACGTACAAATATCTTCTTCACTTATTTTTTTATTGGTAACAAGCGACTGCATAAAATCATGCGCTTGCGCATGCCCAACAACCTCAAAATGCTCTTTAAGTTGTTTTCCCCCAATAGTAATGCCGTCTTCGATAACTATTTTTGTTTCTGTCTCTGTTAACGAATTACCCTCAAGAGCATTGCTTGCATACGTAAGACCTATTTTAAAATATTCTTTAAGAGATGCACGCTCTTTTCCTTTATTTCCTGTAACGCAAACTCATTACCCTCTTCATATTTTTTTATAATACAGGGGTACTTATATCCCTGGTAAGCATCATGCAGCTGTTTTTCAAAACTTTTTAAAAACGTCACTTGTCGCTTGGCATATTGCATTGTCTGGGTAATAATACTCTGAATAACGTTGGCACGGTCTTTTTCGGGCGCGCCACGGTCAAACCAATCAAACAAGTCACGATACCCAATAAGCCCTTTTTGAACAATAAATGGTTGCCAGGTTGTTTTATAAAGTTGACGAGCTTCTGTAACCCACGGTTCAAACATTGCATGAGCACGGGCAATAACCCGTTCTTGTAAAACAAAGCGATCGGGAACTAATGCCACAAATATAATAGGACGTTTAGGCGGGTCAAATACGGGCGCAAGGGATGATGGAAGAACTCCGGTAGTTTTCCAGATAGTTAAGGCACGTATAATACGATAACGATCTTCTTTGTATAACGCTTGTGCGCGCACAGGGTCAATGGCGTTAAGCGTATTCCATAGGTCTTGGGTAGAAAGAGAAAGATCGAGCGAAGGGATATCATGCTGTACGTGAGGGTGTTCTTGTGGGGAGAAAAAGAGGGATTTGAGATAAAAGAGTGAGCCACCGACGATGAAAGAAATTTGGCTTTCGCTACGCTCGGCAACAAGCTCTAGAACTTTTTTGCGATACGTCATGACGCTAAAATCAACAGGATTGTTAAGAATATCAAATAGATAGCATGGGACGGGAACTTTTTTTAGATCAGGTTTAGCTGTACCAACAGTAAGTGGGGTATAACACTGCCCCATATCGGCATTAATAATAAAGCCGTCACACTGTTGTGCAAGTCTTTCGGCAAAGTCAGATTTACCAGATGCAGTTGGTCCGGTAACAATAACAGACGGCTTTTCTTTCATGATGCAAGCGTATTACAATGTTACCGGTGTTTCAGGGGTGAAGTTTTCGGCGCTGTGAAAAATGTATTGCTTAAAGGGGCCGCGAATAATTTGCAAAACTTCATCTTTATCTTTATTCAGAACGATTTGTAGCTCCTGACAGACAAGTTCTTCAAGAACCGCAAGTACATTGCGCTCGCCAAAAGAAAGATCTTTTTGTTGTGCGATATTCATAAGATCTCGATACGTTTGCGTCATATCCATAATTTTACCTTGTTGTATTTTTTCTTGATAATCTTTATTGCGTTTATTCCAACCACTCGGTGTAAAGTCAAAGCTATGCAACAGTTTTGTTGGTTTCCTGGTAAGTTCGGCAATAATGTCTTGCGCTTCTGGCCCTGTACATGGATTACGAATTCCTACCATATCTGCATTGTATGTTGGCACAAGAATTGTCATATCTTTGAACAAAAAATTAAGCTTAATAAAAGGAATCGTTGTCCCCGCAACCGATTTCTCAATAATGTCTTCAACAACGGCCACGCCATGTCCAGGATAAATGACTCGATCATTTTTTTTAAGCATTGGTATATTCCTTATGGTAAGTGGAAAACAATGGTAAAAAATATTGAATGACCCTGATGATCACAATACCGACGGCAAAAGGAATCATGATCCAATTATCTTTGAGCCATATCGGTACATTCCCCCCTGTTTGCAATTCTATTTTTTGTACTAAATTTTTTATTTCTTTAATAAGAGAAGCAATAGCTTTTATTGCTTGAAGGACGGGAAGCTTGTTAAATTCGTCAAGAATAGAGACTAATGACACCGCTACGTGAATTCCATGAACAAAGGGGCTTTCTTGTTGCTGTGCCTGATTTTGCGTTTGCTGTGTCACGTGAGCAGCATTTGCCCCTAACGGCATGTGTGACTGTAAGAATGATGGGAGTTCGGCAGCGTTATCGCCCTTTTTATAGACTTGGCTCGTTGCTTGACGCATAAGATCGAAAAGTAATGCATAGACAACGCCAAGACAAGAAACATATTCGCTTATATCGCGCTCTTTAGTTAAAGAATAGAACGTATCAAGAAACGGTTCTATAGTGCCTTTTGTTTTAAAAGCAACAAGAGATGAACGTATAGTTTCGTTTTGAATGCGATCGATGAGTGAGTCTGGTAATAAAGCCCCGAGCCCTACAAATGCTTCTGGAAGTTCGTTTTTTGTTGCGAGTGATTTTTTAGTACTTGTCATCCAGGCTACATGTGCCTCTTGTTTATCAATGAGCGCATCGGTCTCAAAGTTTTTACGTTTTTTCATTACGTGTAAAACAAAGGCGCTTTTTTCTTCTTGAGTCTCAAACCATGCAATAAGCGATTTAGTATCATGAGACAACAATTGTTTAAGCGTATGTTGATACGTCATTATTTCTTCTGAAACACCCTTACCACTGTTGCACAACCCCATTAACAGCATCACCCATGTGACAACTCTCGAACACAGCTTCATAAAAGCCCTTTCCATCTCGTTACCCACCCATATAATTAGAATACATCAAACCGAGAGACTGTTCAAGGTTAATTATCAGGAAAAAGACACTAATCATTTGCATTTTGAAAAATATATGGCATGATGGGTGGTATTATGATGCCAATGTTATCTACATATATTCACGAAACGGTCTATAACCGCTTTCGTCGCGGGTTTTTGTGGGCTTTGGGTGGAAGTATCACCTACGAGGCCCTCAAACTAGTTCATTTGTTCTTTTTGTTCAGACTTTTGGAACCATCTCTTTATGGTACCATGGGAACCATTCTGGGGAGTATTTACTTCACCATGTACGTTGCAGACGCAGGAGCTGCCAATTCGTTACTACCATTTCTTCATCTCTGCCTTAAGAGCCGTCAGCATTGCAAACGTTTTTTACTGCACTACTGCCTTTTGCCCCATTTTCCCTTTATTGTACTGTGCTCAACAGTACTTGTTTTCGTTATAAGCGCTCGAGTCAATCTTTCGGTGCTTCCCTTTGTTGGTTTTTTCATTTTTGGCATTACCATACTAGAAACAATGCGAACATTCGCCCGTATGTTCTTATATGCCACGTTTCAGGCCCGGCTAACCGTTACGGTTGAAGTTTCGTTCTTTGCCTTTTATGTTCTTGCTTTATGGACACCATACATTGTTTCGTCTCATCTTGTAACATTACCCTATATGTTCGCTATTCACGCTCTTGATTCGTTGCTCGTCTCCTGTTTTTTCTTTTATTTGCTCAGGCAGTTTTACTATACGTTACCCCTCCTGCGCCAGGGCACAAACGAGGAAG
>Ga0172367_10007946_pt1 | contig 11977 bp, 15 predicted proteins | sample Lak10m_FD_114542 | JGI IMG/M metagenome (GOLD analysis project Ga0172367, IMG submission 114542) | Freshwater microbial communities from Kabuno Bay, South-Kivu, Congo - kab_022012_10m | ecosystem: Environmental > Aquatic > Freshwater > Lake | place: Democratic Republic of the Congo: South-Kivu...
CTCCAATGGCCGAGACGTTCGTTGATGATGTAGAACGGCTTGTCCAGTTCGTCGCCGACGTTGAGGAACGCCAACTTGGAATAGCCGATGAACTTCTCCAACTCCTTGACGCCATCGGCGTCGTCCAGCAGATTCTTGATACCCAACTCGGGCATCCAATCCTCTGCGAAGATGCGAGTGTCGGAACGACCGTCCTCCTCCTTGATGGGGAGAATCCCGTTGTGGCCCATCACGACAGCATCATTGATGACGAAGGGATGGCAGTTGTCCACGTTCGTCGCACCGTGCGTTGTGATACGCAGATGGAAGATTGCGTGACCTTTCGGGAACCGCTTGCGAGCCTCAAAGAAAGCCGTGATGGTTTCCTCAATGTCCATTGAGCGGAAGCGGTGGATCATGCCGTCACCGATGATGGCGAAACCGAAACCATCGGGATTGTTGCGAGCCGCAATACGAAGCGACTTCTTGGACGGAGTGGCTCCGCCCTTAGCAAAGATGAGTAGACACATTTTGTTGATACCTTTCTTGTTGTTGTTGTTGTTGTTGTCAGACTCCACGCTTCTCAAGAAGCGGGAGCAGATAGTCAAAGCCAAGACTGTCGTTTTCATCCAACAGCCAGTTGCGATAGCGATCCCAAGCGATGTTGCCATCGGAGATCTCCTTCGCATTGATCACTTGCGTGTACTTCCACAACGAGTGGACGAACTCCAACACACCGAACACGGTACGAGGATCGAGCGACCCACGGAAATACCGCAACTCGATAGTGGAAGAGTTCTGGAAGTTGAGTGCCGAATAACGGTTGCTCTGAACGTGACCGCGAGACAGATCGATCATACGCTCGCCGTAGCGGTCGCCACGCTCAAACGTCGCCCAACGATTGGAGTCACGACCAGCCAACTTCTTGATCGTCGGAGCGTTCGTGCTGTGGAACATCTGGAACCGTTGAATGTGCGACGGCTTCACGAACGACGACTTACTGATGTGAACGTGAAGCCCAGCACCAGTACCGTTTACGGACGTCCACGACACCTGCCCGTATGTCGTTGCGAGAGCACGCAACGCCTCAGGCTTCAGCAGACGCTTGTGTGCGTACACCGTCGCAGGATGCGACACGATCTCAAACCCCGAGATACTGCCGTCCTCCTTGACGTACAGGTAGTCGGACGGATGCTGTTCCAATAGGAACTTAGCACCATCGATACGGTGCCGTCGTGAGGTGGAGTAATCTTCCTCACGACAGTTCGTCTCCAACTCAAACCCGAGGAACGGGCTCGCGCCAGCGCGACGCAACGCCACCACCGAATCATCGGCGGAGATGAGACGGAAGATCGGTGTGGGCCGATACGAATACGACTGAATGACACCACCACGACCGTCATAGTCGTACTCCTCGTCGGGGTAGTCGTCCTCGCCACGTTCCTCCACCACCTGACGGTAGTGATGATCGCAGTAGTGGGCTTCGTCGATCTCGTCCCAATACATGTTGTCCGTCCAGTCCTCCACGTCGCAACGGCGGTAGTCGCACGACGAGCGGTTCTCGTAGCAACCCGTACAAAACGGGTCGTCCTCGCATTCAAACAGATCGAGTGCGAGATACGCCCCGTGGCCGTCACAGTACCTCACGCATTGGAGATGGACGGGAACGAGATAGCCGTTTGTATGTCGCCACGGACCGCGTTGGTGGACGAGTTGGTTGGCGATGACGATCCGCCCGAACACCTCCCCATCGGCCTCAGCCCACGAGTCTCTGCCACAGTTTACGCACGTGGTCACGCCGTGTGCGAAGGTGGTGTCGGGCGTGGCGTCCTCGGGATACGACTCGCCGTTGTCACGGCGTTCCATGTTCCTCCGCACGAAGCCTGGAACCTCGTTGAGCATCTCGTCGAGAGTCGCTCCGATCTCCATCCAGTTGTACGGCAGACCCTGCTCGGTGTCGTCGTCTGCGGTGTTGTGTTCGGGTTGAATAGTAGGCATTTCTGTTTCCTTTCGGTGTTTGAGTTGATACGTCGTATCAACTTCCATCTTGTGATGGAGTGCCCCACGAGAGAATCGAACTCTCACAACGCAAGGGGGAGAAGCGTTGTCGCCACGACACACAAGTGTCGATGGGGCTGCCACGTCAGAAGGTGAACCCCCTCTCACGCAGAACCTGATCCACAGGGATCGCTGTCGTCGTGAACCATTCGCCAGCGAACTCGCCCGACGTGGTGACCGTGCCCGTCACGTTGCGATGCGTGATCACATCAACGGCGAACGCCAGAAGAGCGTCGGAACGCAAACGCAACTCCAGACTGTCGGTCACATTCTCGCCGTTGATGGTCACGTCTGCGGACGTCACGACGAACGGTGTGATGAACTGTCCGAACGACGAGAACTCGCCATCGGAGAAGTGGCGTAGATACGCCACAAATCCGTGGAAGCGACGGGCGTAATCGGAACACGCCCAGTCCTCGTGGTTGATCTCGAACCGATCGAGCACCGTGAGGAAACGGTGACGCGACAACGTGATCGGAGCACCGTGGAACGGTTGGATGGTGACGGTCTTCATCACTTCACCTCCAACGAAATGTCGCACGTGTGCTTCCACGTGATCTTGTCCGTGCCATTGAGATACTGGAGCACATTCTCGTACTCGCCCATCGCAGACTTGATCGTGTCGGCAACGACAGCAAGGTCTTTGTCGGACAGCACCTCCGAAAGCCACAAGGGCCACGTTGGTTCTTTCACCGTGATGATCTGGAACCCGTGGATGCCACCACCGTAGCGGAACACCGCCACGTTCCAACTGTCATCGTCGCCGTCCAACAACTGCGACCCGAACAGCGTCTCCCATTCTTTGGGAGACGCACCGACATCTTGTTCGTAATCGAACACCGTGACGCTACCCGTGAACGGGCGAATGTGAACTCTGAAACGACGCATTTCTGCTACCTCTTTCTGTTGTTGTTGTTGTTGTTCCTCACCGTCGTCGGTGAGAAATGTTTCGCCCTGAAGGGCTCCTGCCTCACGAAGCATACGCCCCGTGTCCTGAATCGCCTTGCGAATCTCGTGATCGGACAGGGCAGGAAGTTGAGACGGCGTATCAACTTCCGCACCCTCGATACGATCGACCAACCGCAAGTAATACGGAGTGAGACGCATCACCACGAACGCCCAAACGACCACGTAGACGAACTGGGCGAGGCCGTTGTTGTACCACGACGCAACCATCACCCCACCGCCTTCACGGTGGGGAGCGACTTGACGCCAGGGCGAATCGTGATCGCCCCACCGCCTGCGGGAATGAACCACGCATAGCCGAACTGAACCGACCCGCCGAACTCGTGACGGTGAAGAGCACGCAACTCCTCCAACGACCACCACGTCGTCGCACGCACCTCGTCGCACATCTCGCGGTCGGCATCACCATCAGGCAACGCCACCACCATCGTACGACCGTCGGCAAACTGCCGAACCTCGTAATCCACGTAACTCATTTCGTTTCCTTTCATCAGGTCGTCTCGTCAGGCACGGGTGACCAATCCCGTACGTCACACCCACGCCTCCACGTGGGTGTGATTCGTCGTGATGAACTTGATACGCCGTATCAACTATCGGCGTCGGTGGCCCAGGCTCAGAGCAGGGCGGTGGAGAAATTCTCGCCACGAGCGAGCATCCGAATGATCTTTTTCTCCTCAGCAGGCAGAGCACGGAACTCGGGCGTGGCCATCAGACCGTCGTACGCCTTGCGAGTGGTGGCACTCACCTTGCGGACGGGATTGCGGAACGGCTCCGCCTTGTTGCCCTTCTTGCCCGAACGCACAGTCGCACGCAGGTGCCCGATGCCCTTGAAATCACGAGCACGAAAGTGCTTGCCCGTCGCCGTGTTGATCGTTCCCATCGCCGTGATCACAGCACCCACGTACTGGCGAATCGTCGCCTCCGTGTTGTCCGTCGCACTCTTGTGAACGAGGCGAGCGTACTGAGACGCAACGCCATACTCATCACCGAACAACGCCACAGCGTCCTCGGCCATCGCCCACCAAGCGAGCAAGGAATCGTGCTCGCCTTTCGTGACGCCCTTCTCGTGGCGCGTGAACGCCTTGATCGCCTTGGCCTTGCTTGCCTTGCTCGGTTCCGCGCGCCCCGCGGTCGGATCGTTGGTGAACACTTCTATCTGTCTCTCTTTCATTTAGGTAGCGAAGTTGATACGCCGTATCAACTTCCATCGGTGTGTGCCGATGGTGGTTGGGCGGGTTGCCCTGTTGTTTCCCACACTATTGTGGGCACGGGAAGTTTGGGGGGACGGTTTCGCCTGTGTGTTGCCTGTTTGTGTGGCGGCTTGTGTGTGCGGCGACAGAGGGAGGGGGGCACGGTGGGGGCGGCGGATACACTAGAATAGGAGTCCCTTGGGGCGGGGCGAAATCGTGATGTGCGCATACCTTGGGGTGGCGGCGGTCACAGGCCCGTGTTTGGGGTGTGTTTGTGTTGTGTTTGTGCTGGTGGGGATACTAGATGATGTCTAGTGTGGTGCGACTTTTGATGCAGGGTTTGTAGATGGCGATTGCTGTGGTGTATTGTCCTGAGTGGGTGTCCCATGTCGTTGCTACGTGGACGTAGTTGTTGGTTTCTCCGACGAGGAATCCTGTGGTTTCTAGGATGCGGTCATGGTGCGGGTCGTTGAGGTCGTACCAGCCGTCGTCGATCCCGAAGGTGTCTTGCCATTTGATGTGGACGACGGGGGGCATGGTCACCACTTTACTTTGTCAGCCCAGTAGGCTGCTGACATGGGGCCACGGGCGATGTTCTTGGCGTGACGGGACTTGAACGATTTCCGTTTCTGAGTCATTCTGTCGGATTCCCCAGCTTTCGGCTTCCCTGCTGTCGACGCACCTTGTTCTCCGAAGCGGATGGTCTTGATTTGTCCGCCTGATTTGGCGACTACAATGTGAGACTTCTTTGGGTGGTCGGGTGTGCGCTTGGGCTTGTTGTAGCCTGACACTCCTGCACGGGCGAGACGAGGATCTTTGGAAGCAGGCATTATTGGCCCTTTCGTGCGGCACGTCCAGCACGCTTTGCGGCTGGCGTGTTGGATACAAACTGTTTACCCTGTCGGGTTCCTTCACGCTTCTTTCGGGATGTCGCCGCATACTCGGCTGCGGACAGACGTTCGATAGCTTTCTTGGGGAGGTAGCGTTCCCCTGTGGCCTTCGGCCCTTGGGTGGACGGTTTGCCAGATTTGGTTGTCCACTTCTCTTTAGTCCACTTCGACAGGTTGCGTTGTCCTGCGGTTTTGGGGCCGCTGTAACCTCCGCCTGCGGCCTCGTATTTCTGGGAGGCTAGCTGGGCTTTGCGGGCCGACCATTGGCCTGGGCGGCCTCCTTTGGAGGACGCTTTGACCTGTGCAACAATCCGTTTACGAAGTTCGGGTTTGTTGTAGCCCACAACTACTTCTTTTTGGGGGCAATCATCTTCTTTCCAGAAGACTTGGCCGCCTTCTTGGCGGCAACATAACCAGCCTTGGTGTACGGGAACTTTTTCTTACCAACCTTAGGCATCTTCGCTCCTGTCGTCGCAAATGGTTCTAGTACTAGATCGGTGGCGTCCCGATGGTAGCCACCGATAACTGTTAGCCCCTAACAAATACAAACAGCGTTACATTGTGAACATGTGAACAGGTAACGAAGTTGCCTGTTGATGTGAGCCTAGAAGAGAACATTCTCGACGCCCGACAAGAGGCATACCTAGCATGGCTATGTACGCCCCCATCGGAACGCACCCCCTCCAGCAAAGAAAAGTATGCTGAACAAATCGGGGTCAACGTCACCACCCTCCGCCGCTGGGAAAAGAAAGAACTGTTCCGCAAAGCTTGGCAAGACAAAGTGGACGACATCCAAGGCTCCCCAGAACGATCCCAACGGCTTCTAGACACCCTGTACGAGAAAGCGTTGGGCGGGGACATCAAAGCCGCCCAACTATACCTCCAAGCCACGAACCGTATGTCCCCGCCCACCTTGACGGTCAAGTCGGATAAGGCGACGACAGAGTTGTCGGACAAGGAGTTGGACGATCTGATTGTTGCTATCGCTGAACGTGAGATTGATTCTCGTAAACTTCGTGTTGTATGAGCCAGTTGGTTGAATGCCCTGTTTGTGGGGAGGAGTATCCTCCTGTGGCTTGCAGGTGGCGGTGTCCGTATTGTGGTGGTAAGGACAACTGTTGCGAGGGTGAACCCCAACGGATGAGGGATCAGGATGGAACTGAATGACCTGCTGAATGAGCGGGAGTGGCGCAGATGTCGTGGGCCTGAGAATGCGAGTATCGATGAACTTGTAAGCGCATTCGCTTACTTCTGCGAGAACTATTGGCACATCAAACATCCTGAGTTGGGTCGTATCAAGTTTGAGATGCGTGAAGCCCAGGTTGAGACCATCCGTGCGTGGCTGTCAAACCGCTATAGCGTGGTGTTGAAGGCACGCCAGATTGGTTTCTCCACTCTAGGTGCCGCCTACGCTTTCTGGCTGACGTTTTTCTGGCAAGACAGGTTTGTGGTCATGCTTTCACGCACCGAACGTGAAGCAACCAAACTTCTTCAGAAGTCCAAATACGGATACAAGTTCCTGCCTTTGTGGATGAAAGACCGTGGGCCTTCTATCACTTCCGATAACCAGCTGAAGATGACGTTTGCCAACGAATCGTCCATCGAATCGCTACCTTCGGGCAACGATCCCGCCCGAGGCGAATCCGTGTATCTCGTTATCGTAGACGAAATGGCGTTCTTGCCCAACCCAGAAGAAGCATGGGCTTCAATTGAGCCGATTGCCGACGTCGGCGGACGTGTTATCTGTCTGTCTACCGCCAACGGTTCAGGAAACTTCTTCCACAGCCTGTGGGTCGGCTCCCAAACAGGAGCCAACTTGTTCAAAGGCATCTTCTGGCCATGGTCTGCGGGCGACCGTGACGACGACTGGTACGAAGCCAAACAGAAAACCATGCCTGGATGGCAGCTACACCAAGAATACCCACGGAACGCCGAAGAAGCGTTCATCAAATCAGGCAACCCCGTCTTCGAAATCGACGCACTCATGGAATACGAGCAAGTTGACCCCGACCGAGGCTACCTGCACGTCCACGCCAGACGAAACGTGGACTACAGAAAGACCCCAGATGGCGAACTGGCAGTCTGGGCTGAACCAACCCCAGAAGGAATCTACGTTATCGGAGCCGACGTAGCCGAAGGACTCGGCCACGGTGACTACTCGTCAGCCCACGTCATAGAAGCACGCTCCCTAACTGTCGTCGCCCATTGGCACGGCCACATAGAACCAGACCTATTCGGAGAAGCACTAGCAGAACTAGGCTGGTGGTACAACGGCGGGCTCCTCGGAGTCGAAAACAACAACCACGGACTCACCACCGTCAAATCACTACAACGCTACGGCTACAAGAACCTGTACAGAACCCGTCGCTTGCAGCAACGCAATCCTGAAGCGACGGAAATTATGGGTTGGCGGACGACAACGGCCACGAAGCCGTTGGCGATCGACGAGTTGGCTGGGTCAATCCGTGACGGCGAACTGACAATCATGGATCAGTACACTATTGGTGAATTGAAAACGTATGTTCGGGACACCAACGGTCGCATGCACGGTTCGCCTCACGACGACAGAGTGATGAGTTTGGCTATTGCGCACCAAATGTTGAAGTATGCGTGGCTCCCCGAGTACAAGGCGGAGGCCCCCATGCCCAAATACAGTTTGGGATGGTTTGAAAGGTATGTGATTTACGGCGATGATGGTCTGAAGAAGACTCCTTTGGGTGCATACAACACCCGAAACCGATAGGTAACGAACACTTTTATTTGTTATGGGAATGTTTCTATGCGAAGAATGCGGAAAGGCCGAGGTCGTGGATGTTATTCCACGTCGTGGCAAGATTTGTTTTGGATGCCACATCAAGGGCATTCGTTTGGGATTTGCACACGGAAAGGAAGATTTCCACGGCCCGACCATCAAGGAACGTCAGGATCTCCAAGTCGCACAAGCTAAGTCGGCTGGGATCAACGCTGAACCTGTCGGGAACCGTTGGGTGTGATCTGAGGTGTGGTGGGTTCCCATTGTCGTCGCCCTGATCGGCGGCCCCCTAATGTGGGGTTTGACCAGGTTCGACAGGCGGAACACACAACAGCACGCAGAGAACCAGGAGGTTCTTCTGCGAATCGAAAACAAAGTCGACCACATTGATGAGCGGCTGGACGACCACATTGAGTACCATCTGAAAGAGGGGCTATGACTTACAAGGATGCTTTCAAGCGAGCAATCGCCACATTTATCGCTGGTGCAACCGCCAGCCCAATTACTGCCGCCGTGTTCGACATTGCCTTCCTGAAGGCGGCTGGCATCGCAGGTTTGATTGCGGTGTGGAACTGGGCTGCACGTACCGCTCAGGCTTGGAATGAGGGCTGATGGCCCGCACCCCCAACTATGAGGTGTTGTCACGATGCCAGAAGAAGCTTGCGGTAGCAAAGCGTTGGCGTCGTGAAGAAGAGTACGACGACACTTGGCGTCGGCTGATTGACCTGTATCGTGGACGCCATTATGAGGATCTTTCTGACGAAGATCGTTTGCTGGTCAATGTCTCTTTTTCGACGGTAAACGTGATTGCACCTTCGGTGGCTGTCAACTATCCGAAGATTGCCGTGAACTCTCGCCGCCCTGATGATGCGCCGAAGGCGATCATCACGGAGGCTGTGATCAACTATTGGTGGAAGCATTTCAAGGTGCGTCCCGAGTTCCGTCGTGCCGTAAAGGACTTCCTGATTGTCGGCCACGGATGGTTGAAGTGCGGTTACCGTTATGTTGAAGAGGAGCAGATCGGGGATGAAGGCGACAACTCTGATGCGTCAGCCGAAGGCAACGAGATCACACCGTCGATTGTTGTGGTCGAGGATCGCCCGTTTGTTGAGCGTGTTTCTCCTTTCGATGTTTTCGTTGACCCTGACGCCACTTCAATGTATGACGCTCGTTGGATTGCTCAGCGTATACGCCGTTCTTTGAAGGAAGTCAAGTCCGACAAACGGTATTCCAAGGCGGCTCGTGACAGCATCTCGGCCACTTCGTGGGGTCGTTACAGCGATGACCCCGCCAAGAAGAAGGTGCAGGACACCGAAGAAGGATACGTCGAGGTTTGGGAGTACTACGACATCGCAGAGAAGACGATGTGCGTCTTCGCTGAGGGGTGCGAGCATTTTTTGGTGAAGCCGATGGACATGCCGTACTCGTTTGGTCATCCGTTTGTGATGATCCGCAACTACGATGTGCCCGACTACTTCTATCCGATCGGTGATCTGGAGGCTATCGAGCCGCTTCAACGTGAGTTGAATGCGACTCGTACCCAAATGATGAACCACCGTAAACGGTATTCACGCAAGTATCTGTTCAAGGAGTCGGCGTTTGACTCGGACGGTCGTGATGCTTTGGAGTCGGATTACGACAACGTGATGGTTCCCGTCTCTTCGGATGAGAGTCTCGCAAATGTTGTGGCACCGTTCCCTGCCGTTGTTACGCCACCCGAGTTTTACCGTCAGTCCGATGTGATCGAGTCGGACATCAACACGGTTTCTGGTATTTCGGAGTATCTGCGTGGTTCGCTGCCCGAGATTCGTCGTACGGCGACAGAAGCGGCGATTGTGCAGGATGCGGCTAACGCTCGCGCCGCCGACAAGTTGGCCACTATTGAAGGTGCTATCGCCGAGGTTGCTTCACGTCTTGTGGCGTTGGCCCAACAGTTTATGACTGGGGAGCAGGTTGCCCGTATTGTGGGTCGTGACGGTGAGCCTTTGTGGGTTACGTTCGACAGCGACTACATTGCTGGCGAGTTTGACTTTGAGGTTGAGGCTGGGTCTACTGCCCCTGTGAACGAGTCGTTCCGACGACAGATGGCTTTGCAGATGGTGGATGCTATGGCCCCGTTTGCTGGTTCTGGTTTGATCAACATGCAGGCGTTGGCCGCCCACGTGTTGCAGTTCGGTTTCGGTGTGAAGAACCCCGAACAGTTCATTCAGTCTGCTCCTGCTCCTATTGGTGGCCCCGAGATGGGTGGGCCGCCGCCCATGCCTCCGATGCCGCCTGAGGGTGGAGGAATGCCGATGGATTTGGGTGGTGCTATGGCACCTCCGCCCTCTACGCCTGAGGCGTTGTCGGGTGTTGATCCTGCCGTGCTCGCCGCTTTGTCGTCGCGCATGGGTATGGATCTTCCGAACTCCATGTAACGGATAATACAAAGTATTAGAGCAACCAATTAGGACTCCAGGAGTGATACAAGTGAGTGACAACTCAACAGATAGCCTTGACTTTGAACCCACCGAGGGTGGACAATTCGATGATGGGGGCGGAGCGGAAGCAGATGTACCGTTCCTTGATGTCAACGAATACTCCGATCACTATGTGACGGTAAAGGTTGACGGTGAGGAAATTTCGGTTCCTCTGTCGGAAGCAGTTGCTGGTTACAGCCGTCAAGCGGACTATACCCGCAAGACGCAGGAACTGGCGTCGCAAAAGCAAGAACTTCAATGGGCTTCTGCCATTCGGCAGGCATTGGACAACGATCCCTCTGGAACGATCGACCTTCTTGCAGAGCACTACGGAGTGACTCGCAAGCAGGCACAGGCAATGGTCGATGATGACCCGTACCTGAATGATTCCAACTGGGACGATCCCGTGGATAAGCGTCTGAAAGAGATTGACGAGCGTGTCAAGTCTTTTGAGCAGGCGCAAGCACAGGCGAAGCTGGAGATGGAGATCTCGCGTTTGCAAAGTAGGTACGGTGAAGAGTTTGATCCGCAAGAAGTTGTGTCGGCTGCGCTTGCGCAAGGCAACACGAATCTTGAAGCGGTGTTCAAGCAGATCGCTTACGACCGTCTTGCATCAAAGAAGCAGACTTCTGCAAAGAAGGAAGCAGACGTGAAAGAGGCGAAGAAAGCGGCATCCGTTGTTTCGGGTGCATCTTCTGCTCGCACAGCCAAGGATGACTCTGGGCCGATTCGTTCAATTGCTGACGCCTACAATGCCGCCAAGCGGCATCATGGCGTCTCCTAACCCAAGGAGTTACAATGTCTAACCCTAATTTCGACACTCTGCTGTCAACCACGATTGCGAACTACCGCAGGACGCTCACCGACAACGTGTTCACCGCACGCCCGTTGACCTTCTTCCTCATGGACAAGGGTCGCATCCGCATGCTCAATGGTGGCACCAAGATTGTGGAGCCGCTGATCTACGGCACCAACTCCACCGTCGCCTCGTACTCGGGCTACGACACCTTGTCGCTGACCCCGCAGGAAGGCATCTCGGCTGCCGAGTTCGATTGGAAGCAGTACGCTGTGTCCATCGCCATCTCGGGCATCGAAGAGGCCAAGAACAACGGCGAGCAGGCCATCCTGAACCTGTTGGAGTCGAAGATCATGCAGGCCGAGGAGTCCATGAAGGAAGGCTTCAACCAGATGTTCTTCGGTGACGGCACGGGCAACTCGGGCAAGAACTGGCTGGGTCTCGGTGCTATCGTCGAGTCGGGCAACACCGTTGGTGGAATCAACTCGGCTACCGCTGGCAACGAGTACTGGCGTTCGTACGAGGAGAACACCGCTGGTGCGCTCACTCTCGCCCAGATGACGACCGCTTACAACAGCGTGTCGGTCGGCAACGATCACCCCGACATGGTGCTCACCACTCAGACCCTGTTTGAGAAGTATGAGAGCCTGCTCCAGCCGCAGTTGCGGTACACCGACACGAAGACCGCTGATGCGGGCTTCCAGAACCTGCTGTTCAAGGCCGCTCCCGTGGCTTACGACGTGCATTGCACCGCTGGTGTCGTGTACTTCCTGAACAGCAAGTACCTCACCCTGGTCGGTCACAGCGACAAGTGGTTTGCGAACACCGAGTTCGTGCGTCCCGAGAACCTGGATGCCCGCTACTCGCTGATCATGTGCTACGGCAAC
>Ga0172367_10007947_pt1 | contig 11975 bp, 6 predicted proteins | sample Lak10m_FD_114542 | JGI IMG/M metagenome (GOLD analysis project Ga0172367, IMG submission 114542) | Freshwater microbial communities from Kabuno Bay, South-Kivu, Congo - kab_022012_10m | ecosystem: Environmental > Aquatic > Freshwater > Lake | place: Democratic Republic of the Congo: South-Kivu...
AGTTCCGACTGCATCCGGGCAAAGGCGTTGAAGCGCCGTACCGCCAGTTCCAGCACTGGCTTCACCCGCTCCTTGCGCAGGCCGTCGACCACATAGGCGGATACGCCGGCATCGATCGCCGCACCGATCATCGCATCGTCGGACTGATCGACGAACATCGCAATCGGCCGGGCAAGCGCGCGGCTCACCGTCAACATCTCCTCCAGCGTATCACGGCTGGGGCTGCCAAGATCCATCAGCACCACATCAGGCGCCATCCGCTCCAGCCGGGCAACGAAGGCCCCGCGCGGCGGGACGATATGAATATCGTCATAGCCCGCCTCACGCAGCCCTTCTTCCAGGACCGTCGCTCTCAATCCGCTGTCGTCGATGATGACAATTCGCATGGCGCCCCTTTGGATACGCCCATAGCAGCAGTCCGACGGCTCAGGTCAATCGAAAGCGAACGGCAATCGCCGGATCATTTCCGCGTGCCGCCGGCGACGATGTCGTCCACGTCATGGATGACGCCGTTCATCATCACCTTCTTCACCTTGAAGGTGTTGGCAATGTCGGCGCGCGGATCGCCGTCGACCAGCGCGATGTCGGCCAGCTTCCCGGCCTCCAGCGTGCCCGCATCCAGGTTCAGCGCCATGGCCGGATTGACGGTCGCCGTCTGGAGCGCCTGGAACGGCGTCAGGCCGGCATCAACATAGGAGGAAATCTCCGCATGGAGATTGGTCGAAATCATCGTGTCCGTGCCGGCGACCACATGCGTACCGGCATCATACATCTTCTTGAGACTGACCTGCATGCCGCCGAACATCGGCCGGATCATCCCTTCCAGCGGGCTGCGTTCCGTAATCGATTTTTGCGCCCAGATCGGGAACAGCTTGATACGCGGGTCATTCATATAATCAGGATGCTTGGCGAGATAGCCTGACAGTGCCCCGAACATGGTCGGCGTCAATGTGCGACCGCTGCGGCCGAACAACTGGACGACATCGTCATAGGCAATACCCAGCGGCCCCTGCTTTGGCGAATAGCCACGCCGGCTGGTCGCCCCCAGATGCTCGGTGCCATCGACGCCGGTATAGGCGGCAGGGAAGATTTCATGCCCCGAAACCGGCACACCCATTTCATGCGCCGCCTCGACGATGCGACGCTGGCCGAAATCGGTCATCCGCACATAGCTTTTGAGCAGATCATATTTCAGCGCCTTGGCCCGCGCCAGTTCGCGCTCCAGATGGGCGGGGCCAGAGACGGCGACGCCCATCTTGTAATAGACGCGCTGCCATTCCAGCAGCGGGCTCGCCGTATAGAAGCGCGGGCTGAGGCGGATGCCGGCTTCGCTCGCCTCTCGATCCTCGATCGCGTCATAGACCATGGTGCCGGGATCACGCACCGTGGTGATGCCATAGGCCAGCCAGGCCCGTTCCAGATTGGATCCGAAATCCTTCTGGATATGGGCGTGATATTCGATCAGGCCGGGGATGGCGGTCAGGTTGGGGGCATCGACATAATTTGCCGATGCATCGCGCCGAGACGGATCATGGGCGCGGATCTCAGTGATACGATTGCCGTCGATCACGATATCCTTGTCCAACTGGGTTTCGTCCTTCACGGAATCGACCAGCTTGCCGACATGAATGATGGTGCGTCCGGTGGGTTTGGCCAGCGTGTAGTTCAGCGTCAGCGGGACCGGCGCCACCACCCCGGTTTCCAGATTGACGGTCTTCATGCTGTCATCGGATTGGAAGAGGATCGTCTTGCTATCCCCGGTCCAGGTCGGGAAAAAGGCGGTATCGGATGCCAGTGCTCGCGGCGGCCCCAGCGGTTTGCCATCCTTGTCTACCGGCCATATCTTCAACAGGCCTTCGTAGATGCCTGCCATCTTCGTGCCATCGGGTGACCAGACCGGCCCGCTGCCGCTGCGCGTGTCGAGCGACATATTGTCTTCGGGGATCTGCCAGAACGGCTCGCTCTTGCCGTCCGTGGGGATCATGTAGACCTGGTTGGTCCCCTCGCGGAAGCTGCCGGAAAATTTGTGCGAAAGGCTGATGACGACATATTTGCCGTCGGCCGACCAACTGGGGCTGCCCGGCTGGCCCAGCGAGGTCTGGAGACGCGTAACCTGGCCGGTGGCGACATCCACCATGCACACGCCCGCAACACCCCATTGGCCGTCAATGTCCAGGAACGCGATCTTCGTACCGTCGGGCGACCAGGCCGCGCCGAGCGGCTGGGTATCCATATTGACGATCTGGCGATCCTTGCCGGTGGCAAGGTCACGGATGAACAGTTCGGGCAGCCCACCGTTGCGATCGGAGGAATAGGCAATGCTCTTGCCGTCCGGCGACCAGGCCGGGTCAGCATCCAGCGCGGCGTCCTTGGTCAGATTTTCAGGCACGCCCCCCTTGGTCGAGACAAGATAGAGATCGCCGAGCGCGACGAAGGCAATTTTGCTGCCATCCGGCGAAATCCTGGGATGCATGATCCCCAATGCCTTGCGCGGCGCGGTGGAATCCCAATCGCGCTTGGCGCGCGTATAGCGGGGCTTGGTCGCTTCCAGCGTGGCCGCGAAATCCACCATGGCCAGCTTGCCGCCGGTACGGTGATGGATCTTGCCATCAGAGACATAATGATAGCCATTCTTGCCCCAGGACACGCGAAATGGCGCGACCACTTCGGAACCGCTGACCGTCTGGCCATCGATCTGGAGATAGGAGCCCTTGGGATCGGACGCGATATAGGCCAGTTGACCGGTCGGCCCGTAGGAGGGCGCATCGAGCCGCATGCCGTCGATCGCCTTGAGCGGGCTTTCCTTGCCATCCGCCAGGCTGGTGACGAACAGAGCCCCCTTCATCGCATTTTCCTGACTGGAATAGGCGATCTTCGTGCCATCGGGCGACCAGGTCGGCATGCGATCTTCAAGCGGGCCCTTGGTAACCTGTTTCAGTTGACCGCTGGCCAGATCGATAGTCCAGATGTCATAGCTTGTCCCCGAACGATCGGATGAAAAGGCAATGCTCTTGCCGTCGGGCGAGAAGATGGGCTCCCGATCATCATAGGCGCCATTGGTCAGCTTCTGCGCGTCGGTGCCGTCGGGCCTGATCGTCCACAGGTCATAGCCGCCATCGCGATAGGCGAAATAGGCCAGATGCGATCCATCCGGCGCCCAGACCGGCTGGCGCGCATCCCAGAAATAATCGGTGATGCGCTTCGCCTTGCCCCCGTTGGCGGGCATGATCCACAGACTGCCCTGCAGGTCGATGGCGAGCCATTTACCATCGGGCGATACCGACACCGCCATCGACGTGCCTTCATGCACATCGAACGCGACCGGGGTCTCGCCGCCGGGCGGGGGCAGATTGGCCGGCTGGGCATAGGCCTGGACGGCGCCGGCCGACAACAGGGCCAGCGACAGAAGCTTGAAGGCAGATTTCATCGGATCGATCCCCTTACCAACCAAATATATAGCGTTCGCGGCGCACATCCGCGCCACCGCGCAGCGTGCCGCTGCCTGGCACCACGCCGGCCGCGACGATGCCAGTCGACACCGCGAACGGCCCCAGCACGTCCAGCTTGTGACCGCGCGCGGTCAGATCGTCGCGCACCGCCTGGGGCACGCGATCCTCGATTTCCAGCACGCCCGGCTCATCCTTCTTGATGCCGAAGGAGCCGTGGAAATGATTGGAGTTGATGCGCGGCGCCTCGATCGCGGCCTGGAGCGGCTGGTTGAAGGCCAGCACCCGCAGCAGCACGTTCATGATCTGCTGATCCTGATTGTCGCCGCCCGGCGTCCCGATCGCCAGATAGGGCTGGCCGTCCTTGAGCACCATCGATGGCGACAGGGTGGTGCGCGGCCGCTTGCCCGGCACCAGGACATTGGGGCTTTCCGGATCAAGGTCGAACACGGTCAGGCGGTTGCTCATCGGCACGCCGGTATCGCCCGCAATATAGGCGCCGCCCAGCATCCAGCCGGAACTGGGCGTGCAGGAAAAGAGGTTGCCGTCCTTGTCCACCACCTCGATCGCCGTCGTGTCGGCGGTCGGCTTGGGCGGGGCCTTCAACATATGCGGCGTGAATTGCGGCGTGGTCCGCGCCTTGCCCTCGAACGCCCAGGGATTGCCGAAGCGATGCTCCAGCGAGGCACGCGGGCCGATCTGCCTGGCCCGCTGCGCCGCATAGTCCTTCGACAACAGTCCCTTCATCGGCACCGTCGCGAAATCGGGATCGCCAAAATACATGTTGCGATCGTCGAAGGCGAGCTTGATCGCCTCGGCAACGGTGTGGAGATAGGGTGCAGAGCCCGGCTCCATCGTCGCGATCCCGGCCGCCTCGGCAATGTTGAGCGCCATCAGCATGGCCGGCCCCTGGCTCCAGAACCCCGCCTTGCAGACCTGATAGCCAAAGACGCTGGTCATCGCCGGCGCCTCGACCTTGCCCTTGTACTTGGCCAGATCCTCATAGCGCATCAGGCCGCCGTCCCGCTCCATCGCGGCGCCGATCCGGCGGGCGATGTCGCCCTTGTAGAAGGCATCGCGCCCGGCCTGGATCGCGGCCTTGCGATCGCCGCTCTTCTTGAACGCCGCAGCATCCGCGTCGGCGATGATCCGCATCGTGCGGGCGAGGTTGGGCTGGCGGAAAATCTCCCCGGTTTTGGGCAATTGGCCACCGGGATAATAAGCGTCGTAGGCGTCCTTATATTTGGACGTCGCCTTCTGCTGGCTGACAAACACTTCGGCCAGGAAATTATACATGACGAAGCCGTCGGCCAGCTCGATCGCGGGCTGCATCACTTCATGCAGGCCCATCGTGCCGTTGAGCTGCAGCGCGAGCGCCATCGCATCGACCATCGCCGGCACGGTGCCGCCATTGGGGCCATTGCCCGGAATGACGCCGGCATCGGCGAACTTGTCGGGCGTGGCCAGCCCCGGCGCGACGCCCTGGCCGCTGATCAGCGACACCTTCTTCGTCTTGCCGTCATAGATGATGGTCGGCGCTTCGCCGCCAAAGCCGAAATGCGAAATCTCGGTCACGGCCGCGGCAAAGACCGCCGCCACGCCCGCGTCGGTCGCATTGCCGCCGGCCAGCAGGATGCGCGTCCCCGCCGCCACGGCATAATGGCGCCCGGCCGCAACGATGCCGAACTGACCGACGATTTCCGGCCGCAGCGTTTCGCCGGCGCTAACCAATCTGGTTGGCTCGATCGCCGCCTTGCCGGGCTTTGCCGGTGCATTGCCCGCCTGGGCGGAAGCCGGCCCGGCACCCGCGACCAAGGCCGCACCGGCCATGGCCGACGCCGCGAACTCCCGCCGGGTCACCCCCTGCTTTGCGTTATCGCTCATCGATGGAATCCCCTGTTTTCGGCCTGTCCGGCATCACCCGAGGGAAGGCGTTCGCCGGCCGATACGCGCAACAACGAGCCAACCCGATTTTTCCGCTATATGCCGGTAAATCCGATTTTATTTCAAAAATATTTCGAAACATATGGTGGAAATTTCATGCCCATCAGTTCTAGCGCAATGAACGCGCACAATGGTGGGTGTTGTGCCCGGAAAAAGCCTTGCCGTCGTGAGGGCGACAGCAGCAACGATTTCCCACGCAAGGGATGATGCCGGAACTCCAGTTTTTCGGGAGGGCCTGCAAATGCGCTATCTGAACGGTCATCAATAAGCATGGGTCGCTGCACGCGTCGTGCGGCGCCGACATTTGCCGACCTCCCCAAACTCTGAACCGGAAAGGCACCTTTGCCTAACGGCGCGAAGCTTCAGGCTTCATCACAGGGGAACAATAATGACGAGAGAAAGAGGAAAGACGCTTTTCGCCTTAACCACCGCCCTAACCAGTGCCAGTCTCTGGGCGTTGACGGCCAGCATGGCCCAGGCCCAGTCCAGCACAGAAGCCGCCCCGCAGGCCGGTGAACCGGCCGCTGCGGAAATCGTCGTCATCGGTTCCCAGATCAAGGGCGCCAATACCGCCGGTGCGCTGCCGGTCAGCCTGGTCGGCGAAGAGCAGATCGAGGCAGTGGCCGCCGTTTCGGGTGCCGACCTCTATCGCTCCATCCCGCAACTGGGCGGCGTTACCTTCAACGAACAGGTGCTGGGCGGCGGCAATGCCAATGCCGCGCGCGGCGACGTATCGACCGTTTCGCTGCGCGGCCTGGGCCAGGGCAATACGTTGCTGCTGATCAACGGCCGTCGCACCGTGCTGCACCCGACATCGCAGGCGATCACCGGCGTCGTCGATTCCGGCGTCCCGACCTTCGGCTACAACGCCAACACAATTCCCGTCGGCAATATCGAGCGCGTCGAAGTGCTGCGCGATGGCGCGGCCGCGCTCTATGGCTCTGACGCGGTCGCCGGCGTCGTCAACAATGTGCTCCAGTCCGATTACAAGGGCGCCAAGTTCGACGTCCAATATGGCGGCGCGGAAGGCACCAATCTGCGCGAATTTGCCGCCAATGGCCTGGTCGGCTTCGACTTCAACGAAGGCCGCGGCAATATCTCGATCTTCGGCGGCTATGCCCAGAAGTCGAAACTCTATCTCAGCGACCAGGACTATACCGCCAGCGTCGACCGGCGCGACTATGTCGCCGGCACCCCCTTCGCCAATGTGGCGGCGTGGAACGGCACCAGCACCAGCACGCCCTGGGGCACCTTCCGCGTCGTCCGCCCCGGCGGTGGCGCCAATTTCCTCAACCAGACGCTCACCAGCAACGGCACTGCCTTCACCAACAGCTCGGGCCAGTTCCACATCCAGCCCAGCGCCAATGCCGGTTGCCGGATCGCGTCGGGCACGCCCGACACCTGCTATGATGACGGCAATGGCGCGACGGAAATGTCGGGCGCGGATTCCAACCTGCGCTTCAATTCGCCGGCGACCTTCGACGACCTGACCGCCCAGCCTTCGGTCAAGCGCATCAACATCTTCTCCTACATCAACTATGAACTGTCGGACGCCCTCTCCTTCTTCGGCGAGGTCGGCTTCTATCGCGGCAAGACCAGTTCGACGATCGGCGCGCCCGGCTCGCTCGCCAACATCCCGATCACCGTGGCGGCCAATGCCTATTGGAACCCGCTCGGCCCGGTCGGATCGCCCAACCGCCTGCCCGGCCTCGACCTTTCGGTGGTCCCGGCCGAGGGTCTGCCGGTCCAGATCACCTCGCTTAGCTATGTCGATGTGGGATCGCGCAAGGTCGACGTGACCAATTACCAATATCGTTTCCTGGGCGGCCTGCGCGGCAGTATCGGCGATTTCGACTGGGAATCGGCCGGACTCTACACTTGGGCCACGGCCAAGGATACGCAGGAGAATTTCTCCAACACGCTGCTGCAACAGGCGATCAACAAGACCACGCCCGACGCCTATAATCCGTTCAACGGCGGCTGCGTCGACACGCCCTCGATCGGCGACTGCACACCCAACAGCCAGTCCACGATCGACAGCTTCATGATCGAGGCGACCCGCAAGACCCGCACCTCGCTGGCCCTGTGGGACTTCAAGGTGTCGAACGCCAATCTGCTGGGCCTGTGGGCCGACAACAGCATCGGCGTCGCGGCCGGCATCGAATGGCGGCGCGAAACCTATCATGACAATCGCTCCACCTATCAGGGCGGCATTGCCGGGGTCGACACCACCTATACCGACGCGGTCACCGGCGTCTTCTATGGCTCCGACCTTGGCGGCGCCAGCCCCAGCCCGGACGTGCGCGGCAAGCGCAATGTGAAGTCCGCCTATGCCGAACTCGCCATCCCGATCTTCAGCCCGGAAATGGAAATCCCCATGTTCCGTCGCCTGAATTTCCAGGTCGCGGGCCGTTACGAGGATTATAGCGACGTCGGGTCTGTGGCGAAGCCCAAGATCGCGGGGTCGTGGGAATTGCTGGAGGGCATGATGCTGCGCGGCTCCTGGTCGCAGGGCTTCCGTGCGCCGAACCTGGAGGTCATCAACACCTCCACGCTCGATCGCGTCAATGGCGGCTTCGACTATGTGCTGTGCGATGCCGATGTCCGATCCGGGCGCGCGACGAACTTCTCCAGCGCGGTCTGCAACGTGTCGGTGCTGCGTCGCAGCGGCGGCAACCCGAACCTGAAGCCGGAAGAATCGACCAGCTGGAGCTTCGGCGCCGTGCTGTCGCCGAAACTGGGCGATGGCCTGGGCAAGGTCACCTTCACCGTCGACCGCTGGAAGATCCAGCAGAAGAATGTCGTGGGCCTGCTCGACTATCAGAATGCGCTCAACCTCGACTATCTGCTGCGCACCCAGGGCAGCAGCAACCCCAACGTCATCCGCCGCGATCCCACGGCGGACGATATCGCCCGCGTCGCCGGCACCGGCCTCGCGCCGGTCGGCGAACTGCTCTACGTCGTCGCCAATTTCCAGAATCTGCTGCCGGTGACCGTTCAGGGCATCGACTTCAATCTGGACTATTTCCTGCCCACGACGTCGGTCGGCACCTTCTCGCTCAACGTGAATGCCTCGCGCCTGATCAGCTATTATGTCGACGCCCCGGCGGGCGTGCAGCAGGTGATCGCGGGACAGGCCGCTGGCGAGATCAATGCCGGCGTGCCGATCCAGGGCGGCGGCGATGTGATCGGCCGCGATGGCCAGCCGCGCTGGCGGCTTTCGGCAACCTTCGACTGGTCGCTCGGCCCGTGGAAGATCGGCGCCTACACGCAGTATAGCGACAGCGTCTATGAAAATGGCGTGCGCGATGCGTCCGCCAATCCCTGGACGGTGAAGGGCCAGACGACGGTCAATCTCTATGGCCAATATACATTCAAGAATGATGGACCGTTGAACGGCACCACCGTTCAGATCGGCGCGCGCAACATCTTCGACAAGGATCCGCCGCTGGCATCGGGCGGCTATCTGTCGAACCTCTACCAGCCGCAGGCGCGCTACTGGTACACCAGCCTGAAGAAGGTCTTCTAAAGGCTTGCAAGACATGGGCACGGCGCGATGGCGCCGCGCCCATGTCCTCCTTTTCCTTTCCCCTGCAAGGTCGCCCCGCCATGTCCGATACGCCCCCGTCCTTCCTGGATCGCCGCGAAATGCTGGCCGCCGGCCTTGCCGGCATGGCGCTCACCGCCCTGCCCGGCCGTGCCCTCGCCCAATCGGGCGCACGCGCGCCCGACGCGCCCCGCACCGGCAGCGCCAGCGTCGCCGCGCATCGGGTCGAAGTGCCCATGCCGCATGGCGGCGTGACCGCCGGCCATCCACTGGCCGCCATGGCCGGCACCCGCATGCTGATGCAGGGCGGCACCGCCGCCGATGCCGTGGTCGCGGCGATGGCGGTCATGAACGTGGTCGAACCCTGGGCATCGAGCGCGGGCGGCAACGGCTTTGCCACCTGCCTCGATCGCAAGACCGGCAAGGTCCAGTCGCTGGCCTTTACCGGCGGCGCGCCGCGCCTGCTCGATCCCGATGGCGATCCCAAGGCGCTGGATCATGGCCCCAAGGCATTGACCGTTCCCGGCGCCTTTGGCGGCTGGATCGCGCTGGCCCGCCGGTTCGGCAAATTGCCGCTCTCGACCCTGCTCGAACCGGCGATCGGCTATGCCCGCGACGGCCACCCGCTCGATGCCTCCATCGCCATGTTCATCACGCGGGCGCAGAAGATGCTGGCACTTTATCCGACCAGCGCGGCGATCTTCCTGCCCGGTGGCCAGCCCCCGGCGCCCCGTTCCATCTTCCGCAATCCCGATCTGGCCCGCAGCTTTCAGGCCCTTGCCGATGCGGAGAGCCAAGCGCTCAAGGGCGGCGCCGATCGGGATCGCGCGCTGCAGGCGGCGCATGACTATTTCTACACCGGCCCGATCGCGCAGGAATTTGCCCGCTTCTCGACACAGACCGGCGGCTGGCTGCGGCTCGATGACCTCAAGGCCTATCAGCCGCGCTGGGACGATCCGGTGACGACCAATTATCGCGGGCTGGACGTCTATTGCAGCCCGCTCACCTCGCGCACGGGGCTCGAATTGTGCGAACAGCTCAATCTGGTCGAGGGGTTCGACCTCGCCGCGCTGCCCGCCGACGATCCGCTCTTCACCCATTATCTGATCGAGGCGATCAAGGTCGCAAAGGCCGATGTCTATAAATATGCCGCCGATCCCAAATTCGCGCAGACGCCGGTCGAGGGACTGCTGTCCAAGCGCTTCGCCGCCGAGCGACGCAAGCTGATCGATGCGGCCCGTGCGGGCCTTTATCCCGAAGGCGGCAATGCCGCCGCCTTCGAGCGGGCCGCGCTGGAGCGGGCACGGCAGGATTTCGCGCATCAGGGTGATGATCACACACGCGGCGGCGACACCACCAGCCTGTCGGCGGTCGATGCCGACGGCAATGCCATCGCGGTCACGACCACCGTCGGCGGCGGCTTCGGCACCTTCCTGGTGATGGGCAATACCGGCATGTTGTTCAACAACGGCCTGCGCCTCGGCTCGTCCGCCCCCTATGCCGGCCATCCCAACAAGGTCGCACCGGGCAAGATCGCCCTGCTCGGCAATGGCCCGACCATCGTCCTCGACAAGGGCCGGCTGAAACTGGTCTTCGGATCGCCCGGCGGCGAGACGATCGGCCAGACCCAGTTCCAGTTCCTGGTCAACGTCGTCGATCGCGGCCTGCCGATCCAGGCCGCGATCGAAGCACCGCGCTTCGCGCTCGACGCCGATCCCAATTTCTACAGGCCCGGCGCGGCGATCACCGTACAGGCGGAACGACGCTTCCCGGACGCCACGATCCAGCGCCTGACCACGATGGGGCACAAGGTCGAACTGGTCGGCCCCTATGCGATCGGCAGCGTGCAGGGCATTTTGGCCGACCCATCGGGCGCCCGCATGGCCGGTGCCGATCCCCGCCGCATGGGCTATGCTGTGGGTTATTGAGCAAGCCGGCCAGTCGCGGTGACGCGGCTGACCGGCTCAGGTCAAGGCTGCACTATTCCGGCAAGCCTTCCTCGCTTGCCGCATAACCGGTGGTGCGCAGCAGGCTGCGGCCGCGGCTATAGGCGAAATAGAGGGCCAGGCCTGCCAGGTTCCACAGGCCGAAACGCAGCAGCGTCTTTTCAGGCAGGCTGATCAGCAGATAGATGCAGCCGACGATCGCCAGCGTACCGACCAGATAGGGCTGCGGGCAGCGGAAGACGCGCTTCATCTCGGGCGCCTTCCGGCGCAGCGCCATCATGCAGCCGGCGACCGCGATGAAGGCGATCAGCGTGCCGGCATTGGCCAGTTCGGCAATCTCGTCCAGGCGGAAGAAGCCGGCGACGGCCGCGACGAAGACGCCGGTTTCCAACTACAAGGAGTACGTAGCTTATGCAAGATCCAAACCCGGGCAGGTGAGCATCGCCTCGGCCGGCAACGGCTCCTCCAACCATCTGGCTCTGGAAATGATGATGCGTCAGGCCAACCTGCAACTGGTGCACGTGCCGTATAAAGGCAGCGGCCCGGCGATCAACGATCTGCTCGGCAGCCAGGTGGAAAGCATGATGGACCAGATGACCGCGTCCATTGAACACATACGCAATGGCCGCATCAAGCCGCTGGGCATCACCGCGCTCAAGCGTTCGCCCATGCTGCCCAATGTCCCGACGCTCGATGAGCAGGGACTCGGCGGCTTCGAAGCCGGCACCTTCACCGGCCTGTTCGCACCGGCAGGCACGCCGCCCGCGGTGCTGGACAAGTTGCATGCCGCGTTGCAAAAAGCGCTCGCCGACGAAACCGTGCGCAAACGCTACGAATCCATGGGCGTCGAAATCATGCACATGACCCGCCCCGAATTCAACGCGTTCGTGATGGCCGATTATCAGAAATGGCTGAAGGTTGCGCGCGACGCGAACATTTCGATCCAGTGAGCGGCGCGGGTTCGGGCACGGCCGGCGCCTGCCCTGAATCCGCCTAGAGCCAGGGCTTGAGCCAGCCCAGACCGGCGCTGGTGGCGCCCTTGGGCCGGTATTCGCAGCCGACCCAGCCGGCGTAGCCGAGTTCGTCCATAAG
>Ga0172367_10007948_pt1 | contig 11975 bp, 3 predicted proteins | sample Lak10m_FD_114542 | JGI IMG/M metagenome (GOLD analysis project Ga0172367, IMG submission 114542) | Freshwater microbial communities from Kabuno Bay, South-Kivu, Congo - kab_022012_10m | ecosystem: Environmental > Aquatic > Freshwater > Lake | place: Democratic Republic of the Congo: South-Kivu...
AGATTTAGCTATGGACCAGCAAATCCCAGATTATAAAGCAATTATGGTTACAAATAGATTATGGCCATCTGATAAACTAAATATAATGTATTTGACTTTGCTTTGATCGGATTGGGGTAATATGTGGTGATTTTTCTCTGATAAAAAAGATATTGCCAAAAATATATTATCAAATTCAGATAAAACACTTTCTATTACTACTATGCTTGTAGATCCTCAAGCAGTAAAAAAGGTTTGATATGTAGTTAGACAGGATTGAAAAATTATGAATTATGATAGTTTGTCTACTTCTTTAACTATTTCAGGATGAAATATTTTTGTAAAAGTTTGAGAAACTACTAATTTGATTGGTAATATCTTACTTTGAAATAAATCAGACTTTGCATATTCTAAAATAGCAGATTTTTCTACTAATTTAGGCTGAAAAAATATCTATTATATAGCTGAGCCTACTGATAGTGTAGTTACATCTAATATATTTGATAATAAATCGATACTAATCAATTGACAAACAATAGTTAATTTTGATGACTCTTATATTTCTACTGATGCTAAGATAATTCTTTCTTCTGAAAATAATGGTGATTACTGAAAATTTGATGTATTGTACAAATGAAAACTTGTATGAAATATACTGATTCATAGAAATGATACTTATATTCTGGATAATAATAGTAAAGACAATATTTGATGAGATTATTCTTATACAATATGATTTTCCGAAGGTAGTACAAACCTAAAAAGATGAATATTTTTATATAATATAGAAGCTGCACTTTCTGGGCTACCAAAATCTTATAAATCGTTAGAGGATTCAGTAGATTCAGATTTAGACATTTGATTTAAATGAGATTTTAAGAATATCTCAAATTTTGCAAACGGGAATAATGTATGAGACTCTACAAAGGCTTTTGCTTCGGATTTGTTGATAAACTATGGTGATCCACTTGTAACTAGAATATCAAAAAGTGATAGTATAGAATCTACAAAATATGATTGATGAATTGGTAAATTGATTTATTCTGATACAAAATGATGAATATTGAAACCTATATCTATGGATTTTAACAATGACTGACAAAAAGATCTTATAATAGCATACAAGGATTGATCTATTAGAATGTTGAAAAATTATGGTTGAAATGATAATTTTTCTGATCTTGGAGAGTTTATGGTAATTGCTGATTGAATAAAAGATATATATGCATGAGATATAGATGGTGATATGTATGAAGATTTGATAATCAGAACAAATAAAGATACACTTAGAGCTTATCTAAACAAAAATTGAATGATGGAAGTTGATGGTAGGCCTGTTTGTTTGGATATAGATACTGATGATCCTCAGTCTGTTAAATATGTTTCTCAATTGTTTTTTAAGGATATGAATCAAGATTGAAAACTTGATATAGTTTCTAGTGATAGAAAACAAGATATAAAAATATTCTATGGTTGAAAATCTGATAAATGATACAATTATATTTCTAATGAGATTATGACTTGTGATAGTGGTTGGTATGATAGACAAAAAGATAATATCAAATTTGTGAAATCTTATGCACTTACTGTCAATCCATTACAAAAAATTTATGACCAAAGTTTGATTACTTGGGATAGTTTGACAAATCCTAATTCAACAGCTACTGCTTCTAGTATCGCTTCTTGATGGACACAAACATTATGACTTCAGACTTTTTCATCTGATGCAATATTCGGAGGTAGCTCAAATTCATCTGATGTAAATTTTTATAAAATAGCTTATCTTGACTGAACTTCTCCTCTTGAAGTATATAAGGTGTTTACTGATATCAATGGTTGACAGCTTATTAAATGAGATTTAGTTAAAATTGATGTATATGTAAAAGCTATCAAAAACACTACTGCTTCATATATAGAAAACCTTATGTGACCTTGGCTTGTGCTTAGAGATAATGCTGGTAAAATCGCTACATTTTCTAATTGAACATTGTCATTAAATTCTAATATAAATTGGAAACTTGATTGATACCAGTTTATGATAGAAGATTTGGCTTTGAAAGCTTGAGAGCAAATTTGATTTTCCTATATGGTGAATTTTGCGTGAACTGATGTTATGAAAATAGATGTAGATACATTTAATGATGATAAATATCCAGATATTAAGGTTTATCCTAGTGATGGTTGTATAAAATGATATTGGATGTTTTATGCAAAAAATGAAGGGAAAGATTACGAAGAAAAAAGTGAAGAGCTACTAGACAAATATGTTTCAAAAGTTAGTGATCTACAAAGCTGAAACAATCAAGTTTATAGTGGAATTTTGCAATGAATTAAAAATTCTATGAGTGGTTCTGATTTAAGTTCTTTATTTAGTATGACAGATAATTGAACTTCTATAGATTGATGATTTTTCCAAAGTGTCAAAAATGGTTGAGACCTGGAACTTTCTTTGAATGTTGATTTATTCGGTGAACAATTGAATTGATACAAAAACGATCTTATGAGAACTATGAGAAAACTATGTAAGTGATTTGTATTTGGAAAAGCTAGTGGTTGTGATACACCAGCAATACCTTTTAATATAGCTCTGTTGGCACCTTGAAAAATGTCAGGAGGTTGATGTTTTACTGATGTTATGGGTGCATTAGGTATAGATCCTATGTGAAGTGCTATGGACGCATTAGGTATGTGAGGTGCATGATGATGATTTGGTGATTTAATGAATGTATATCAAGATTGAATTCCAATGTTTTGGTTCCCAGGTAAATTTTGAATTCCTAGCGCTAATTGATGTACAGAATTGTATTTACCAAATACAAAAACCAAACTAAGTAATAAAATTACAGATATGGCTCCATGATGATGTGCTATTGAATGAGTTCCTTCTATGATAAGATTATATGTAGCTCCTACAACTACTATGTCAGTAGGTTTTGGTGCATGTTTTGGCCCATATAAAGCCGGTATGAATATTCCAGCTCCTTTTTCTGCATTTATGTGAAATTGTGTTGCTGCAGCTATGCCATTAAATCTTTATAGTTGTCCACAACAAAAAGTTTGACCTTTAAGTTATGCTATAGAAAGATGGCAATATGAGCTTTCTAGGATAGGTTCATGTAAAAACTATAATCCTTATGGTAGACAGTGATCTCCATTTAATCTTACTTCAAATTATCAATCAGCTTGATTCCAGCCTACTTTGAATGATTGAACTTATTTATGAGTAGTAAATTTAAATACTTATCCATCAGATGTTGATGCTAGTTTTCTTTGATGAATAATAAATTTACAATGATGAGTTAATATTAATAACAAAATATGAATTTGAGATGTTAAATGAATATTTTCTTGTATCATCCAAAAATGGTTGGATAATCAAATAAGATATATTATAAATAATCTTACTAGTATGACTATGTACTTATTCTTACCAGATTTTGATGATGTTACACAATGATTTAAAGATTTGAAAAACTGAGTAGAAAGTATTCCTTGAGCTGTAGATAAATCTTATTCGGATTTGAAAAGTATCAAAATGTTTGGGCCTAAATCGACTGAAACTGAGTCTTCTATAGTTCCTGCAGAAATTAGGGATAATATTCCTAGAAGAGAGGCTATGAAAGCTATATGAAAAAATTTATCAAATCCTTTTGAACAAATATCAAACTTGTTCGAGGAAACTCCTCTTATAAAAATATACAATAGAAGTCTAGCGATTCAAGTTCCATTTTTGTTTATGGAAGATGTAGAAAGATATTTTGCTTATCTTAGAGAATGGTTGGAAAGAAACGAAGCTATACTAAGGGAGTGGGAAAATGTTTGAAGAGATATTTCTTGAACTTGTGATTCAAAAACAACACAGGAGGAAAAACAACAATGTAATGAAACAGCAGGTCAATATTTTGATGCATCAGTGAAGGCTGGTCAGCTTGTTAAAAGTGTTAGAAAAAATATGAAAACTTTGCAAGCATACAAAGAGTACCCAATGAAATTGTATGAGTATGTTCATGCTACTGACAGATATTTATCTGAACTTTCTTGTATTTTGGAAAACTTTATATCATCTACAGTTGGATGGTTAAAACAAAATTCTACTAGATTTGAAAGATGGGTGGATTTTATAATACTCTTGATTTGAGTTATCAAAACATGGCAGTTACTTATAGATTTTTCCGTAAATTGGAAAGAAAAATGTGGTAAATGTAGACAAGACACATATGATTGAAATACATGTCTTTTATCTTTACTTTGTATAGATCTTCCTATATTACCTATTCCACCTTTCAAAATACCTGATATATATTTGGATTTTTCACATTTTGATCTTTGAATAGATATTATATTGCCTACTTTTAAGTTTGTACCTAGAAGAATAACTTTACCTAAGTTACCAGACTTGCCATTACCAAATAATTTTACATTCAATCTATCTTTACCTGATATCCCATTATTACCTGCGTTACCTGAGTTGCCTGAATTACCTTCATTTTTACCAAGATTTGATTTAGATTTACCATTACTACCTCCAGCACCAAAAATACCTGCATTATTACCTATGATTCAGATGATCTTGAGTATAGCAGAGTTTATATGAACTATTATTTGTATAATAAAAAATTGAGTATGATTGGTAGCAGAAGCTAATCTAAAACAAAGAATAGAACAGCTTACACAAAGAACTTGGTGATCAGATCCTTTTGATAGTTTTAGAATAACATCAATTAAACCACCACTTAAGTGATTTGATTTCAGAATGGATAGTTATGTTAATCTAAGATTTAATTTTGATCTTTTCTATCAGTTTGCACAAGCACTAAAAACATCTATAAATCAAACAACTTGAAAGATTATGAAAGATGTTAATAAAAAAGTACAAAGTATAGAAAAATCATGAAATTCAATCATGGAAGATAAACTTAAGTCACCATTCCAAGACTTGAAAGTAGATGTTGATTTAAATTCGTTCAATTCTACAAAATGAGGATATGATTTTGATAAGGCTTATAGTATATTGAAGTCATGACTTATGTATTTGAAAGAAACTGATTATAATGTAAATAGACAACAACAAGCACAAAAAATTATTTCTATGATAGATACAAATAAGAATATTTCTCCGAATATTTCTTGAGTTGAAGACATCAAAGATCAAACAACAAAAATTATTAAAAAGAAATCTTTGTATTATGAAGAACTTAGTAATAGAATTAAGTCAGATTATAATAATTTTTTGAAATCTATATGAAATAATGATAATACCTTGGTTTCAAATGATGATACAGAAATAAAACTTTCTACTAATTTATTCAATTGAAATAAAGAAACTGTTGATATTATCAAAAATCAAGAACATCCATATAAAACTTATATAGATATAAATACCCAGTATATGTGATGATTGAAGAAAGCTATAGAAACTCATACAGCAGAGGATTTGAATATGACTCAAGATGTTTATAAAAAAAGTACAAAATATATAAACGAGTTATATGCTTTGTGAAACGAGACTTCGTCTTATTTTGAAGATAAATCACTTATTGCTCAGGCCGATACATCTAGTTGAAATACTACATCTATATCAACTGAAACTTCTTCAAATTTAAATTCAAATCCTTCCGAACAAACACAATTGATGGACCTTACTCAATACATCCAATGATTATTTGTGATGGGTAGTGATTGATATTATCATAGTATAGTTAATTGGGAAGATTTCGGTCAAACCGTTTCAAAAAATCAAAGTTATACTATTACAGATATGAATTGAGATAATTCAAAAGATATCTTAATCTGGGACTGAAGTAATATATATGTAAAATACGCTGATCAACAGGATATATATACTAGTTCAAACAATAAAAAATATTCAGATTATTATATGGATGAAACATTCGAAAATGTTCAGGATATATTATCTAATATTGATAGTAGATGATTTTATAGTGTAGAATGAACAAAATTTAAAATCTGGGATTGAAAAGATGCTGTGAATAATTTCACTAGAGGTGCTCAAAGTAGTGATGTAATATCGTTTAGTGTTAAAAATGATAAATCGGATAACGACTGATATGTAATAGAACTTATCCAAAGAGTTGATGCTTTCAATGATAGACTTTCTTACTATTATATGTGAGATTTATTGGAGAAAAAATATGTACTTGTTGTTTGAAGTGGTTTTGATGAAAATAATGCTAAAGTTAGCTTAGATTGATTAAATTGATTTGCTTATGATCTTACCAGGTCTTTGGATATATTGAAAATTGCTAATGTAGATACGTCTTTGGATAGTATAACAGTTGCGATTGAGAATGTTGATAAAAAATGGTATTATGCTAAAATAGCAAAGCTTTCTAAAGATTGAAATACATATAGTAATGTTTGACCTTGGTCTCATCAAGAAACTTCTTGAAAACAAATTTGGGCTGATAAACAAGCTCCAACTGCTGATGTAAAACTTGTAAGAAAAAATAATGGTAAAGTAATATCTCAATGAACTAATTTAAAATGATATATTAGCTCTTATTATGATATAGTTGTAGACTGGACTGATAATTGAATGGTTAAGAAAACTTGGATAGAAAATTCTTCTTGAATACAAAATGAGTCTATATCAAAAACAGTTAAAATTGAAAATCTTTTCTTCACTTGAGAATCTACAAATACATATACTTTTGCAGCAGTTGATCAAGCTTGAAATATACAAAGGCAAAATGTGTCTTTGAGTATTGTTGTTCCTGATGTTTATGTTGATTCTATAAATCTAGATCAATGAACATTAGCCGATATTGTTGCAAAACTTTGAACTGATATAGATGAATGAAAGATTTCATTTGAAAGATTAAGACAAAATGCTTGGGAGGTTTTGACAGGTTATTCAAATCTTTGACGTTATTCATCTTTTGATATAACTACTAATCAAAATACTATACAGTGAAAATATTTCAAACTTGATAACCAGATATATCTTTATGATGACTTCAAAAATAAGATAGGAACTATTGATATGGAAAATTGAAATATCAATATAGATTCAGCTTACCAGAATAATTATGAAATATATGTAGATTACAAACAAAATTATCCATATGTATGAATAAAAGATAAGAATCAAAATAAAGATATATTCCAAATATTTATGCAAGTAGAAAAACTTGATTCAGTAGCTCCTATCACTGTTTATAATAATTACGAGATAAAACAATTATCTTGAAGTATGTTTGGTGATTTTAGTGATTGATATTGTATAAAAAATCCAGAAACCGGTTGTGAGGTATTTGTGGGTAATGCATGAATTTATGCACTTTCTCCTTATGCGTCTTTATTAAATGGTAAATATAGATTTGACGCTACTTCAAATAGTGTTATTTATCAAATATTTAATGATAAGTCAGTAAGAGTTTGAGAAATAAAATTTACCCCAAAATCATTTAGATAGTATTTATTAATATAGAATGAAAAAAATACAAATTAGACCCAATTTATTTGTTAAGTTATGAATGTTTATCACATTTATGTCTTTTTTATGTTTTTCTTATTCATTTGCTGTTGATACTATTTCTTATGATTGTTGATTAGGTAAACAGTCCTGGGAATCTTTGGAAAAAAATATTACAGAGTTGACTAAGGACTTTCAAATACTAAAAGTAAGGGAGGTTGAAGTAGCTCATCAAAACTTGAAGACTTATTGTTGTGAGAAGCAGTATATATCAGAAGACTCATGCTCTGGTAAGTGAGATGTATCTAAAATTCCTGAATGAAGATTTTTAGTGGAACATTTGATAGATATTGGGTTTAGAAAATTGGATTGAGATAAAGAAAGAATGCCTTACTCAATATCTTTGGACCCACAATGACAAGAGTATAGAAAGCAAATAAAAGAAGAATTTGCAAAGATAGAATGAGATGACCCAGCTAAATTTATGAATATGTATAATGAGTTTTGGAAAGATATAGATAATAAAGACTCATTGGCTTACAAATATAGACAGGTTTGTGATGAAGCAGATAAAATATACTTAGCATCTTTGAATATTTATAGTTGACAGCCTAACAGTAGATTTAAAGATCTTTGTGAGAAAATGGCTACATATCGTATAAATAAAGAAGTTGATTATGTTAAGAATGTTATGGTTTTGAAATGAACAAAATATATAGAAAACAATATAAAAGATTATCTAATTACATACTTTTCTAATGATAGGTTACAGGTTTTGTGAGAGAAATTAGTTGAAGTTTTATGAAAATTTAGAACTGTTGTAAAAAAATCTGGTAATAGAGTGGATACTTGTAATGTAGGTAGTTAAATTTGTTTTGTATATCAAAATCGTTAAAATAGTAATATTTATATCTATTTGTTAATATATGAGAAAAGTTAGTTTATGAGTTTTGATAATATTTATATATTCATTATTTATAAATCTTTTTGTATTTACGAATTTTTCTTATGCTGAAGAAGATAAATGTCCAGTTAAATATTCAACTCCAGAAAGGCTAAACAAATATATTTCTATTGTAAATGATATATTATCTGCTGTATCTATAAATGAAACAACTCAAAACAAATATGAAGATCCACAAAATTATGATTCAGAAGTTACTAAACTTTGAGATCGTGCTATAAATAAGGCAAAAGATCTTAATCCTACAAATTTTGAATGAGCATTATTTGAATGATTACCATTGGTTGAATGACATACAACTGATTTATTGGCGAATATAAAGATATTATCAAATAGTGATGTAGTTATAAGAGATCGGAATAGTTTGATAAATTTGGATAAAATTATTTCTAAAAAATTTACGGATGTTTATCAAAAATGAACTTATCAGGAAGTTTTAAGTCCAAAAGATATTTCAAAAATAAATAATTCTTTAGATAAGTTAGAGCTATTACAGTCTAAAGATAAAAACTGACAGATATCTAAAGCAAAGTTTATAGATAATGTTAAAAAAATAGAGGCAATTTCATTTGTATGGCGTTTGAATATTTATTATAAAAAACTTTTTTTGGTAGCTACAAATACGGTTACAGATGATTTAAATATTCTTAATATAAATGATTTTTTTAGATCAGATTGAGAAAAATTTTGAGTTAATGCATTGTCTATCAATGAGCAATATGCTTATGAGTTAAAATGAGACTATGCTTGTAGTGTATGAGTTGGTATGACATTTGGAAAATTTTGGGAAGATTTCAAAAAGAATATTGATATGATAACTAAAGATGGTTCTTATTGATGGTGAAAATCCATGAAAAGAATAACAAATTCATACGATCGTTTGACTTGTACTTTGTTTCCAGAGGGCTGATGTTGATGAGATTATAAAACTCAGCAAAAACTAATAGAAGATATAAAACAAAGACAAAGAGAGCTTTTGATAGCAAATGGTTATGATCCAGATATAGATAATTTTGATTGAAAAAATATGTTCTGACTTAGCAAAGCCTGGGACAATATCAAGGAATGAGCTAATTTCGACGGGCTAAAAAAAGTTCATTTGGAAGAGAAAATAGCAGCATTGGAATCTTTGGGTAGAGAAGTAATAGCTTGTCCTACTATACTTTTTGAAAAGTGTAACGAATCTGTGAATTCTGCTAGATCTGTTGTTGTATGAAAAAAAGATTTGGATTTACAAACACAATCTACTAGAGCTCAAAGTATGAAAACGATGAATGACTTAGTTCGTGTTTGATATAATATACTTGACACTCAGGCAGTTGCGACCGTAGATACTATCCAAGAGGAACCAAAATTCCTTGATATGTTACCTGAACTTAGTAAACAAGTATATAACGCTATACTTATAGTTTGAGATGTGGATGATAAAGAATGAAATACGCTAATTTGATCATTCTGACGTACTTGTGATATACAATGTTCAAATAGTCCGTGAAATTGTTGGGGATCTGCTTGAAATTAACTAATTTAGCTTAATTAAAAATATCTATGAGACTATCTGATAAAGCAAAAAGAATATTATATATTACTTGATTGATAATATTTGTATCAATAGTTTTTGCTCTAGTGATTTTTAGTGATAAAATATATTTTTTTGCTAAGAAATTTATATATTGAAGTGAACAAACGTCTTCATCAGGTATAGTATCGAAGCAGTCTTATGTAATCTCTTTTGCAGATGGTCTTTCTTGAGCTTCAGACAAAATATGAAATAAAAAAGAAATAATATCTACATATTGTAATGTTGTTTTAAATAAGACACCTTATAAGGCTTTTTCTAATTCTACTTTTGTTTATGCACCAAGTAAATCATTTTTTGTTTATCATATTTGTAATTATATAGATAGTAGTTATTCTAAAAATTTTTGACAAGGTAAAAAAAACTGATTGGAGTCCATTTATGAGTATAAAAAGGATTATGATATTCAAAACTATTTTGATAGTTCTTTATCAGAAAAGTGTAATCCACAAGAAACAGATATGAATGGTTGTAATTTTTCAGAATTCATTCCTAAAATATTTGCTTGAATATTAAATGAGATTTGAAATATAAAATTGGCTAATATATATGGGTTTTCTATGTGAGAAACTGATGAAATAGTAAAAAGATTTTCTAATCAATATTATCCTACAAAAGATTGTTGAGATAAATATTATTTAAGCCCTGATCAGTTAGAAGATAATATCGCTTTTTGTTCTCATCCAAAAACATATAAAATTTTGGTTGATACTATAAAAGGGGTTCAAATGAGTATAGAAAAATCAAAATTTGTAGATGCAGAAAAATTGCTTGATGTTGATAAAAAAGAAACTAAACCTAATGGTAAATGTAGTGATAAATCTATAAAATCATCTTTTTCAAATTGTAGTTCTTCTTGGGGTGATTTTAAAAATATTTTGTATAATGAATTATTTTATTATAATATGTTTGTAGCTTACTATTTGTCTGTAGTTCGTGATGAACCTAGATTTAATACTTTTGCTATTACGTCTGATATTTCTAATGAGATAGATAAAACAAATACAGAGGTATATCTAATGCAAAAAGAAATAGATGTTTCTCCAAGAGCTATTGAACAAATGGACAAAGTTCTTAGAAATGTTTATGCTACATATCCTATACATATATGACTTTTAGCATATTATGAAGATCTTATCAAATTTAGAAGTAGATTAGCTAAACTATATACTCCTATACATCAGCTTTATTATAAACTAAGAAATGTTCAAGATGTTTCAGCTAACTAAGAAGTTATTTTGATTTTATATATTAATGATATCTAGTGTAATTTGATTTACATCTTTTTCATATTGATTTGATTTACAGCAGATATTAGTGGATGAGTACAACAAGTTTAATTCGGATAAAACATTTGATGACTTTGAAGATTCTTATCAGCTTGGTAATATATATGATGTTAGTTATAATATGGTTAGGAATGCAGAACTGTCAGCTGATAAAGAAGCACTTTCTTCTGTACTATCTAGACTTAGAAATAATAATCCTAATTGCTCAGCTACAGAAGACGACATATTTAATATATTTATGAATGATAAATGATGACAAAAATATGCCAAGTGGGTAGAGACTACAAATACAAAAAAATCATGAGTTACTGAAAAAATACAAAGTTGATTAAAGGATTATTCGTCAAAATTTAAAGAATCGTGTATTAGAGTTTCAATATGTGCTTCAAGTGATTTAAATGCTGATGCTACAAAACAAGATTATCAAGCACAAACAGTAGTGTCATGTACAGATGCTGTTTTTAAAAACTATGAGAATCTAAAATCAAATATAATTAGACAAAATACCATGAAGTCATTAAATTTTTCTGATGATATATTTTCTAATGGTAGTTTAGAGGATTCTCCTTATGATATACTTGTGGATATTCAGAAAATTTGAGATGTGTTTTTCGCGGAAAATAAAGAATCGGAAAAAACATTATTTTATAAATTACCTACTTTCAAGAAATGATCTTCTAATTGATCTAATTCTTCATCTATTTCTACAAGTCTTTTTGATAAGTTTAC
>Ga0172367_10007950_pt1 | contig 11972 bp, 6 predicted proteins | sample Lak10m_FD_114542 | JGI IMG/M metagenome (GOLD analysis project Ga0172367, IMG submission 114542) | Freshwater microbial communities from Kabuno Bay, South-Kivu, Congo - kab_022012_10m | ecosystem: Environmental > Aquatic > Freshwater > Lake | place: Democratic Republic of the Congo: South-Kivu...
AGAGGGAAGAAATAAGACCACAAATTCAGGGGTATTTGTAAACCCTTCATAGTACTTCTTCTTCGAAAGCATTTGTATATGATTTCTTAAATGACGAGCATGCCGATTAATTTGCTCTTGCTTTTCAGAAAGGTTATCTGTTGCTAAGGCTCGTAAAAACCCTTCAAAGGGTGCTTTTGCATCAACAATAATACATCTATCCTCTGAAAGTCTAATAGTCATATCAGGGCGAATTCGACCATTTTCTGACTCCTCTACGTTTTGCTCTAAAAAGTCACAATAATTTAACATCCCAGATATTTCAATCACACGCTTAAGTTGCATCTCTCCCCAAAGGCCTCTAATTTCTGGCTTAGAAAGTGCATCTTTTAAATTCACCGTCTCTTTTACCAACATCTTTTCAGATTCCACCATCTGCTTCATTTGTTCAGATAATGACTCCCTATCCACTTGTCTATCTTTTTCCATTACCGCTAACTTTTCTGTAAGCTTAGTTAACGACTCTTTCATGGGATTTACAAGCTCAGAAAGAACCTTCCCACGCCTATCCTCTTCCCGAGAGGCTTTTTCCTCCATTTTTTCTAAGGCATCGGCAGAGATCCCCTTCACAACATCTTTTAACCTCTCTTTAGACTCATCTATCAATGCAAGCTTGCTTTCAAAACTTTTATTTTGTTCCATCAAAGAAGTTTCAAGCTTAGCATTTTCAATCTGCAAATGAGTTAATTGCTCTTTTAACCCCTTAATCTCATTCATCTTATTCTTGCAAAGCATGGCCAAAACCACAATAACTACGCAAAATCCCACACTCATTAGTATCATCAACATATCATATCCCCTAAAAACTTCATTTTACCCTAATGATCGATAAAACCCAAGGAATAGATTTATAGTATATAAAAATTGTTTTAGTTACATTTTATTAATAGTTTTGAGATAATATTATTATGAATAGTACAATATTAGCATTATCTTTATTACTAAATAGTTACTCTCTCCCAATTCCATTGGAAAAAGCTTCTAATTATGATAAAAAATTAGAGGTAGTGGTTCCAGATGAGGATCTTGAAAGAATTAATAATAGGTTTTTTAATTCAGAGTATCTAGTTTTCAAAAAATTAGTTGCCAATGAAGATTTGTCTGAATCTGGCAAGGGTAGTACCATTTATTTCGTGTATACCTCAGGTGGAAAGCCTTTAGCGATTATTAAAAAGCTCCCTATTTATGATGAATATGACCGCAAAGAATTTAGAGATGAACTATCTTCTTTGCATGAAACCTATTTTTATAATGCAAAATATTTTAGCGTCCCAAAATTGATCGGAACTGCAGAGTTTAATAGTGAAGATAAATCTAACGCCTATCTCATAGAGACTGTTGCCCAAGGGAAATCAATTAACACTCTTATTAAAGATGTGGGTAAAGCAAATGCATCAACAAGGGTGATTGCTTATAGAACCTTAAAAGCCTCTGTGGAAGGGGCGGCTAAATCATTTGCAGAGTTTCATAATCTAAAAAAAACCACCTCGTACTCCCCTTATTACGATGAATATTATAAAGATTATGGCGTTGGCGCTTTTGAAGGTCCTTATGGGATGATTCATGGGGATGCTCACCTTGGGAACATCTTTTACGATGGTAAATCAAATACAACCACATTTATCGATCTATCCTTTATGCCAAGATCTCTTGCAGGAGCCCCTGTGGGTCTAGATAGTGGAAAATTTCTCTTTTTCTTAGAAGGGTTATCTACTTTTTATGGATTAACAGATGAAGAGACAAAGGGATTAACTGACCTTTACACTCAAACCTATCTTCATCACAATCCCAAAATGACTAAAGAGCTGATGAACGATTATACAATTTTAGCATGTAAAGATTTTGCCTATCCTGTGGATAAGAAACTTGAGACAAAAGCCTCACAAGATGGTCATTTATATCGAGTCGCTATGGAAAAAATCAATTCTTCTTCAGTGGCTTAAGGTTTGCTTTTCTTACACTTAGAATCTTTTCGAAAGGGGATGATGCACAAAGAAAATAGAATATAGCCCCACGAAACTACAAGCAGAAGTATTGTTAGATTATAGATCAACCCATAGAGAAAAAAAAGTGCCAGAATAGATCCTAAAAAGACTGTTTCAAATGACCTTAGACGAAAATTAAAGCTTTTTAAGCTTCCAAATCGAATTTTTGAGAGCATTAAATAGGCTAACACTATTCCAATAACCGTTAATATCCAACACATTGCACTTTCCCCTATAGACACCCTTTTTGTAAAAAAAGGAGCGTGTAATAAAAGATTTGGTGAGACAAAGGCCATTGCCGCAGCTGGAATTGGTAATCCAATAAACGGTTTGTTTTTCTCCTCTTTGTCGTTTGCTTGTTTAATATTATATCTTACAAGGCGAAGCACACCGCAGATGGTATAAATCATGGTGGCAGAGATGGCAAAAAAAGATTCAACTGCCGTAGGGTCTACCTTTAATGAGCCAAGGAATAAGACTGAAGGGGCAACTCCGAAAGAGATTGCATCAGATAAACTATCAAAAGCAAGACCAAACTCTGACTCCCCTCTCATAGCACGAGCTACTGCCCCATCTAAAACATCTGCAAAGGCTGCAATCAGTAAAATATAGGCCATTGTTTTTAAGAGGGAAAAGGTTGTGCCATCTGTCATATTCACCCGAAAAATCACAAATAGCCCGCAGGCAAGGCCAAATGAGGTGATTAGATTTGGGATGATGGAAACTTTTTTCATGGTCTAATTATATACGTAATGACTTTTATCTTCCCATCTTTTTTTCTTATAAAATAAAACTTTTTGTGGTAGAGCTTGGATATGCAAAGTTCTGTAAAAAAATTGCGGCCCAAGGCCAACAAGCTTTTAAGCTATTCAGCAAATTGGAAAAGGGCAAATCGTGATCTAAATATAGAACTTGGAAAGCAAATTAACGCTCTTTATGAAAAAGAGAGCTTTCCTGAAGCTATTGCTCTTTTTTTTGAAATGCCCACCTTTAAAAAAGTGTTAAAAAACCTAAGCGGTGGGAGTTTATGGAAAGATGTGTACGTTTTTACAGAAGAAGATCACCATCCCCCAGAAGAAATTCAAAAGGTGCAAAATATCTCTCTTGCCTTTCAAAAACTTTGCTCTATTTCTCACTACCCAAATTATCCAGATGACCCCTTAGCAAAGGCAAAGCTCATTACAGAAGATCTTGAGGATTATTTTTTTATCCTTCTAAAATTAAAAAGCTTTAAGGGAAAAGCTGCAGAAAAGGTGAAAACTCACTTATTAGAAAAAATAAAAGACTTTTTAACTCTTTTGAAAAAGACGTTTAAGAAAAATAAACCCCTTTTTTCTCAGATCCAAATCCAAGAGTACATTAATCAGTTACAAGTTCTTAAAAATGTAAGCAATAAGCATCTGGAAATTACTCATAATCTTCTCACCTTACTCCATCTATGCTCTAAGAATGAAGGAGGAAATCTAAATATCTGCCGTAAGATTTTAAATCAGATGCACAGCGAAGTTGAATTTGTTTTTGACGCAATTGCAAAAAATGCCCCTTTTTTTTTACCTTATGCACTAAAAAAATCAATCCATGAGCTTGTAATAACGGCAGAAAGTACTGAGCAATTGCACACCCTTTTAAAAAACCTATTTACAACTGGTAAATATGAAATTATCGAAACAAAACAGGAAAGTCATTTACAAAATGTGAAAGAGGCCTGCTATAACTTGCATATTTTAGAAAAGAGTTTAGATCTATTGGTAAAAAAGGGGGATATTTGTGAGCCATTTACTCACTATTACAATGAGTATTACTCACCCATCAAAGCACCACTATCTGAAATAGAGCTCTACAACTCACAAGCAGGATATTTTCTTGTAGGATTTTATGAAACACAAATCACCTATTTGTTAGAGCTCCTTAATAACCCCTCCACAGACATCCATGCACCAGATGTTGTAAAAATTTCTAAAGATATCGTCTTATTTTTAGAAACTTATGTAAAAATTAAACCTGAATTTCTTCAAATGGACATTACAAATGCTTTTACAAATCAGCACCTTAAAGAATTATCTCTTGAAGAGGCAAACACTTACCTTAGCCACACCCTTTCATTTTTTCTTCCAGAAAAAAATGAAGAAGTATTCACCTGTCTTGAAAAACAAAGTAAGGTGATCTTAACACCTCTTTTATCGATTTATAAAAAAATGGATCCAAAAAGCTTTCCTGCCATTTTACTAAAAGAAAAAATTAAAGGGCTCTATTTATTAGATATCCCCTCATTCCAATTAGGTTTTCATCTTTTCGGGGAAATTATTTCCCTCCTTTTTATACTAGCCTCATTTAGTGGTGAAACTGTCTTTCACATCATCGAACCTTTTTTATGTGATGTTTATAAATATCCAATATTTTCAATTCTATTAAATACAAAGCGGTCAAATTTACCAAAGATATTGATTAAAATGCAACTGATTTAGCCTCTTGAAAGATTTAGTTTTTTTCTCTGGACAAATAGTCAAAGAATACAATATATAGTATAGTTTGTAGACAAAAAACACTACATCTTGTATTCAAAAGAAAGAAGAAACTATTAGAGGGGTATTATGAAAAAGGATAAAGAGACAATAACTAAGGCAAAAGAAGATACAAATGAGGCTCTTCTTTTAAGCTCTATGAAAAAGTTGCATCCAAATAAAAAACCATCCATAAACGCTTTAACGATTGTAAAGCGAAATGGAAGTATTCTACCTTTTAATAGAGATAGAATTGAAAACGCTCTTTGTGCTGCGTTTTGCGATACAAAAAAGCTTCCAAAAGATCAACCCTTACCGGTTGGGGTAAAAAACACCATCACAAGACTTACCACAATTGTAGAAGATAAATCCAAGCATTTAGGGGAAAAAGGGGTTACACTAACGGTAGAAGGGATACAAGATCTAGTAGAAATTACCCTCATGAAAAACGATTACCACGATGTAGCTCGTGATTATATCCTCTATAGAGATAAAAAAAGGGCTGAAAGATCTCATGAGCGCAAGTTGATTACGATTTTAAGTGCTGATGGAATTACTAAAAGACGTTTTAATCCTATGAAGATCTCCTCTTCGATAGAAAATCTATTTAGAAATCACCATAGTATCGAGGGTCAACCAGAATCAACTATGGTTGATTCTATTAATGAAATCACCTCATTGATTGCCTCTACCATTTTTGCCTTGGAAGTAGACACCATTACAAGAGAGGCTCTTGAGGAAATCACAGAAAATGTTTTAATGGAACTTGGTTTCTTTGAAGAGGCAAAAAGATATATTAGATCTAGAGGTGAGGTTAAAGAAGAAAATACAGAAACTATTGCGGGTAAATCTTTTTTAATCACCGGAGAAAAAGGTGAAACTTATACTATCACTGAAGGGGATATCGAAAAACAAATCAGCCATGCTTGCAGAAATCTAAAGCATATTGATAAAGAAGCTCTTGTTCACTCAGCTTTGCTAAATTTTTATGAAGGGATCACTGAAAATGAGGTAGACACCGCACTCATTATGGCAGCACGTGCAAAAATCGAGATCGAACCAAACTACACCTATGTAACGGCTAAATTATTACTTGAGAAGATCTATAGAGAAACCTTAGAGTGCTCCTCAAGGGAAAAAAGCTTTGAACAAAGCTATAGAGAATACTTCATCAGCTATATTCAAAAGGGAATTTCTGTAGAAAGACTCTCCCCTGAACTCTATGACTTTGATTTAGATGAGCTATCTAAGGCTATTGTTCCAGATAGAGATTATCTAATCCAATATTTAGGAATGCAAACTCTTTATGATAGATATTTTATTCATCACAAAGAAAGACGATTAGAAACGCCACAAATTTTTTGGATGAGAGTTTCTATGGGATTATCCATCCGTGAAGATAACAAAACAAAACGAGCCATAGAATTTTATAATATTTTATCTCAGCTGTTATACTCTCCAGGAACCCCTACCCTCTTTAACTCCGGTACAAATCATTCACAATTAAGTTCTTGTTACCTATCTACAATTAATGACGACCTAGGCCATATTTTCAAGGTAATCTCTGATGATGCTCAACTATCGAAATGGGCAGGTGGTCTTGGTAACGATTGGACCTCAGTTAGAGCAACTGGCTCTATGATCAAGGGGACAAATGGACGATCACAAGGGGTGATCCCATTTTTAAAAGTGGCAAACGACACCGCTGTTGCTGTAAATCAGGGTGGGAAAAGAAAAGGAGCCTTATGCTCTTATCTTGAAACTTGGCACTTAGATATCGAAAACTTTCTTGAGCTTAGAAAAAATACGGGTGATGAAAGACGTCGTACTCATGATATGAATACAGCAAATTGGATTCCAGATTTATTCATGAAGCGGGTGGAGCAAAGTAAACATTGGACTCTTTTTAGCCCAAGTGATGTTCCTGATTTACACGAATTATATGGCAAAGCCTTTGAAGAGCGTTATGAAGATTATGAACAGCAAGCACTTGATGGGAAGATTGCATTATACAGAACAGTTGATGCAAAAGATCTTTGGAGAAAAATGCTTTCTATGCTTTTTGAGACAGGCCATCCTTGGATCACCTTTAAAGATCCATCAAATATTCGCTCCCCTCAAAGTCATGTAGGTGTTGTTCATAGCTCAAATCTATGTACAGAAATTCTTCTAAACACTTCTAAAGAAGAGGTTGCTGTATGTAATCTTGGTTCAATTAACTTAATTGCCCATTTAGATAAAGATAACAACATCAATGAAGAGTTACTTCAATACACAGTAACAACTGCTATTAGAATGCTTGATAATGTGGTTGATATTAACTTTTACCCAATCCCTGAGGCAAAAAACTCTAATTTAAAACACAGACCTATTGGCCTTGGTTTAATGGGCTTTCAAGATCTTCTTCATAGAAAGTCTATTAGTTACGCAAGTTTTGACGCAGTGGAAGTGGCAGATGATGTGATGGAAAAAATTTCTTATCATGCAATTGTCGCCTCCTCTAACCTTGCTAAAGAGCGCGGTGTATACCAAAGCTATAAAGGATCTAAATGGGATCAAGGGCTCTTACCTATTGACACCATTACTTTATTAGAGAGCGAGCGTGGGGAAAAAGTGGATATGGACAAATCCTGTAAAAAAGATTGGAACATCGTAAGGGAGTTGGTGAAAAAGCAAGGGATGAGAAACTCTAATACTATGGCTATTGCTCCAACTGCGACAATTTCTAATATTTTAGGGGTAAGTGCTTGCATTGATCCAAACTATAAAAACCTTTATGTAAAATCTAATTTATCTGGGGAATTTACCATCCCTAATATCTATCTAATCGAGGATCTTAAAAAGCTTGGCATGTGGGATAAAGAGATGCTTGATGATTTAAAATATTTTGATGGATCGATTGCAGAAATTGAACGCATACCAGATCATATTAAGAAAAACTACCTCACTGCGTTTGAAGTAGATTCTCTTTGGTTGATTGAATGTGGAAGTCGCCGTCAAAAGTGGATTGATATGGGTCAATCGTTGAATTTATTTCTTGCCGAGCCAAGTGGTAAAAAAATGCATGAGCTCTATTTTGCAGCCTGGAAAAAGGGAATTAAAACAACCTATTACCTACGCGCTTTAGCTGCTACAACGATTGAAAAATCAACCACCGATATTAATAAGCGTGGTTTACAACCAAGATGGATGAAAAATAAATCTGCCTCCTCTCGAATCGTTGTCGATAGAAAAACGCAAGTTTGTTCTATGGAAGAAGGTTGTGAGAGTTGTCAATAAAATTATAGGGGAATTATGTTAGCACAAGAAAATAAAGAAAAGATGCGTTTTGACGCAAAAGAAAAACGTCTCATTAACTGTAATCAAGTAGATGTTAATCAAATCATGCCTATGAAATATAAGTGGGCATGGGAGCATTATCTAAATGGTTGTGCCAACCATTGGATGCCAAATGAGGTGCCTATGGCAAAAGATATTGAGCTTTGGAAGTCCTCTGCCTTATCTGATGCAGAACGTTTGATGGTCATGAGAAACTTAGGATTTTTCTCTACAGCAGAAAGCTTAGTGGCAAACAATATCGTACTTGCTATTTTTAAACATGTGACAAATCCTGAAGCCCGTCAGTACCTTCTTCGCCAAGCATTTGAAGAGGCGATCCATACCCACACCTTTCACTATATTGTAGAATCTTTAGACTTAAATCCGTCAGAAATTTTCAATATGTATAATGAAATTGATGTCATTGGAAAAAAAGATCAGTTTGAGATGAAAATTACCGAAGGTATTCTTAAAGAGGGTTTTACCACAGAAACTGAAGAGGGAGCAAGAGAATTTTTAAAAAATTTAATTGCTTACTATATCATTATGGAAGGTATTTTCTTCTATAGCGGTTTTGCTATGATCTTATCATTGCATAGACAAAATAAAATGTCAGGGATTGGTGAGCAGTTTCAATTTATCCTTCGCGATGAAACTGTCCATCTAAACTTTGGTATCGATTTAATCAATGGTATTAAAGAGGAAAACCCAAATCTTTGGACAGAGGATTTTCAGCAAGAAATTACCGATATGATTGATGAGGCTGTAGCACTTGAAACTGACTACGCTAAATCATGCCTTCCAAAGGGTATTCTTGGATTAACAGCTGCAATGTTTGAAGAATATGTAGGCTATATTGCCGACAGACGTCTTGAAAGAATTGGACTTTCTGCCCATTACAATAAAACCAACCCTTTTCCTTGGATGAGTGAGGTAATTGATCTTCAAAAAGAGAAAAACTTCTTTGAAACAAGAGTTACTGAATATCAATCCTCCTCTGCCCTCTCCTGGTAAATAAACCCCCTCTTTAAGGGGGTTATATCTAAATTATAGTGGCATGAAAGGGTGTTGTTTGGTACTATAGGTCTTCTTTATTTACCTAAGGATGTATTTATGAAGGTGGGCGATATTTACAGCGGTTTTCTCATAAAAGAGATAGAAGCTATAGAAGAGATCCATGTTACTTTGATTCTTGCTGAGCATAAAGAAAGTGGTGCAAACATTTTCCACATAAAAGCAGATGATAAAGAAAATGTCTTTGGTTTATGCTTTAAGACTTACTGCTCAAATGATACAGGGGTTGCTCATATTCTAGAACACACAGTTTTATGCGGGTCAAAAAAGTTTCCTATTCATGATCCATTTTTTTCTATGCTACGAAGAAGCTGTAATACATTCATGAATGCTTTTACCTCTAAGCTTTGGACAGGATATGTCGCCTCCTCTCAAATCGAAAAGGACTTTTATAACATTTTATCTGTTTACCTAGATGCTGCACTAAACCCACTTCTTACAAAAGAAAGTTTTATGCAAGAGGGTCATCGATTAGAATTTAGTGATCCAGATGATATAAACTCCCCTCTTACGATAAAAGGGATTGTCTTTAATGAGATGAAGGGGGTTTTTTCAAACCCCTCCTCTGTTGCATGGCGACATCTAATGACCTACCTGTATCCAAAAAATACCTATGGGTATGACTCAGGTGGAGTGCCAAAATATATCACCGATCTTACGCATGAAGAGCTCAAAAGTTTTCACAAAAAATTTTACGATAAAAGAAGGTGTGATTACTTTTTCTACGGAGATATCCCATTAGAAAAGCACTTAGATTTTTTAAGTAAAAATGTATTTACTGAAAAGCTAGAAAAAATTGAGCCTATTGCCCCTATTGAAAAAGTTTCACGATATAAAGAGCCAAAATTTTATAAAGAATTGTATCATTCTACAGATTCCACAACTGATCCTACCTATTATTCACTTGGGTTTGTTACATGTTCTATTGAGGAACAAAAAGAGGTATTAACATTAATGCTCCTTGATATCATTTTAATGGATACAGACGCCTCTTTACTGAAAAGAAAGATTTTAAAAGCTGGGCGGTGTAAAGATGTTTATGCCATGTATGACTCAGATGCAAGAGAATTACCTTATGTCATTTTTTGTGTAGGTGTTAATGGCGATCCAAAGGAATTGGAAAAGACAATTCTTTCCTCTTTAAGGGAAATCAAAGAAGAAGGTATTTCAAAGGATTGGATAGAAGGGGCGCTTCATCAGCTTGAATTTTCAAAATCTGAAATAGTCGGTTCAAGTGGCCCTTATGGGCTTGATCTAATGACAAGGACCCTTATGCCCTATCAACAAGGAGGGGGTCTTTCCGATGGGTTGAAAATACACTCGTTGATTTCTTCTTTAAGGAGAAATTTAGAGGACCCAAACTATCTCCCAAATTTCATCGAAAAAATGTTTTTGAGCAATCACCACCGCGTAGGGCTCCTTTTATCCCCCGATACATCAGTACGTGAAAAGGAGCGTTTAGAGGAAAAAGCCTATCTAGAAAAAATTGCCTCCTCTTTTTCTAAGAAGGAAAAAATTCACCTTCAAGAAGAAATGAAAATATTTGAAAAATATCAACATGCCTTAGATGAGGAAAATATTGACTGTCTTCCGAGTTTATTAATCAGCGACATCCCAAAAAAGACCCCCTATTTTCCAATCTCTTCTAGCATGGAAAAAAACAATACCATTTATCACCATGATGTGTTTACTAACTCAATTTCTTACGTAGATTTGATTTTTGATATCCCTCAAATTCCAGAAAAGGATCTGCAGCTACTAAGACTTTTTAGCTCTATTATTCCAGAGCTTGGAACAAAAGATGTCCATTGGGAAGATAACATGCAAAGAATTCAACAACATTTTGGATCCCTTTCCTCTGGCCTTGCGCTTAATGTGCAACGAGATGATATCAACACTTGTTATCCAACCCTATCGATTTCTTCTCGATTTTTAAAACGAAATACAAAAGAGTGTTTTAACATATTAAAAGATACCATATTAAACATCGATGTAGATGATAAAGAAAGAATAAAAGATCTTATCACACAAATTTATTCCTCTTTAGAAAGTGAAGTGAATAGAAAAGCTCTTAGCTACGCGTTAAAACAATCCTGCGCCCACATCTCCCCTTGGACACATTTAGGCAATCTTTGGTATGGCGCCCCTTATTATACATTTATGAAAGAGATCATGCATAATCTTGAAGATAATCTTGAATGGATCATCGAAAAATTTAATGGGTTTATAAAAGTTCTTTTTCACCTAAATAACGCACATCTTGTCATATCCTGTGAAAAAAGAGACTTTGAAGAACTAGAAAAACATCACTTCTATAATATACTTGCTTTATCAAACGCAGCATCTTCCTACCAGCCATGGATTGAACTCCCACAGCCGCCTTCGGCAGAAAACAAAGGGGTGATAATCTCCTCTGGTATCGCACATAATGCTCTTGCTATAATGTCTGTAACTATTAGATCTGAATTAAGCCCTGCACTGAAAATTGCGACCTACCTTCTTGAAAACATCTATATTCATAAAATGGTAAGAGAAAAGGGAGGTGCCTACGGCTCTGGTGTAAAATACAACATTCTGACAGGTGTGCTCCAATTTTACAGCTCAAGAGACCCTCATATCGTCTCTACAATCGATGCGTTCCACGCCGCTGCAAAAGCCCTTGCTGAAAGAGATCTAAGCGATCGTGAATTAACGGAAGCGATTTTAAGCTATATCCAAGATGTAGACTCTCCAGTTGCCGTCAGCTGCCGCGGAACAGTCACCTATTTTCAAGAAAAAGTGGGCCTTACCAAAGAAATAAGACAAAAATTTCGAGATGCAGTGCTCTCTCTTAAAAAAGAAGACATTAAAAGAGCTGTAAAAGAAATTATTTTGCCAAGCCTTATAAATGAAGCTACACAAGTGTCTTATAGCGATAAGCAAAAGCTCACAGAGGCAAATCTGAAACTTAAAGCAACACTCACCCTAGAATCGATATAGTCATTTGAAAATAGCTTTGATTAGTACCCTTAGTATGGAAGAGTTGAAGACTAAAAGCCTTTAATAAAGATTCAAC
>Ga0172367_10007952_pt1 | contig 11970 bp, 12 predicted proteins | sample Lak10m_FD_114542 | JGI IMG/M metagenome (GOLD analysis project Ga0172367, IMG submission 114542) | Freshwater microbial communities from Kabuno Bay, South-Kivu, Congo - kab_022012_10m | ecosystem: Environmental > Aquatic > Freshwater > Lake | place: Democratic Republic of the Congo: South-Kivu...
GATTCTTGAAGAAAAGACGGAAGAAGAAAGAATCTCTGCTTTATGTTCGCGCTATTCCGTTTCTCGTAAACAAGCCCAGTCTGACCTTTCATCTTTTCTCTTTCAGCTTGAAGAACTTCTCCGTCCTGAAGGCGCCTGCCCCATCCACGAACTTGATCTCGACATGCTCATGCCGTTCAGCACGCGCCCGTCTGCGCCCTACCGCATGGACTTGGCGGTGACCTATCGCTGCAACAACGACTGCGCCCACTGCTACAACGCCCGCGAGCGCAACTTCCCCGAACTGACCACCCAACAATGGTTCAAGATACTCGACCAACTCTGGGAGTTGGGTGTGCCGCACATCGTTTTCACTGGCGGCGAAGCCACCCTGCGCGACGATCTGCCCGACCTCATCCGTCATGCCGAAGCCAACGGACAGATCACCGGACTCAACACCAACGCCCGCCGCTTAATGGACATGAAGTATGTCGAAAGGCTGGTCGATGCCGGGCTTGACCATGTGCAGATCACAGTCGAATCTTGTGTGCCGGAAATTCACGATGAGATGATGCGAGCCAAAGGTGCATTCCGCCAGACCATTGCAGGCGTGAACAATGTTTTGCGCTCACCCTTGTATGTGATGACCAACACCACCATGCTGCGCACCAACGTCCACACCATCCCTGCCACGCTCGACTTTCTGGCAGACCTCGGTGTGCCGACCATCGGCTTGAACGCGCTCATCTACTCTGGCAACGGTCTCACGGTTGGGACAGGTCTGCGCGAGAGTGAACTACAGCCCATTCTCGACATCGCCACCCAAAAGACCAGCGAGCGCGGACAACGCCTCATCTGGTACACGCCCACGCAGTACTGCGAATTTGACCCCACCGCCAACAACCTCGGAGTCAAAGGCTGCACCGCCGCGCTGTACAGCATGTGCATCGAATCGAATGGCAACGTCCTGCCGTGTCAGTCCTACTATCATCCGCTCGGCAACATGCTCACGGACTCGTGGGACTCGATCTGGAATCACAAACTATCTGTCCAACTGCGCGAACGCAGCAACCTGCCCGTCAAATGCGAAGGCTGCCCCGTTGTGCAGGAATGCGGCGGCGGTTGTCCGCTGACTGCCGAAGGCTACCGCCAGGAGAATCGCGTCAATCTACCCGTAGTCAATTGACATTGGACGATGGACGATTGACGATAGACCATAGAAAATTCGCGTCATTTCCGTCAAGCCTTTAGAGACTATTTCTTAAGTACACGGATTGGACGGATTACACGGTCAAACACGGATTTTTTTTAAATATTTTTTCCGCGAGAATCCGTGAAATCCGCGTAATCCGTGTCCAAAAAAGAGTTAAAGAAACACCCTCTTAGCGCTTTCACCATTGTCAATCGTCCGCGGTCTATCGTCCTTTCAAGGAGAGAACATGAAAATCTTCGACCTGTTCAAAAAAGTGGAACCCCTGCCCGAAGGCGTGCATCACCTGCAAGCCGAAGCAGCGAATAACAAACCCTATCGCGTCCACCTGCGCCTGCGCAAAGACGGCTCCGGCGTGTTCATCCTCAACGCCGCCACGGTGCTGCATCTCAACCCCACCGCCGCCGAGTATGCCTATCACTTCATCAAAGGCAGCGAACCGCACGAAGCCGCCAAACAGGTCGCCGCGCGCTACCGCGTGAAGAAAGACATTGCCCTCAATGACTACCAGGATTTTCTCGACCGCATTGAAGAACTGGTTAATACTCAGGATGTAGACCCCGTCTCTTATCTGGACTTTGAGCGGGTCACGCCCCATTCCGCCGACCTCACCGCCCCGCTGCGCCTCGACTGTGCGTTGACCTATCAACTGCCCGCCGACACCCAAGCCGAATACGCGCCCACCAAACGCGTAGACCGCGAACTCACCACCGCCGAATGGCAAACCATCATCGACCTCGCCTGGCAAAAAGGCATTCCGCACATCACCTTTACCGGTGGCGAAGCAACCCTGCGCGAAGACCTGCCCGCCCTGATCGCCCACGCCGAAAAGAACGGGCAAGTCTGCGGGCTGCTCAGCGACGGCTTGAAACTCGCCGACAAGACCTACCGCCACAGGCTCCTCCAAACTGGTCTCGATCATCTGCTTTTTCTGCTGCAACCCGAAAACGGACAGTCATGGAAGGCGCTCGAAGCCATTATGCCCGAAGACCTCTTCGTCACCGTCCATATCACCTTTAATCAGCAAGCCGCCAGCAACATCCACGCCACGCTTGAACGGCTCGCCAAGCTCGACGTGAAGAGCCTCTCCGTCAGCCTCGCCGATGAGTCGCTCAAATACCAACTCAACGACCTCACCCAAAAAGCAGCCGACCTCAACCTCGCGCTTGCCTTCGACCTGCCCGTGCCATACTCCGCGCAGAACCCGGTGGCGCTCGAAACTGCCGAAGAGGGTGCTCCCTCCGGCGCGGGCAAAGCCTGGCTCTATGTCGAACCCGATGGCGATGTGCTCCCCGCGCAAGGCATGGCAGAGAATGTCCTCGGCAACCTGCTGCGCGATGATTGGAAAAAAATCTATCCAGCGGAGTCCGAAGAGGAGTCCAAAGTCTCCTGACTTTGGACTTGCAACGTCGGGAGCCCTTCGATAAACTCAGGACAAGCCGTTGCACTCCACTATGAACTGGCACGCTCGTTACCTTCAACAAGCCGCGTGGACGCGCAACCTGCGTGCCTATCTCTTTGACAAGGCGGGACTCGCCAAAGCGCGCCGCGTGCTTGAAGTAGGCTGCGGCACGGGCGCCATTCTGCGCGAACACGCTACTCCCGCCTCGCTTCATGCTCTGGACCTTGATCCTGCCGCGCTGACCCAAGCCTCTTCCTACGCCCCAGCCGCTTCGTTGACTCACGCCGATGGCTTGGCAATTCCATTCCCTGATTCGACATTTGATATTGTCTATTGCCATTATTACTTGCTGTGGGTGGAAGACCCCTTGCAAGCTGTGCTTGAAATGAAACGCGTCACCAAACGCGGAGGGCATATCCTTGCTTTGGCAGAACCTGATTATTTTGCCCGCATTGACAAGCCCGAGGTGTTGCGTCCACTGGGGGAGTGGCAGTGTGCGGCGTTGAAACGTCAAGGCGCCAATGTGGGCTTTGGCGCACAACTGGCAGAGGCATTTTTTTCAGCGGGAATCACGCTCAGAGAAACAGGGACAATTCAAGGCGGAGTCAATGAACCGTCTGCCTGGGAGCGGGAGATGGAGTGGGCGGTGATAAAAGCCGATCTGGCTGAATCTGTTTCCGGCGAGGAAATCCAAAAAATGAAATTACTCGATGATGCAGCCTGGGCAAAGGGGGAACGGGTTTTGTATGTGCCGACCTATTTTGCGTGGGGGCAAAAGTAGAATTTTCCATGCTACACTTGCGGTATGGAAATTTGTTATCTGATTGCTTTTCCCGATACTGAAACAAAAACTGCGCCGGTCAAAGAATCGATCAAGGGTTTGAAAGATGCACCGTATTTTCAGCCGGTGGATATTGATGTGATTAGCCTTGGCGATGAAACAATTTTGATCGAGGGTCATGCGGTTGCAGTGGTGCGGCATCAATATGATGAACGCGTGCAAATGGTCGAAGCGCGTTTTGAGTTGAAGGATGCTTTCGATACATCGGCATTGCAGGAGCGGGCGAAGATCGAACAGGCGCTGCAAAGCAAGTTTATTCCTGTGGTATATCGTCAGAGCGGGCTTTTTGAAGAGTACACCATTTTGTTGGTGGATGAAGTTAAACAGTCGCCTGATAAATGGGTCGATAAACATGCGCTTGTCATTTCGCGGTTTATCCGTTCACAGCGCGATTCTTTCGATAAGAATGAGGTCGGAGAAATTCTGGTTTCGCGCACGCGCTATTCTGCTTCTGAATTAACGTTGGTCGATTGGGAGGGCGCGGTCATTATTGCTCCCAATGGCGATTATGATTCAGATATTGTTTTGCTCAAGATCGGTAATTATCAATTGCTGCGTTACCGTATGTTGGATCATGCCATCGAAGGCTTGCTGGATAAGATCAACGAATCGTTCTTCGAGAACAAGCGCCGTCCGCGTGCCACACGTGGGGTTATTCGAAAGGTGGCGGAGCATAAACTCGAAGTGATGTTGGACTTTGAACGCACAGAGCAAACCTTGCTGCTTATTGGTGATTGGTACACGGCAAAACTCTATGAAGCGATTCAATCTGAACTTTATTTGAAGGATTGGAAGGAAAGTGTCCGTGCCAAGCTGGATAATGTAGAGAGTATTGTGCAGACGATCAAGGATAACCTTTCCATCTCATGGGAGAATTTAATGGATCAAATTCAACTTTTTCTGTGGATGATTTTGCTGGTGGGTTATCTTTACCTGTACTTTCTGGATGCCGGGTGGATCACCCTGCCAGCCAATTAATATTGTTTATGAACGGGAAAACAGGTTTTGTTGTTGTGTTGGGGGTCATTGCCCTGGGTTTTATTGCCGGGGTCTATGCCGGTGTAAACTCTGTTCCAGACGATGATTATTTTTATGCTGCCTGCCCGGTTTCTCTCGAACAGATCATTCAAAGCGCTGCGGGTGATGTCTATAATTATGAAGCGGAAATAAATTTTAAGGAACCGAAGTCTTATTACATTGTTTCATACTCTGTAAAAGGGGATTCCATATTTGCGCCCGTGTTGAACGATGTGCCTACATCTCTGCTGGATGAGCAGGAAAATATTGCTCTGCAACGATCTGTCTGGGATGTGTACGCCAATCTCATCCCCGCTGAAAACCGGCAAATGGTGACCAGGTTTCAGGTATTCAGTGATGGCTACTCCAACACCCTGGCTGCGGTCTCTCCGTCTTACGAAGACCCATCTATGTGGTATTTGGAGGTGGATATTGCCGACCTTGATGATCAAGAGGCTTTACTCTTCACCCTTATTCACGAATACGCTCATTTGCTAACGCTGAATGAAACCCAGATCGTGCCGGATGTTGAGCTTGCTTTGGATTATGATCTCGACCTGCTAACCGAAAAAGCGGCTGCCTGCGAAACCTATTTTACAGGTTTGGGGTGCAGCCAGCCGGGGTCTTACATTCAGGCATTCTACGATCGCTTTTGGACTGGTATTAATGACGAATGGGTACAGGCGGACACTCTTCAATACAAGGGGAATGATATTGCTTATTACAATGCCCTTTACACTTTTTACAAAAAGTATCAAAGTCAATTTGTGGATGATTATGCCGTGACACATCCCACAGAAGATATTGCTGAATCATTTGCCTATTTTGTGTTCAGCCCCACTCCGCATGGGGATACGGTTCGAGACCAAAAATTGCTCTTTTTTTACGAATACCCTGAGTTGATCCGACTTCGTGAGCACATTCTAAAAGCCACCTGTTCCATGACAGAATAGGGATGTGCATGATTGCTCAAAACCACCTTATGGTATCCTTGAAAAAAAATCACAGGGATATCTTATGTCGCGTTTAAAATTACTTTCTACCGCCTTTGCGCTTCTTCTATCCACACTTGCATGTGCCACTGTTCTGGGAGAAGAATCTTACGGAAGCAGACCCGCTTTTGGCGAGGTGTCACCCAATAATGAACAGCCCGTTGCTCCCCAACAAATTGATGAACCCGTTGAAATTGCGTCCTGTCCGGTCATCACAGATCAAATCGTCAACGCCAATACAGACCTCGACCTTTCAAATGACCTGGCAAAAGATTTTAACAACGCGGAAGATGATAATGAAGTTACGTACCTTGTTACGTACACCATCGATGGGGATGAGATCAGAGACCCGTATTTTGAGAATGTCTCCGCCTCATTGCAGGATGAGCAGAATGATCTCGCCGCCCATCAGGCTCTCTGGGATTACTATGCAGCCTTGATCCCGGGCGAATATCGCGACATGTTAAGCGAATTCGCGGTCATGACGGATGGTGAGGATAATATCCTCGCTGCTGTTTGGCAGACTTCCAATGATCCCTACCACTGGGGCATGGAAGTGGATATCGCTGACACAAGCGATTATTACTATTTCTCCTTCACTCTGATCCATGAATTTGCCCATCTGCTCACACTGGGTCCGAATCAGGTGCCGCCCGATGTGGATGTTTTCAATAACCCCGATGACTATGATCTTTACGATCAAGCCATTGCCGCCTGCCCAAACTATTTCCCTGGTGAAGGCTGCTCAAATTCTGATTCATACATCAATGCCTTTTATAACCAATTCTGGATAGATATTTACGATGAGTGGGATGAGATCAATTATATTGAAGATGACGACGAATACTATGATGCCTTGGATGCTTTCTATTACAAATATGAAGACCGCTTTCTTACTGATTATTCAGCAACACACCCCGCTGAAGATATAGCTGAAGCTTTTGGTTTCTTTATTTTCGCCGGACAGCCCGATGGCAGCACCATTGCCGAACAGAAAATACTTTTCTTTTATCAGTACCCTGAATTGGTGCAGTTGCGGCAGGAAATTTTATCCAACGTTTGTGTAAACTTCCCTGAATAATATGAAAAAACTTCCGATTGTAGAATCTTATTGGGTACAGGAAGGAAAATTCCTGGCGGGAGAATACCCTGGCAGCTATACCCCGCTTGAGATGCAAAGAAGGATGGACGCCTTCCTTGAAAGCGGAATTCGTACTTTTATTGATCTGACCCAGCCGCATGAACTTTTACCATATGAACCGGTCTTGAAAGAACAAGCTCGCCTATACGATCACATGGCAGTGTATCATCGCTTTGCCATTCAAGATCATGGCATACCCTCTGTTCCAACCATGCGGTTGATACTGGACGCGATCGATGCAGCGCTGCAAAGTGAAAGCCCGGTCTACGTCCACTGCTGGGGCGGGGTGGGGCGGACAGGGACAGTGGTGGGGTGTTATCTCATTCGCTGGGGGATGTCTGCGGATGAGGCTCTCAAACGGGTGGATGCGCTGTACAAGACTCGCCCGGGGCAATACTTCATGCAATCGCCGGAGACCCAACAACAAATTGAGTTTGTGCGTGCGTGGCGTGAAGCGCCGGTTTCTGGGCATAGATCCAGGCAGCGGTTTTGTGAGGGGTAGGTTCAGACCAAATGGTTAGAATCAGCTTGAATGTTGGGGTGAGGCGCAGCGTCTCAGGTAAGAAATTAAGGTGCAAAGATAGTCGGTGAATTGGCAGTATAATTTTCCAAGGTATTTGGAGGCATTTTGGATCAACTTGAATTGAACCCGTTGGCAGAGGATTCTCAACCAGCGGAAGAGCCGCAAAGTTTGCGCCGTTTCTTTTTGGATATTGTTGAAACGCTGGTTTTGGCGGTAGTTCTTTTTGTGGGCATTAACGCGGTGTCGGCGCGTGTACGGGTGGATGGATTTAGTATGCGCCCTACGTTGGAAGATAGTGAATTCGTGCTGGTGAGCAAGCTGAGTTATATGTTTGGCGATTTTCAACGCGGCGATATTATCGTGTTTCATTTTCCGCTTGACCCGGGTGAGGAACTGGTGAAGCGTATTATTGGTTTGCCCGGCGATAATGTGGTGGTGCAGGATCAAAAGGTGTACTTGAATGGGCTGTTGTTGAACGAGCCTTATATTTATCAATTGCCTTTATATAATGGCAGTTGGACTGTGCCTGAGGGGTATCTCTTTGTACTTGGCGATAACCGTAATAACTCGAACGATTCCAAAGACTGGGGTATGTTGCCTCAGGTGAATGTGGTGGGCAAGGCGGTTTTGATCTATTGGCCGCCGCCTTTGTGGGCTGTGCTTGATCATCCTGAGGTATCTATTTCGCAATAGGCAGCTATGGCAGATTTCAAAGAAGAATATGTTCCTTGTGTAGAGTGTCATGCAGGCGTATTACTGCCTCGGCGTGTTACGTACCTTACCTGGCTGGGTACTGAGTTGATTACTGTGCCGCAATTCCCTGCCTGGGTGTGTGATGTGTGCGGGCGGCGCGAGTATGATGAACGGGCGGTTCAGTGGTTGAATATTTTGTTGGATCCGAACGCGGGCAAACCTGCATCTTCCCGCCGCAATACAGCGCCTCAAACCCGCCAACGAGGCAGGCATCAGCCTCCCATGCCTGAGTCTTAAATTGGAGTTTTATCATGTCCCTTGAAGCTTCTTCCCGTACCTATCGTTTTATCCTCGCAGATATTCTCACAGCAGGTTACCGAATGGCAGGTAAAGTTTCGGTCACAACGCATGGTGCGATGGGCTTTTTGAATGACCCCACAAAATCGATCCTTGATATTCATGATGCCCGTATGGCGCGTTTGCATATGCCGACCAAATTGGTGGATCACTTTGAACTGGTGCGATCGTTGAAATCTCATGTTCATGCTGTGTGTTTATCGCGCCGTGAGGATTTGGGTCCGCAGGCGATCGTGCGCGGGGGCTATTCAAACGTGGTGGAATATCAGATACGCCTTTCAACGCCTGTTTTTGAAGTGGAAGGTATTATGGAGTTTCCCGGTCGTTTTGACTTTGCAGGACTGGTTGCTGAAGGGACGCGCGAGTTCCTGCCAATGTTTAACGCAACCCTGACGGCGATTCTCATTCCAACCCTGCGGGTGCAAAGCGCAGGGATATTGGTTAACCGCAGGATGATCGATATGATCGCCTTGCTTAACCAGCGGGTGAAGCCCGAAAATTAGCCTTCCGTTTTTCTTGACGCATTGCAAAGTGGGTGATAAAATCTCGCCCGCTTAAGAAATGCCCCCATCGTCTAGTGGACTAGGACGCAGCCCTTTCAAGGCTACGACCGGGGTTCGAATCCCCGTGGGGGCACAATTTAGCAGCAACCGCCTGAAAAGGCGGTTTTTGTTTAGGGTAACATTGTAGGTCACGCTTCAAGCGTGACCTACTTATTTTTACGAGGTGGTTATATTTTGGTATAATCTCGCCAGTTCAATAATAAAGACAAGCGCAAAGATAAGTAGTTCAGCAACGGTTCAGAGAGTCGCCGGTGAGTGCGAGGCGACCCGCCAGAGGATGAAATCCACTTTGCTTGCCCTGAGTTTCATCGAAGGGACCAGTCATTCTCGTAGGAATAGGTCGCGTTTGTAACGTGACAGATTGTAAGAGAATCGGGAGCGCCCGTTAGCGCGCATCCAAGGTTATCCCTCACCCTTCCCTCTCCCGAGGGGAGAGGGTATAGCGAAAGCAGGTGGCACCACGAGACGCCCCTCGTCCTGCAAATGGAATGGGGCGTATTTTATTTAAAACCGCACGTGGAGGTGCAACATGCTCGACATCAATTTACTTCGTGAAAACCCTGACCTCGTCCGTAAGGCGCTGCAAGACCGCCAAGACAACCCCGCGCCCGTCGACTCGATTTTGCAACTGGACGAAAAGCGCCGTACTCTGCTCAATGAAGTGGAACAGCTCAAGGCGGAGCGCAACGTTGTCTCGAAAGAGATCGGCAAAATGAAAGACGCCGCAGAACGCCAATCCAAGATCGAGGCGATGCGCGTGGTGGGCGATAAGATCGCAGAGTTGGATAAGGCTGTGGCAGAAGTTGAATCCGAATTTAATTATCTTCTTTCCACCCTGCCAAATATCCCTGACGCCCGCACACCTTATGGCAAGGATGAGGATGAAAACATCGTCATCAAGACAGTGGGTGAGCCGCGCACCTTTGACTTCACTCCGCTTCCACACTGGGACCTCGGACCTGCGCTCGGCATCATTGACTTTGAGCGTGGCACCAAGCTGACCGGTTCCCGTTTCTATGTGCTTCAAAAAGCAGGCGCTCGTTTACAGCGTGCCCTGATCGCGTGGATGCTTGACCTGCACATCCGTCAGGGCTATCAAGAAGAGTATCTGCCGTTCATGGTCAAGACCGCCACTGTGTATGGAGCCGGGCAACTGCCCAAGTTTGCCGATAATCTCTACAAAGACCATGAGGAAGATTACTACTTCGTGCCCACGGCGGAAATTCCGCTGACTGGTCTGCATATGGATGAGATTATGGAAGAGGGCTTCTTGCCGCGTCAGTACACCGCATACACACCCTGCTTCCGCCGCGAGAAAATGAGCGCCGGGCGTGATGTGCGCGGCATCAAACGCGGACATCAGTTCGACAAGGTCGAGATGTATATCTATTGCAAGCCGGAAGAATCGGAAGCGATGCACCAGAAGATGTTGAAAGATGCCGAAGAGACTTGTGCGCAGTTGGGCATTCCGTACCGCGTGAAGCAGCTTTGTACCGGTGATATTGGTTTTGGCGCCACCATGACCTACGACCTTGAGTTGTGGGCGCCCGGCTGCAACGAGTGGTTGGAAGTCTCATCCGTTTCAAATGACACCGATTTCCAAGCCCGCCGCGCGAATATCAAATATCGTCCGGCAGATGGCGGAAAGGTCAAATTCCCGCATACGCTCAACGGTTCCGGCTTGGGTCTGCCACGTGCGCTCATTGCCGTGATGGAGAATTATCAGCAAGCCGATGGCTCCATTGTCGTTCCCGAAGTTTTGCGCCCGTGGATGGGCGGCATTGACGTCATCAAACCGTGACGTTGAAAACGAAGACGGGTTAATATTCGTACATAAGGCATCGGGAGTCAAACGGTTTCCGATGCCTTTTTATCTCAAAGGAGCCTATGATGGATATCGAGTCGTTTGAGCTATTTCTGACAACATTTTTTGAAGTGATCACCCTCTTTGTTTTGATCTTTGGCTTGATCGGGTTGCTGATCCCTGTTTTTCCCGGCTTGGTGGTGATGTGGGTTGCCATTTTGGTCTATGCCATTGTGCAGACCGGTCTTGGTAATATGACCTGGGTTAGCTGGTTGTTATTTGTGCTCATCACTTTATTAATGATCGGCGGGAATATTTCAGATAACATCATAATTGCAAAACATGTCCGCGATAAGAATGTGCCGTGGAGTTCCATCCTCTGGTCGTTTGCGGCGGGTATTTTGGTCAGTTTGTTCTTTACACCCATTCTGGGAATTCTTGCTTCGCCGCTGGCGTTGTACCTTGCCGAATGGCGCAGGTTAAAAGATAAAACGCTTGCCCTTGCAAACACCAAGGCATGGATGACCGGTTGGGGCTGGTCTGTCGCTGCGCGGATGGGCGTTGGCATGGTAATGATTATTTTTTGGGGGTTGTGGGCGTGGGTGGTAACATAATACCGAAAAGGAGATAATGATTATGGAGACCTTCCAGCAAATTCTTTCAATTCTTGGGCATGTTGTCCGCGCCATCGGATTTCTAATTCTTGGGTTTGGTATTGTCCGTTTTACGATGGACGCGTATTACAAAGCCGTTTGGCAGGTGCAGGTTGCCCTCGTAGTTGGATTTTTCATCCTGCTTATCGGTCTGACGCATTATTCCGATGCCGCTTCGATGGGCATGTTTGCCATCGGTGCGGGTGCGGCGTTTTTGATACAATTTTTCGGGAAGAAGGAAATAGAAGAGGAAAAGCCTTCTAAAAAGAAATAGGAAAGATGAAAAAATGCTTGACCACAAAAGTCAAGTATTTTTTGAGTCGGATTTATCCGACTTTTATGTACTGAGGAAGGGCTTCAGCCCGCCGAATCAGCGAAGGCAGTTACTTTTTCTTTGTCGCTTGTATACCTTCAATCAACGCAGATTTGAATTTCTCTCCAGCAACATCCTTACCCAACGGCAAAAAGAGCGTTCCCTTTTCTGGCGTATCTGTTGCAAGCCCTGAAATATTTACGCCCGTATCGGGGATCATGTTGTAGAACGGGCTTTTCTCGTAATCTTCCACGGTGATGTCTCGTAACTGCATAGACTTGATGTAGAGCGCGTTCTGGTCTACGTTATCGGCAAGGATCAGCCAACGGTCAGTCAGGATGGCGGTTTGAATCAATAGTTTACTGATTTTTGAAATATGAAAGTCTGAAAAATGGCATAATAGGGGTATGAGACGAAAAGGAACAAGCGAGCAATTAGCAATAGTACGCAATCGTGGGCTTGCCCTATTGGAAAAGGGAAAA
>Ga0172367_10007953_pt1 | contig 11968 bp, 8 predicted proteins | sample Lak10m_FD_114542 | JGI IMG/M metagenome (GOLD analysis project Ga0172367, IMG submission 114542) | Freshwater microbial communities from Kabuno Bay, South-Kivu, Congo - kab_022012_10m | ecosystem: Environmental > Aquatic > Freshwater > Lake | place: Democratic Republic of the Congo: South-Kivu...
GCATTTCTGGGGTTGGCAGCTTATTATTTTATCGGCAGCAATAACATTGCCTCTGGGTTACTCCGCCGGAAAGGAATATGCTGAATTGGAATGGCCCATTGATATTGCCATTGCGGTAGTTTGGGTTATTTTTGCAGTAAACTTTTTTGGGACCTTGGTAAAACGTCGTGAAAAACACATGTATGTTGCGATCTGGTTCTATATTGCCACTATCATTACGGTGGCAGTATTGCACATTGTAAACTCCATCGCTATTCCAGTAGGTTTATTTAAGAGCTATTCGATTTACGCGGGAATTCAAGACGCCCTGGTTCAATGGTGGTATGGACACAATGCAGTAGCATTTTTTTTGACCACTCCTTTTTTGGGTTTGATGTATTACTATCTACCTAAAGTCGCAAATCGTCCTGTTTATAGTTATCGTTTATCCATTGTTCACTTCTGGGCCTTGGTATTTTTATATATTTGGGCAGGACCCCATCATTTATTATACACCTCATTGCCAGATTGGGCGCAAACTTTAGGAATGATTTTTAGCTTGATGCTTTGGGCGCCAAGCTGGGGCGGAATGATCAATGGTCTTTTGACATTGCGAGGAGCTTGGGATTTAGTGCGCACCGAGCCGATTTTAAAGTTCCTGGTGGCAGCCGTTACATTTTATGGAATGTCAACTTTTGAAGGTCCATTACTTTCAATTAAATCTATTTCAAATATAGGGCATTACACAGATTGGATCATTGCACATGTCCATGGTGGAGCTTTGGGATGGAATGGGTTTATGAGTTTTGGTGTTCTATATTATTTGGTTCCGAAATTATGGAGAACTCAACTTTACAGTAAAAAATTAGCGAATCAGCACTTCTGGTATGGTTTGACGGGTATAATGGTTTATTACGTTTCTATGTGGGCAGCAGGTCTGACTCAGGGTGGAATGTGGCGAGATATAGATGCTCAAGGGCATTTAAAATATCCCGATTTTGTAGAAACCGTCAGCAGAATTGCTCCGCTTTATTGGGTTCGAGCTTTAGGTGGTTTGCTCTTTATCGTGGGTTTCGCAATTGGTGCTTACAATTTAGTAAAAACCATGAAAAGTGCTCCTGGAAAATTGGAAGATGAAGTTGTTGAAGTCAAACGCGTTGATATTTATGCAAAAGACCCCGGAGATGTAGGACATCGAAAATTGGAAGGAATGGGCGTTGTTTTTACTGTTCTTACTTTGATTTCTATTTTAGTAGGAACGATCTTTGAGCTTTATCCCACCTTAAATATAAACAAATACATTCCTGCTAATGTAACTGTGCAGCCCTACACCCCCTTAGAGCTTGCAGGACGCGATATTTATATTCGTGAAGGATGTTATGTTTGTCACTCCCAGCAAATTCGGCCAACTGCGGCGGAGGTTTTGCGCTATGGAGAAGCCTCTAAAATTGAAGAATCTATGTATGATCATCCTTTTCAGTGGGGATCGAAACGTACGGGACCTGATTTGGCCCGAGTGGGTTCCAAGAAATATCCTAATATGTGGCACTATCGACATATGATTGATCCTAGAACTATGAATCAAAATTCCATCATGCCTAGTTATCCATGGCTGGCCGAGCATGAACTAGATTTCATGAGCCTTCGAAAGAAAGTTTCTGTTATGAAAATGCTCGGAGTTCCCTATGATGATCAGACTGTTGGCAATGCCGATATTGTGGCTGAGAAACAGGCCCAAGAAATTGCGAAAGATTTAGAAACACAACCAGGAATGCCACAAAAATTGGCTTCCAAAGAGATTGTGGCTCTGATTGCCTATTTGCAATGTCTGGGTGAAAAGAGGTCCGAAAGTGCTAAGGCGGCAGGGCTATGAAATCTGAAGGATTGAAGTTTTTTACTGATATTTATATGACGATTTCAGGACTCATTTTATTTGTGAGTGTCTTCGCTGCGTGCGTTTGGTTTGTGTGCAGAAAAGATAAACAAAATTATTTTAAAAAAATGCAAGAAGCACCTCTTCAGGATTAACAGGTAGGGAGAAAAAATGTCAGAGCATGATAATAAAACACAATTTGATGAAAAAAACCTCACGAACCATGATTACGATGGCATTAAAGAATACGACAATCCACTTCCTAATTGGTGGTTGATGACTTTCTTTGGAACCATTATTTTTGCTTTTATTTATTATATTCATTATGAAATTGCTGGAGGACCTACACTGGTGCAAGAGCTTGCTCAGGAAATGGATAATTTGAAGGCAGCAAAAGCAGCTACCGAAGCTGCGACTGGGTCTGCAGCGACAGAAACTGCAAAAGGTGAAACGCCCCAGGACGAAGCTGGACTGAAAGCATTTTTCTCTGATGTGAGTAAAATCAATGGTGGAAAACAATTGTATGCTAGTCGATGTGCAAGTTGCCATGGTGATAAGGGCCAAGGGTTGGTGGGTCCCAATTTGACAGATAAATCTTGGAAGAATGGAGATGGTTCCCGAGTTGCAATTCTGGGTGTGATTAAAAAAGGTGTTCTTGAAAAAGGAATGCCGCAATGGGATACTATGCTGAAGCCCGATGAAATTTTGCAAGTAGCTTCATTCGTCTATTCTATCAAAGGATCCAATGTTGCTGGAGGAAAACCTCCAGAAGGAAAGGAGTATAGCTCTGACGACGCACAGAAATGATGGCGAAATAAGAAACTATGACGAATACGGCCACCGTATTTTTATTATACCTGCGGAGGTGAAGGGGTTCTTCCGCAGGCGCCGTACTTTGGTTTATTCTCTACTCATGCTTTTATTTTTAATTTTACCTTGGCTTTCCATCAATGGAAACCCTGTTCTTTTACTTAACATTCCTGATCGAAAATTTTCATTTTTTGGATTTTTATTTTTGGCCCATGATGGTCCCTTGTTGTTTTTTATTCTGGGATTATTGGTATTTAGTTTGGCCTTTGCTACAGCTGTGTGGGGGAGAGTTTGGTGCGGGTGGGCCTGTCCTCAAACAGTTTTTATTGATTTGATATATCGGCGAATCGAAATTTGGATTGAAGGTAATTACATTCAACGTCGGAAGTTGCGCGATTCGGAAATGACTTTGGGCGCTTTGACTCGGCTTTTCTTTAAATGGATTTTATTTTTTATTGTATCTTCACTTTTTGCCCATAGTTTTATTGCCTATTTTTCTGGTTCTAAAGAGTTGTTGGCGATGATTCAGGGTTCGCCTGCGGAACATTGGAACTATTTTGTATGGGTTTCCGCAATGACTGCTTTGTTATTGTTTGATTTTGGATGGTTTCGCGAACAGTTTTGCGTGATTATGTGTCCCTATGGGCGTTTCCAATCTGTGTTAATGGGACCTCATTCTCTTGCCGTTTACTATGATAAGAAGAGAGGCGAGCCCAGAAAGGGAATTGTAAAAGCCCAACTTGCTGAAGCTGGTTTAGCCTTAAAAGGGGCGGTTCAAGGAGATTGTGTTGCTTGCAATCGATGTGTAGAAGTGTGCCCAACAGGAATCGATATCCGCAATGGGACACAAATGGAATGCATAGCTTGTACAGCTTGTATTGATGCTTGCGATGAAATTATGGAAAAGGTGAAGAAGCCGAAGGGACTTGTTCGCTATTCGGCATTGATGGGGAAAGAACGGCGAATTTTTCGGCCAGGCACGGTAGTACATCTGTTGTTTTTGGTTTTGATGTTGACCGGATTTTGGTGGAACGTATTGTCTCGAAAGGATTTTTCAGCTTTGATATATTCGAGCAGAGATATTCCATTTAGTATTATTGAAACGCCCCAGGGATCTAGAGTGATGAATCACTTTAAGTTACATTTACACAATCAAACCTTTGAGGGAAGTACCTTTGAAGTCAAAGTGCCGGACGATCTTAGGTCCCAAGGTATGGAAATGAAATTGCCCCAGGCCCAATTTGAATTGCGAGGAGGGGGAGAGCAGATCGTTCATTTCTTTGTGCTTTACCCTAAAGATGTTTTAGCAGGGCAAAGTAAGCGAAAGGTTTCCCTAGAAATTATCTCCACCAAAACGGGAGAGAAAATCCATACCCCTATGACTCTTGTCGGCCCTTAGGTGCCAGGTCCTATTCCTGTATGCTGGGTGTTAAATATGTTCTTTTTCTCCTAAAATGGACCGATTATGCTGGGAATGCTTTTTGGCCTGAAAATATTGTCTTTTTAAACCGTACCGAACACTCTCTTCTTTGGCGGGATCTGGTTTTTCATTGAGCCATCGAAGAGTTCCAATCGGGTCAGCGCTATAGGTCAAGTCATCAATAAGTGGAATGCAACAGAGTGCTGGGTGAATAACTCCAATTAAAGAGCTGTAGGGATATTCTTCAACACGCAGGCATATTCCTGCGGAAACTGGATTTCGGTAATTATATTTATAAGCATTTAAATAATAATTGTGGTGTTGTAAAATACATTTGTAGTGGCGCCCAGAATAAGTTTGATTGATTCGATTGCCGGTTCGAGTTAATTTTTTACTCGTTCTATACATAAATTGATGCATGCATTGGCTGATATTAGATCTTGGAGTAGTAGCAATGAGGTGAAAATGATTGCTCATTAAGACAAAACTATGAATTTGAAGCTCATATTTTTTGTTGGAATGAATTAGTTCAGTGCAAAAAATCTCCCATACTTCAGGCATTGGAATTTGGAACCACTCTCTATTGATACACCGAGCAGTAATATTATAAGGATATTTGGATTGTAAAATAGCTTTGATTCTTGGCATGAATAAGGGCAATGCAAATTCTAATACCAACTCTAATGCTTACTCATGATGATTTAATGAGCATTCACATCCGTAATTGGGATTGAGATCTTTTTTTTATTGTTTTTTTGTATTGACGCTGCGAATACAGAAACAGGACCTGGCACCTATTGGGCAGCTCTTATTGGACGATAGCCATGGTGATAGGAAGATCTGAATATGTTCCTGTGGTTATTAAAGTGGTGGTTCCTGAGTCCATATTTTCTTCTATATTTTAATTTTTTGCTGTAGCGATGGGAGTTGCTGAGCCAATACCGATTTACTTTTCTATATCTAATCCGATTCCTATAGTTGATTTTCATGATTCTATTTTTACTTGAGGGTTTGTGATATCTTGCCTGCCTCGGAAGTCGATTGTTATTCTGAGTGTAGTTATTGTAGGGATCTTCACCTTCATCCGGAGACCACCCAGGCTCTTTTTGTTTAAACATATTGAGTTTGGCGGGTAAACACGAATTTGCCTTGCTTCCGTCTTCGAAGAGTTTATTGGTAAAGAAGTCCCAGGCAAGTTGGCAACCAGTGGAAGGATTGTTTTTAATGAGATCGGGAGAGGCCACAAAAGCAGCGAAAACTTCGGCGAATTGCTCATTTCTTTTTCGATTCATACTATAGTTAGAAACTTGGCAACGGCGATTTCCCATAGCTTTATTATAACTTTGATATGCTCCGTTATTTCCGACATAGTGACCAAGTTCATGAACTAATTGCGCAATGTTTGTGCCATAATTTTTGGAGCCATTTCGCCTGATTTCTATTCTATTGGCAAATTGTTGGCTTTCGCCCCACCTGTCTGTAAAGGTGAAAGGATAAGGTTTACCAGGTTGACCTTGTGCTAAAGACAGTGGCTTGTTGCCATTCAACATTTTGATCCAAGCCAAAGCTGTCCCTAGTGTCTGTTTTTCAAGTGAGTTTGCATTTTTGGTGGTTAGATTGAAATCGGAAATTTCTCTTTGAGCTTCTTCAGAACTTAGGCGATTTAAGCAACCACGAGCACCACTTTGAGTACTTTTAACGACACTTGCAGCAAGAGTATTGATGCTGAAAAATAGGAATAAAGTTATACCTAAGGAGTATGATAATGTTATCAGCTCCTTCAGGCCACCTTTACAGATAGGTACCATTTTTTGCCAGTCATGTATCAAAAACTTAAACACCATTTTTTCCTGTCTCGTTTCTATGGACTGTTTGAAACGAATACACCTCAATAGACTCCTGTTGCACTGTTTATACCAATTTCGATTGGAAATATGTCATTAAAAGGTATTTGCTTTAAATCTAGACAATCAGTTTTGTTTATCAGTCGTTTTTCTTAGGGTGTGGATTTAAGTTTGTATGAGGGGTGTAATCTCTCGGGTCTGCTTTCTTTTATGCTTATTGGTGTCACGGTGCGTTTTTCAAGTGTGTGGCTTTTAAAAATATCTTTACTTGTACGTAAAAAATACGTACTCTCCTCATATACGTAACTATTACGTATATGAGGAATCATATGAATGACTATATGGATGGGATCTGCGGCGCAGGGGGGGCCTGTCTTAATAGAGAGGATGTCTTTAGAAAATGAGTGATAGTTTAACACCAAAGCAAAAAAATGTGTTGGATTTTATTATGCAGTTTACTGGGGAAAATGGCTTTGCTCCGACCCTCGAAGGAATTGCTCAACATTTTGGATTGAGTTCTGTTGGAACTGTACAGCAGTATATTCAAGCTTTGAAAAGTAAAGGTTATTTATTGAAGAAATCTCATGTAGCACGAGGACTCCAGGTGGTAGAAAAAGAAATAATGTTGCCCCTGCTGGGTAAAGTGGCTGCTGGTTTACCAATTGAGTACAAAAAGCATGATCAGTTTTTAAGGGTACCTGATCAGATGTTAAAGTCTGGATTTGAACATTTTTTATTACAGGTTCAAGGAGATTCCATGATTGATGAAGGGATTTTGGATGGGGATTACGTTGTGATTCGGAAACAGAATCAGGCAGAGAATTATCAAATTGTTGTGGCTCAATGGAATGAGCAAGCAACGATCAAGCGTTTTGTGAAGAAGCGAAATTCTATAGAGCTGCATTCTGCTAATAAAAAGTATAAACCAATTTTTGTTGAAGATGAGTCTTCTTTTTGCATAGAAGGACTTTATTGTGGTCTTCTGCGTATTAAAACGGACTGATGTTCGGAGCTGTTGAAAAAAAAGAAACTCTCAAAAGACTTCGTCAAGTAATAGGTGCTTTGGATGGTTCTATGCCCAAGGAGGGGCACTTTTTTACCTTGTTAGGAGAATATTTGCCTAAGGGGAGTCTTATTGAGTTCTATGGAATTGGTAAAACCTCTGCATGGGTTTCATTTTTGCGTGAGCATAAACAAATGCGATCAGTTTGGTTAGAGAGCGAGTTATCTATTTACCCTTTAGCTTTGATGCAGCAGGGGATTGATTTGGAAAAAATATTCTTTTTAGAGGAAAAGAATTGGAATCGGAAGAACTTTGTATGGGCTTTGCACCAAATATTGCAGAGTTCAGTTTTTGATGTGGTGACCATCGCAAATATGAAATTTAGCGAAGCGGAACTACGTCGTTGGCAATTGTTGGCGGAAAAAAATAAGCAGATGGTGTTTTTGATTTCACAGGAACCCCATTCTTCTTGGGTGCCCGCCCTGCAAATTGAAGTGAAACGAGATCAAAAGGATTTGTTGCATTTTCATTTTCAACGAAGAAGGAGGAGCTTATGAAGGTTTTGTGTATTTATTTTCTCAATCGCAATGCTACGCAGGAATTAGCTGAAGTGTTTTATCGTTATACGCCCCAAATTTGTGGTCGAGGAGATCATGCAATTTTTCTTGAAATTTCAAGATGTGAAAAGCTCTATTCCGTAGAAAGTTTGTCTGCTCGATTAAAAGTTTTATTGAAGAAAATGGATGTACCTGCGTGCATGGCTGTGGCTTCTGATCCTCCCACAGCCTTGGCGCGGGCACGTTTTCAAATGGAAGAAAAAATGGATCTTCCATTAGCAGCTTTGGAATACTATGCGACACCCTTAGTGTCAGATCCTTTTCTTCAAAAAAAGATTGTGCGGATGATCGAAGTTTTGCAAGTTTTGGGATTAACAAGACTTCAAGATTTTATGGATCTGCCTTTGAAAACTTTGTCAGGTCGTTTTGGTGCTCTCGGATTGCAAATGAGGCGGAATATTGAAGATGCTACGGGCATTCCATGGCCTTTATTTAAACCTCGAGAGCAGATTGTTGAATGCTGTCAAATAGAATATGAGCTGCGAGTGGATAATTTTGAATCAATTTATTTTTGGATGAAGTCGTTGGTGGATCGTATGGTGTTGAGATTACGTGCTCGTGGAGAGTGTGTTCGAACTTTTCGCTTGCAACTCGATCTCGAGCCTCACTCTCAACTTAAACAAAAGGAATTTATTTTGGATTTTCACTTATACGAACCATCAGTTAAAGTGAAAAGCATTCTGACAATTTTGCGTGAGCGCTTGCAGACAGAGTTGGATCGCCGCCCTCTGGAGTCGCCTATTATTGGAATGGAGATTCTTGTTCAAGAATCTTTACCATGGAGAGGGTCTCAGCAGAGTTTTTTGGATCCGCAGAGCGAAGAAAGACGAGAACAGGAGTCCGGATTGTTTCAGCGTTTACGACAACGTTTGGGAGAGGAATCTTTTTTTAAGACTCGCCTTCGCTCTAGTTATCGGCCAGAACTGGCCTGGGAAAAAGTTGCTTTACAAAATATTTCCGCGAGTCAGAGTCCTCGAGTCCCTCAACGTCCCTTGAGACTTCTTCCATCGCCTCTCCCTTTAGTATGGCAAAGTCAACAGCAACAGTTGGGATATGAGCAAGGGAGAGGGCGATGGGGGCGAAACTCTCAATGCTTTTTATTTAAAAGAATTTTGCGTGTAGATCATCAAGAAGTTTTGTCGGGTGACCTTTGGAGTCAACCGTTTGAAAGACGTTATTTTGTTATGGAAATGGAAGATTATGAAAAGTGGTGGGTTTTTAAAGAGGGGGGACGCTTTTTTCTTCACGGAGTATTTGATTGAGCAATTCCTATGTAGAGCTATTGTGTAAATCTAATTTTTCTTTCTTGACAGGGGCGTCTCATCCCCAGGAGTTGGTAGCGAGAGCCCAAGAATTGGGGTTATCAGGATTGGCTTTAGCGGATTCTAATGGAATGTATGGAATTGTGAAAGGATTTCAGGCTGCTAAAACACAGTCTTCCTTGCTGTATTTGGTGGGGGCAGCACTGAGCTTTCAAGACCACTCGGAAATCGTCGTTTTGGTCAAGAGTCGACGAGGATATGGTCAACTTTGTCAGCTGCTTACTCAAGCTCTGTCCCAGGAGAAGGGAGTCTCTCAGCTTTCTTTTGCAGATCTTGAAAAATGGGCATCTATGAAGCCTGAAGTTTTATTGCTTCCAAGGGATCCTTTAGTGGCAAATGTTTCTGAACTGCGTGAAATGTTTGCAGGGCATCTTTATTTTCCCATTGTTCGTTATTTGGATGGAATGGATCGCGAGAGAACACAAAAGTTATTTAGTATTTCTCGGAGCCTCGAGGTTCCCATGGTTGCAAGTAATGATGTCTACTATCATGTTAAAGAACGAAAAAATCTTCAAGATGTTCTCATCTCCATTCGTGAAGGGGTTCCCATCAAAAAGGCTGGTTATAAGCTTTTTTCCAATGCAGAGAGATATTTAAAGTCCCCCCAGGAGATGAAAGAATTGTTTCGAGATATTCCAGAGGCTTTAGAAAATACTCTAAGGGTGAGTGAACAATGTCATTTTTCGCTCCGGGAGCTTCGCTATTATTATCCTTCGGAGTGGATTCCCCAGGGACACACGGCGCAAAGTTATTTGGAACTGCTGGTTTGGCAAAGACTGCCGCGAGTCACTCAGAAAACTACCGCGATGGAGAGTCAGTTGAGGCATGAGTTGCGACTTGTCGAACAGTTGCATTTTGCAGATTATTTTTTGACTGTGGTGGATCTAGTGGATTTTGCTCGATCCCAGAATATTCTTTGTCAAGGAAGGGGAGCAGCTGCGAATTCGGCTCTTTGTTACGTACTTGGAATTACCGCTATTGATCCGGTGCGATCGGGGTTACTCTTCGAACGGTTTCTGTCCGTTGAACGTGGGGAGCCTCCCGATATCGATGTAGATTTTGAACATGAACGGCGTGAAGAGGTTATTCAATATATTTATAATAAGTATGGACGAGATCGAGCGGCCATGGTCAGTGCCGTGATTACCTATCGCCATAGGTCCGCACTGCGGGAAGTTTGCAAAGCTTTTGATTTGCCTGTCGGCACTTTATCGGCAAAAAAGGTCGAAAAAAACTTCGTAGACTTGTTGGCCCAGGCGGAAGGGGAAGATCTCCAAGAGAAAATAGAAGTGCTTTCATCAGAATTGACAGGATTTCCACGTCATATTTCTATTCATTCCGGAGGCTTCACTCTTTCAGCAGATGCTATTACTCAAATTGTTCCTGTCGAGCCAGCTCGAATGGACGGACGTACTATTATTCAGTGGGATAAGTATGATCTTGATGAACTCGGTCTTCTTAAAGTAGATATTCTCGCCTTGGGAATGCTCAGTGCTTTACGAAAGACTTTGGAGCAAGTGGGTATGAAATTATCTGAAATTCCTCCCGAGGATTCTGCGACCTATAAAATGATTCAGAGAGCAGATACGGTGGGAACCTTTCAAATTGAGTCCCGGGCACAAATGTCGATGTTAGGTCGCCTGCAACCTGAAAACTTTTATGATTTGGTTATTGAAGTTGCCCTCGTTCGTCCTGGTCCCATTGTAGGAGAAATGGTGCATCCTTATCTCAAACGTCGACGAGGAATTGAAAAGGTTATTTTCCCCAATGAAAAGGTGCATCGTATTCTGGGTCGCACCCTCGGAATTCCTCTTTTTCAAGAACAAGTTATGCGTTTGGCCATTGAATTAGCAGATTTTACTCCTGGCGAGGCAGATCAGTTACGGCGAGCCATTGGGGCTTGGCGTTCCAACGGATCCATTCAACAGGTTGCGAGTCGTTTGCGCGAAGGTTTGTTGCGAAATGGAATGACTCCCGATTTTACAGAAAAAATATTTCATCAGATTCGGGGATTTTCCGAATATGGGTTTCCTGAAAGTCATGCTGCCAGTTTTGCTTTATTGGCGTACGCTTCCTGCTATTTAAAGTGTCACTATCCAACAGAATTTGTTTGCGGATTGTTGAATTCTCAGCCTATGGGGTTTTATCGGACCGACACTTTGATTTACGATGCTCTCCGCCATGGAGTTCAATTTCTTCCTGTTAGTTTAAATCATTCGCAATGGGATAGCTTTATAAATGAAAGCCGATGTGTTCAACTTGGATTTCGCATTGTCCGCGGTTTGTCGCGGCAGCAGGGTGAGGCGTTGATTCGAGAACGTCGCCAAGGAGGTTTCTATAAAGACTTACCTGATATCTTAAAAAGAACGGCCCTTCGAAGAGATGTTTTGCGACGTATGATTCTTGCAGATCAATGGAGCGCGATGAAGGGGGCTCGAGGGACCACGGAGAACTCTCGATATCCTTCACCGCGATACATTTTGTGGACTTTGTTGGAATATGAAAATTTTATCGAAAAGGAACTAGGGGACAATGGTGATTCGTCTGAGGGGAAATCTAAGGAAAATCCACATATTCAATTAAGTTTATTTAATTACAATCCTCAAAACAGAAACTTTGGATTTGTCAATGAAGAAGACTCAGAGAAGTCTGAGCCTTATGAAAAACCTGAAAAAATGGAAGAAGATCTCTTTACTCGAGAAGATGCTTTTGTGAGTATTCAGCGGGACTATGAAGCCTACCAAATATCCACCCATGGACATCCTATGCTGGCATTAAGGCAACAGTATCCTCATTTGCAAACACGAACAAGTTCTTCGAAAGACATTAGAAATCTTGCCCTTCATAATAATGCCAAATTCGATTACAAAGTAGACCGAGGCCCAACGGAGGGAGATGCGGATGCCTGTTCCCTGAAAGTTGCACAGGGCGACCGACCGAGCAACGAGGCGATACGAAGTCATCGGAGTTGGTATAAGGTTTGTATCTCTGGAATGTTGATTGTTCGTCAGCGCCCTCCCACAGCAGGAGGAACCTCTTTTGCGACCCTTGAGGATGAATTTGGATTTGTGGATCTCATCATTCCATCCAGAGTTTATCA
>Ga0172367_10007954_pt1 | contig 11968 bp, 19 predicted proteins | sample Lak10m_FD_114542 | JGI IMG/M metagenome (GOLD analysis project Ga0172367, IMG submission 114542) | Freshwater microbial communities from Kabuno Bay, South-Kivu, Congo - kab_022012_10m | ecosystem: Environmental > Aquatic > Freshwater > Lake | place: Democratic Republic of the Congo: South-Kivu...
TGTGCAGTAGATGAGGAAATGGGCGCACCGCCTGTCGTTTCGGTAGTACCGGATGGAAACACCCACAGCCTACCATTGGGGTTGTTCCAAGAGAAGTTGAACTTTCCCGCGGACGATTTCAGGATAAGAAACGCTGGAATTCCAATTTTGAATCTGCTAGACGGCTCTCTATTGCTCAATACATCCGAGCGCAACCTCGTCATCATCAGACATCATCCCAAACGATATACTGATATGTTCCACCGGATGCGTCGCTGATGATGGACAGTGTGGATGCGACATTCAAATCGATGCTCTGCCCTGCGGTCAGCTTGATTGCAGTCGTGTTGGCAACGGCAGTGGCAAGCGGGTTGACCCAGATGTTTCCGCTCACATTGATGAACGTCACCATCTCGTTCTTGAATGAGAGCGCATCCGCTGAATTGTCGATGGCAGTCACGCCAAGAATCCTGCGCCACTTCTGGAAAACAATCCTCGTAGTGTTCATCTGTATTCCCCTCCACATGATAATAGAAGCAGTATTGCTACTGCCTCCATTATACCTTATGCTACAAGTAGTTAGCGCCGCTTGAACGCAATTGCGCCAGTCGAGCCGGTGTTCGCGGAATTCGTTGCAGTTCCGCCACTCTTCAATCGATTGCCACCTGCCCTCTGCATTTTCTTCGGAGGAGCGATGGCTTGCATTGGAGCGGGGAATGGTGCTTTCCGCCGAGTTTGCGCCGGAGCATTCGGGCGAGCGGTAGGACCGACACCCATCGGACGAGCCGTACCCATCGTGGGTTTCTTCTTCTTTCCAGAACCCATTGTGCCAATAGCCATCGTATTACTCCTTACGCATCAGAAGTGAGTCGGATGACATTCGTTCCATCGGACATGACGCAAGCCGTCTTGGTGTTGGCGATGACGATTCCGGTTCCTGCCGCAGTCTTCACGGTAAGCGCCTGTCCCGTCGCATTCGTGAACCAGTACGGACGCTTGGTTGCCGCGACAATCGCATTGACAGCGCCACTCGCATTCGTCGGCTTATGCATGGGCTTGAGCAGTTCGGCGGCAGAGAGCGTCCAGTCGTCGGCGGCTCCTGCATAGTCGTGCGGGGATTGCGTCCAAGTGTCCACGCCATCGGTCGTCACTCCACCGGTGATGACAGGCGTCGTCAGCGGTGTGCTCGTGCCGTTCAGTTGAGCGGCGGTCGGAGTGAGTTTCGTGCCGAGTTGATACAGATAACCATCAGAATCGAAAACGGTACGCTCTGTCGGAGTCGAGTCCGCGACCCAGAACTTGGAGAGCGTGAGGGTGGATTGGAGCCAACCAACAATCTTCGGAATAACAGCCATGATAATTTACCTCCATAAGGGCGGAAGGGGCGGAGGTTCTTCTCCGCCCCCTGCGTGATACGCGCTATCAAGAACCGAGAGAACCGACGATTCCGTAGCCGGGGGCGACGAACTGCGTGATGTACCGCTCGTACACATCGGCGCGGTAATCCTTTGTCGTGTCGTCTTGATACGAGGACATCTTCATGCCCTGTCTCTTGAGGTGGATGCAACCCGCGCCTTGAATGGTCTTGTCGAGCAGGAACCACTTGGAAACACCAGTCGAGGTGTTCATGTCGATACGCCTGTTCTGGATAATCTGTAGCGCGTACTTCGACTCGACCGTGTTCTTCGTGTTGGAAAGTTCGAACGGCTTGAGCACGGATTCAAGAATCGAGGCAAGGATATAGAACTTGTCGGGATGGATGACGATGTGCGTCGGATAGGTGTCGAACAACTGCCCCGCTTGGTCGTAGATATGATTGAACTTGTTCTTCGCGGCAACGATGTTGTCGAAGGACAGCGCACCTGTGGCGAGGTTGTCGTTCACAAGGACGGAGTTCTTGAGCGTATGCGAAGCAGAAAGAATGGCAAAGCCATCGCCACCAATCGCGGCGAACGCACCATTGTACGCGGCGGCGACTTCCTGCTCCTTCGCAAGAATCATCTTCTTGACGAGTTCTCCGCCGAACACCTTGTCCATCACGCCATAGAGGTCATCCTCGAACGCCTCGACGGAAGCGGAGACACCCTTCGCCTTGGTCGTCGGAGTCAGTGTCGTGCGGAAATTGTACTGGAATTTGTCGTATGTAATCGCGTCGCCTTCCGCCTTCGCCTCTGCGGGAGAGAGATTGCCGACCGTATCGAAGTATTCCTGCGCACGAACAGTCGAACGTTCCTGCACGAGCATGGTCCACTCGACCTGCTGGACATCACCAAGAGCCTTCTTGAAGATTTCATACGAGCCGGGGATAATCAGATTGCCAAGGTCATTTCCATAAGTAGCCATTTGTCATGTCCTCCTTGTGAATCCGCTTAAACGGACAGATAGATGAGCGTGTCGGGAATGCAGACCCAAGCTCTCTTGTTCGTGTTGTCATACCGGACAACCCTGCAAATCCCACCCGTGGTATCGTCGAGGTCGAGCGTCATGACATGCGAAGTCACGTTGATGTCGAACAGGTCCACGCAGTCGGCATCGGCAAGAGACTGCTTGCTGGCGGAAGCAAGATAGTCGATTTCCATGAGCACGCCACGGATGGACGAGACACGAATCAGCGAATCCGCGCCAGTGGCGGTGTCCTCCGCAAGACCAAGAACCGTCTCGCCCGTATGCGCAGTGGCGAGCGGGATGGCTTTGCCGGAATCAATCTTGACGAGTTCTCCCTTGGTGACAGCCGCACCGGAAAGGAAGAACATCTTCGGGGTATTAGAAGCGGTGACAATCTTAATCATTGGATTTCATCCTCCATTTTTATTCGATGTCATAAGAGCGACCTTTTCTACCGTTGGCTCTCGACATGATGACCTTGATTTCCGATGCGGTGATTTTCCTGCCGAGCATCTTCTCGAACTCGACGCGAGCCTCTTCCATCTTCGCGGAAAGACCGTCCTCGCTTCGTTCGACGCTCGAACTGACTGCCGCTCCCGCGGCGGAAGACTTCACGCCTCTCGCACTAGCCAGTGCGTCCGCTCTTGCCTTCGCTTCGAATCGATTGTCGGAGGAGAAAAGAAACGCGCAGACTTCTGCGGCACTTCTGCCGGTCGCCTTCATCGCTTCCCTAATCCTAGGAAGTTCGCCGCTCGCTTCCGGATATCTAGCCATCACCGCTTGGTTCGCAGTGATGAACTTGATGTCTTCAAGAGCGCTTGTGACGTACTCCTTTTCCGTCTCTGATGTCGCAAGTTTCAGCGCGGTATCGGGGTCGTGTCCCTCGTCCTCGAACTTTCTGGCAAGGGCTGTCCTCTTCTCTTCGGACTCGTACTTCCGGAGCTTCTGCTCCAGTTCCTTGACCTTCGCTTCCTTCGCTTGGGCGGCTCGCTTCACAGCGATAATCGCCTTTTCCTGCTTCGTCAGCGGAGCGGGAGACTTCTTTGCTACGGGCGCTTCGTCCGCACCATCGTCTTCCGTTTCGAATTCAAGTTCCGGTTCGTCCTGCCCGTCTTCCGTTTCCAGTTCGATGTCTGAATCGATATCATCCACGGGAAGGTCGGCTTTGAACTCAAGGTCATCCCACACATCGTCGGTCTTGGTCTTGTCATCGATAGCCATATCAATCATCCTCGCGCTTTCTTCTGCAATCGCCATTGCGTATTGCGGTAGTTATAGCCTTCCGCTAGGCTTGAGGACTATCAGCGAGTCCACGACGCAATGATGGTCGCCCATCACTTATAAGTATAATCCAGCTGTCAACATGTATAATCATGCAAAGAAAAAGGAGAGGCATGATACCTCTCCCCTCTGCATATCGCGGGTTTGTTCCATCCCATGCAGATACCGGATGCTTGTATTATACCATACTACTGTTTCCTGCTTTTGGATACGCTTGCCTTCTCGTCATACGCCTTCGATTCCGGCTGTTCGACGGCAAGGGTCTGTCCCGTCACCTTGCTGAAATCCTCTCCGGCATCGACCTTCCCAATCAATTCCATGACCTCCGCCTTGGACGCGCTCATATAGAACCTGCTAGGGATTCCCTTCTCCTTCGCTTCCTTGCGGAGTTCGGACAGCGACTTCTCCGTTGCTTCCTCCGGCTCTGGTTCCACACCCATCGCGTCGATGCCATACTGCTTCACGACCATATCGATTCCAATGGGAGTGAGCCTATCCTTATCGAGGTAGATGCCATATACGATTTCACCAGTAGGACTTCCGCCAATCACGAGTCCGAATCCAGTCTCCTTGTTCCACCCGACCTTATCGCAGTTGCCGCCGAAGAAGTTCGGTGATGTCCCGAATGTCGGATGCACGTCGGTTACGCCAAGAGACGCAAGTCCAGTGAATCCGCCATTCATGTCGTTGTATGTCCAGTCCTTGTCGCAGAATTTGTTCCCGCCCTTCGTGAATGGAAAATTGAGAATCATTGTTGAAGTTTCCTCCCCTTTTCTTTAATAGCGCCAATCGCTATTTAACCATATCAAAGAATCTTTTCATGGTCCACTTCCACACCATCTTCTGTATACCCGTTTGTCTGCTCGATGCCAACAGCGAGATTGTTGATATATGTCTTCATCATGCTCAATGCGATTCTGTCGATACCGATGTCAATCATGTCTAGGTAGTCCGGTCCGACTCGACGCTTCAATTCGTCCTTCAACCACATCCTCACAGTCGGCGGTCTGGTTGTGAACGCTCCACATCTCATGCACCCGCAAGTCCTATCGTACTCAAGAGTTTCCTTGTTGAACTTCCTGTCGTTCCATAGCGCGACCGTCTCGCACTTTCCGCACACCGGATACTCGAACACGTTCGTCACATCCACCTGCGAACTGATGAGCAAGCGCATCACAGGATTATGCTCGAACATCTTCTGTTCCAGTTCCTTGTACGCTTCGGAGATTCCCTTGAGAATCGCAACGTTCCTCGCGTCCGGAGCCATTACATTGCCACTCATCGCAAGGTGCGCATTCGTTATCTGTCCTTCCCGAACCTTCTCGCCAAATATTCCAAGTGCCATCAGACGGCACCCGCACTACGCATCGGCATAGCCCCACCACCCGGTACGGTGCCTGTCATTCCGGGGTTCGATGTCGCGCTTGCCTGTACGCCCATCGGAACACCGACACTCGTCTCGCTTGCAGGATTCACAATCCCGCTAGGCGAAGGCTGTGCCTGTGCATCCATCTGTTGCTGTCGCGCACGCTCCTCCATCCCCTTCACATCCAAGTCGATTCCGAGATACTTCTCCGTCATCTTGGCGAACTGCATCTGGTCGATGACCTGCATCTGGAATAGATTCATGAGCACATTGTGGATTGCGATTCTGTTGCTTGGCAGACCCTCTCCGAGCGTCACCTTCACATCGAAGTCGATTGACTTCATGACAGGAGTGGAGTCCGGACCATCTTCGACCAACTGGTAGTTCGGCGCTTCCGCCATCGCGTTGCCGAATGGAGAGGACGCGAACGAATCCTTGAATGCGTTGGTCGCCGGCATAGCGGCAGGGACTTCTCTAGCCAAGGAGAAGTCGACGTATTCATACGAGTTCTCATCTCCGACTCTGCTCCAGAACCCACGGTCATAGAATTCGAGTGCAAGCTTGAGTGAATACTTCACGATGAACTGCAGTGCTTCGGAAAGGTCGCCCTTCTTGTCATTGATTGTAGCGCTTCCCTGTTGGAGCATGATTCCGGATTGCGTTGCCGACACGCTGTTCTGTGTCTCCAAGCCCGTCATCGTACCACTGAATCTTGTGGCACGTTCCGCGTGCGCGACAAGCATGCTTATCATGTTCTCGACGACCGGATTGATTCCCGCACCCTGTACGACACGAATCGTCTGATTCGGATTCTTCGCCATGATGTTGTGGCTAGGGTCGCTGTCGCACTGGTCGTCATCCATTTCGGCGGTTGGGTCAACGTATGTCTTTGCCTGTGCTTGGAATCTGCACGCAATCTCTATCTCATCGAACAGCTTGTTGACGGTTCGTTGAATCGGTTCCAGAATCCTGCCGTCACCGAACCCATAGAAGTCCATCTGCTGTGGATACAGTCGAGCGAACGCGAATGGATACTCATTGTCTCCGAATCTGTAGTACGGCTCGCTTGGGTCGGACTCACGCAGTACCATTGGGTTTGTAGTCATCTCGATGAGTTGGAGATTCCCCTGCTCGTTGTTCCGAGTCCACACGTGCAGAAGCATGAACGAGTCGATATCATCGCGTTGGTCCTGTTGGTCGAACTGGTAGTTGTTGTTCATCCGGACGATTGCATCGGCAATCCTGTCTCCATACTCCCTTTTCGCCCACGCAATCGACTTGAACCCAATCTCCTCGATGACATACTCCGCGCACTGTAGGTCCTTGTAGTCCTTGATTCGACCATCGACGTACACTTTGCTGATGGTCGGAATGCGCAGACGAGGAATACCTAGTCCACCATATGCCTTGTTGTCCCAATAGCAGGTCATCCACGCGCCACCATATAGAAGGTACGAGCGGGCATAGTCCTTGGCGTACTGCTTGAATCTGTTGTTGCGCAGGATGAAGTCGGCACCGGATTGCAACGTCTTCGCGTAGTCGTTGTCGGTCGGACCAGTACCGATGATGTTCACATCGAGATTGTACTCGACGAGTCCTGCCGTCTGTCCCTCGACAATCGGAGTGACAATGGAACAGAACGACTTCGGAGCGGTATGGTCCACCGTGTTGTAGTCATCGCGCTCGCACTTGTATAGCCTGTGCAGTCGCTCCCACTCCTTGACACGCTCCTCCTGCCTTCCTCGCAGATGGAGATAGCGCTCATAGTAATAGTGGCAACGCTCAATCTGTTCCGGAGTATTGACATCCATCGCTGACAGCGACTTCTTCTGCTCGAGCATCATGAGTTCGAACGTAGCCTTCTTCTTCGCCATTAGAATCTCTCCACTTCAATATCTTCCGGAAGTGCATCCACCGGATTCCTATGCAGATTCTTGTAACTCAACAGTCCGTTCCGCCCACGGAATCTTTCCGCGACATCCTCTTCCGTAGCAATGTCGCCTTTCTTGATTGCGGTCAGTTCTAGCGTCTGGATTCTCATACGGTGCTCTTCGAGTTGGTCCTGCAGTTCGATGAGCAGTTCGCCTTGCGCCTTGCATCTGAACTCCAGAGACTCCATTCTCTTTAGAATATTGAACATCAGAACGATACCTCTTCGCGCCCATGCTTTCGCAGATACTTGTTCATTTCCGCCTTCGTTATCCTCTTTGATTGTACCATATCCTCCAACTCACATGGCAACCAGAACCCTTCGAGTTCCTTCTTCTCGACGTGCGCCTCGTCGCTCTGCTGTTCCCTTGTCATGAGATACATTGCAAGCGACATCACAAGGTCATCGTGTGCGCCATTCGCCGCCTCCGCTCTTCCGGATATGCTTTGCCCGTTCTTCTTACGCATCTTGCGCACGAATGTTAGGAGTTCAGAAAGCGTACCCACATCATTGAGACGCGAACACCCTCCCTTGTTTATCCACTCCACAAGCATGGATATCATCATGTCCCTGTTGCCGGAGTGCGTCCTGTATCCAGTGTTGCTCGTGTATCCCGCTCCCAACGAATCCGGAGACGATTCCCTAGTATATAGATTCGTATACCCCAGCTCCTGCATCTTCTTCGTCGGGTACATATCGAAGTTGACCTCGATGACAAGCAACGAGTTGTTGTAATACTTCGCAATGCAGTACATCTGCATGACGCACTCGTCGACGGACTCGCTCGAATGATAGACGAGCACCTGTTCCTGCGTCGTGTTGTCGAAGACCTGCACGGCGTAGTAGTCCGAGCCGTCTCCCGCCGTATCGACCACCGTCACATATGGACGAGTCTTGTTCACGTCCTTGTACATGTAGCAATAGTCGTTCCCGACCCTTGACCTGCCTATGTCAACAGCTACAATCGAGTCGCGCTTGACGCGCAATCCGTCCATATCGTATTGGAATCTGACATTCCGCGGAACGCTCTCCTCGTACTTGATGTCAAGCAAGGACTTCCTTCGATTCACTTCATTCGCATTGAAGATGGTATGACCCTGTATCCCCCATTGCCCCAAGCAATACACCATGTATCGGTATGGGTCCGTATCCGCATACTGCTCAAGAGCACGAACATCGTCCGGAGACAGATGCTCGTTGTCCTTATAGGTCGTACGGAGCACGATGCACCGCGTATTCCGTAGTGTCGTGTCTATCCATGTCCGGAGCCAATGCTCATAGAATATCGGGTTGAATGAAACGATGAGTCGCTTCTGCGGACCAGAACCACGGAGTCGGTGGTCCAACACGATGAGGTTGCCTAGCTCCGGTTCCTCCGACGCCTCCTCGTACCATACGTCCGTCAGATTCCCGTGAGGGAACGTGATGGACTTTATCTTCTCGACATCATCCATTCCCCTGCAGACAATCATGTTCCCATCCGCTATGTAGCCCGGAGCAACGCATGTCATGGAGAAGTTCGACTCGTTCATCTGCCAGATATGATGTAGATTGAACTTGTATATCGACTGCTTTATCTGGTTCCAACAGGATGTCGTGCATGCAGACAGCGTATGTCGCACCAGCATGAGGTTCCTGCCCTCTCTGGTGGACATCTGCAGTACGACCTTATCCGCGATGAAGTAGCTCTTGCCGGAGGATGCTCCTCCGTAGTATACTTCATACCGCTCTATCAGATTGAGATACGGATAGTATACTGCGTTGAACAGTTCCTTCGGAGCGGAGATGCTTATCTGTTTCGGTCTGTCTTTCGTCAGCTTCGGCATACCACAAGTATAACACGTCACGGCAAGCACGACAAGTCATCGCGTCATCTCCTCCCTTCTCCTCTTCTCTTCCCCCTGCACCCCTATCTTATCTCTATATCTCTTCTCTTGTTTTTCTCTCTATCTATACTTGACTTATGTTCAAGCTAGTAGTATAGTAAGCGTCATGGAGGTACTGGAACGATGAAGATTACTCTGATAGTGAACGGCAAAGAAATGGCGAAGGACTTGGAGAGCGGTGGATACGCCTTCATCTCCATGGCGGAATCGGAGAATGCGGGCGAGGTCGATGTGTTCAAGTCTGTTTATGCCGACCTTGCCGACTGTCGGGACATGCTTGCTCTTCTGGCGAAGGATGTGGCGAACGCGGATTGTCCGGTTCAGCAGAAGAAAGGAATCATCAACTGATGGCTATCAATCATACGGAGTTCGAGGGATACATGCCGTTCGTTCCGAAGGTCAGAGAACTGACGACAAGCAAGGTGTGCTCGTTCGCCTTGAAGAGCGACATCGTAATCAACGGAGAGAAGCGAGCGACTGGATGCAACTGCGTGGCGTGGGGTCCGACCGCTGACCTAATCGGACATGCGAGGACTTCCGATTTGTGCCTAGCGAAGGGGTATCTCGTGAAGCAGAAGATTTATCCGGAAGTGAAGAACAAGCAGGACAAGCCGCTGTATGAAACAGTACTGCATGTGGAGGAGTTCTCCATCAATGGCAAGACGATGAGACACGAGGAGAATGAAGACGGCACGGACGAAGCCCTTCCGTTCGACCTCTAGGCGGCGTTGACGCGCACGGATTGTCGCACTCCACGCACAATCCGATGCGCTGACGAGGAGGATGCATGACGACACCAATCAACGCATTCAGCACGGTTCCACCCAGCAAGGCGGAGATGCTCGCGCTCGATACAGTCAACGAGGTGCGGAAGAACGGCGGCAAGGTCACTGGAATGTATGTCGCGTGCTTCTATACCGACGAAGACGGAATGGAGGACACTCTTTCCGCCTATGACAATCTGAACGCGAACGACTTGTCGATGGTCCGTGGCATGGTGGATGGAGACTGGTTCGACAAGATGTCGAGCAGGAACATTTTCGTGGTCAGCAAGGAGTTCGTCAAGGAAGTCCGCGATGGAATCAGAGAATTGGAGTACGAGGAGGTATGCGGGATTGAAGAAGGAACAGGCGCAGAGAGTGCAACCTAGCCCGACCGTTGACAGATGGGAGTGCTTCTCGACATCCGCAGGGCGAATCGGAGTGAGCGGGACTCTGCTCGACCCGGCATCCGGGCAACACAACAAGCAGGTGTCGTTCTACCCCATCATCGTCGCGTCGGATGGGAAGACATTCCGGTACGAGGACTCCACATTCCATCTCGGGAAGGCTTGGAAGTAGGGTGTCTTCCTGTAAAAACGATTGCATCTGGCACATGTTCTTGAAGAATCATTGCGCTTGGTCGCTTCGTCCAACGGTCAGGGCGACTCTCTTATAAGGAGTTCACAGTGGTTCGACTCCACTAGCGACTACCATAGGGGTGTAGCCAAGAGGCAAGGCATGGGACTTTGACTCCCACACCACAGGTCCGAATCCTGTCGCCCCTGCCACGCCGGTATAGTTCAATGGCAGAACTCGTGTCTTGTACTCACGATGTCGGGGTCCGACTCCTCGTACCGGCTCCAGAAAGGAACTCACCATGGTATTAGTAGTCGTCAACACAGTAACAAACACGGTCATCGCGCGAATCGATGGCACAAACTCCACGGCAGTCAAGCCGTTCGAAGTTCGAGAGGAGAAGAAACAGACATGAAAAAGTTCTACGACGCATATAAGTGCAAGGATAACGATGTTCTAATCAAGATGATTCCAGATGAAGTTGATTCCTCTAGAATAGACGAGTTGTGGTTCGGCATTGAAGGGGATGGGTATACCGTAGTCGGATTCAAAGACCTGTCGGATTTTCTAAATAGTATTGGATATGAAATCAGAATGAGGATTGAAGCGAAATGATTGTAGAACTGTGTGATATCTGCGAGAAAAGATTCGATGAGCATGATATTCGATACAAGATTCGCGTGTCTGTGTTCCAACCATCCTGCAAAGATTTTGAAACGACAATGTGTGCCTCTTGCTCTGGCATGAATGCATTGGTAATCAAGAACTTCATGGGAGACGCATATATTGGAATGGAAAGGACGGATGGCAAATGAATACAATCAGCATTCCAGATGCTTGGTTCATGCTCGTCTGTGGTGTGGCATTCGTGACTCTGCTGTCGCTCATCATCCGAGCGAATCTAGCACTGGATAGACTGGAGGATAACGATGCTCACTGCGCCGTTTGTCGCAATCGTACTCATCATCGTGATTGTATTGGTTCGTAAGCGACCCCCGATGCCACCCGCCATCGTATGCACGCTTGTCCCTATATATCCAGAAAGGGAGCACACGAATGATAATAGAGCATCGTAGATGGGTCTTCTATAAGGCATATGATATATATATGCGGCAGGAGGACGGGACATGGCGATGGATTCTGTCTTTCGACACCATGCAACAGGCAGGAGCATACGTCCGGAAGTGCGCAGACAGGACGTTCCAAGACAAGTACCGCATCAAGCCACGGTTCGGAATCCATATGATTCCAAGAAGGTTCTGGAAACGGAAGGACTGATGCAATCTGCCTAATACCATGACGTATCTGCCCAATCCAAGACGGTATGTATGCAGATTATGCATATGTACCGTCTTTCCTGCATGCGCGAATTCCCATCATCGTGGCACATCCACTCCTGTTTCTTCTACTCGCAAGTAGATAATCACAAGTACGTTACTCTCAAATCCTCTATCGCACCAACTAAAAGATACCCAATTGGGTATAATCATGCCATCCACACCACGCTTTATACCGTATAGGGTATAATGCACCATATAAAGCACAAATACTGCCTTTATTGGAGATTATATACTACATACACTATATATGTCATCGCGTAGTGTATGTATATCATATACTCCTTTTTTATTGGAAAAACGTTGCGGAAGTGTATCCATACTCCATTGCCATGCGCGCGCGCGCGACCCCACGCCCGGGTGCGCAACGCACGCTACGGTGCGCATAATGCGCAGGGTAGGAGCTTGACGGCGACGGCATGGGATGGCATCATGGCGATGTCGGTCGACGAACCGACGAACCCACA
>Ga0172367_10007955_pt1 | contig 11967 bp, 12 predicted proteins | sample Lak10m_FD_114542 | JGI IMG/M metagenome (GOLD analysis project Ga0172367, IMG submission 114542) | Freshwater microbial communities from Kabuno Bay, South-Kivu, Congo - kab_022012_10m | ecosystem: Environmental > Aquatic > Freshwater > Lake | place: Democratic Republic of the Congo: South-Kivu...
ACTCCTAACTCAACTTCAGTAAAAGATTTTGCTGGTAATCAATTGTTGTGAGTAACTTCTACAGCTAGTAATGATATATTTGTAGCAAAATTAAATAGTTCATGACAACAGCAGTGGATAAAAACTATGTGATGAATTCAAGATGAGGAATGCCGTTCAGTATCAGTAGATAGTTGATGAAATGTGTATGTAGCATGATATTATTTTAATACTACTACAGATAGTAAATTAGCAAAAGATTTTGTTGGTAATCAATTGTTATGAGTAACTTCTACAGCTAATGCTGATTCTTATGTAGCAAAATTAAATAGTTCATGACAGCAGCAGTGGATAAAAACAATGTGAGGTACTCATGCGGAACAGTGAGATTCAGTAGCAGTAGATAGTTGATGAAATGTGTATGTAGCATGATATTATTTTAATGATATTTTCAATACTAGATTGGTAAAAGATTTTGCTGGTAATCAATTGTTGTGAGTATCTTCTGTAGTAGATTCTGATTGAATTGTAGTTAAATTAAACACAAATGGTGAACAACAGTAATTAATTTTTGATAAATATATTAATCTAAATTAAAATATAATGCTTTTTGCCCTAATAGTTATTTCTATGTGTCTAGTATTCTGAATATGATATTATATGATTAGTTTCAATTTTATGCTTGGAGATTTTTCTAGTCTTTATAGCGAAACTTTTCAATCAGAAATAATGGCTAGAAGTAATTACAAATTGATAGAGGATTATTCCAAACTTTTGAACTCTGATACTTGAAATAATGATTATATATGTAATGGTGCAGATAATGATTGTGAATTTAGATGACTTTATGGTTTTATACCACCATGAAAAACTATTAGTCTGTGATCTATATTTTTACAACCTTGAAATCAATTTGTACTTGAATCAGACTTTTCATGAAATTTAAGTTTGATTACTACTAATTTAATTAGTGCACAAGTTCAGAATTATTCTTTTTTATCATGAATTACTTTGCCGTATTTGTTATCTTGAGAATATAGTATAAATATATGAAATACCGCTGATGATTGGGCTCAGTATTCTATAAATTTGTCTTGATCGGAATGAATAATTGACTTTATCAGTAGTTGAAATTATATAACTGTTTCAAAAGATTTTAATTATTATTATTGGACCAATAAAGTCTTACAAAAAGATTTTACTTTGAGAAATAGTTTTTGTGCTAATTGATATGAACTGTCTAGTAATAATTGTATAATAGATAAACAAACTACATTATTGTTACATTTTGATTGAGTAAACTGAAGTTCTACTTTTACTGATAATTCACAATATGTTAAACCTATTCTTTCTAATTCTTGAATAGTTTCCAATTCCCAGTCAAAATTTGGATCAGCTAGTCTGACTTTTGGATCTAGTTGATGATATTTGTCTTTATCAAATTGGAGTTGATATAATTTTTCAAATAATGACATTACTATTGATTTTTGGATTTATCCTTTCCAAGTTAATACTGGATCTTTGATTGATTTTAGAGATTCAAATTCAAACTATTATCAGATATGATTTTTGTGATGAAATATATGTTTATTTTCTGCTTGATGAACTGTTTGAAATTATTGCCAGAATAGTTGAGGATGGTCTACTAACCTTCGATATCATTTAGCCGTTGTTAAAAAGGGTAGTTCGTTAAACTTTTATCGTAATGGTAATAGTGTTTTTAATTGAACTATAAATTGAATATTTCCAAATATAACTTTCTGAAATTTGATTATAGGATCTAGTTTGGTGTGAACATGAATATTAGCTTCATATAGTTGATATGTTGATGAACTTAGAATTAGTAAGTGAGTTGCCCGTTGGATTAGTGATTTTATTCCTTATAACAAAAATTATTAAAATGCCTAAATGAAGAATTAGAAAAATTCAATCTAGTAAATCAGAAGTTAGAAAACTTAAGAAATTACTGGATTTTGTTCATAAATCTACGGAAATCAAAAGAATCAATATTATGATAGAGTACTTGTCGGGCAGTAATATGGAAGTTGTTTACAAAAAACTTAGATGTAGTAAAGAAACTATTTCTAAAACTATTCAATGATACCTAAACGATAAAGAAAGTTTTTATAAAACAAATCATAAGTGATGGTATGGAGCCAGAGTTAATTGGTTTGAACTGAAAAGTAGAGTTAAAATGATATTAAAAATTATGTTGGAAAAATGAGTAGAACTTAAAATTGAAAATATTTGTGGTCTTTACAATAAAATATATGATGAGAGTTTATCTTATCATAAGATGTGGATAATATTAAAAAAGAAATTGAAAATTGATATATTAACTATTAAAGATGTAATTATAGAAACCAAAATAAGTCAAATTGATTTCTTAAATTCTACTACAACAACTAAATCCGATACTTCAAACTTGAAGAAAGTTAAACTGTAAGCTATTAGTAAGTTTTCATTGATTTTTATTAACATTTCACTAAAAAATATTTATAATCAGTTCATTATCTTAATAACCTAAAAAATTTTATAGATGTTTTTTAAAGTTTCTTGACTCAAGCAAACAGATATTTGACCGCAGAAAGTGCTTTTATTAATTGATATCCAAGATGAAAACTTCTTGAGAGAAATATTGGTTAAGTACTGAATAGTAGTTTTGTGAATAGCAAAATATGTTTGAGAGCCTAAAGATTTTTGACATATTCAATTTAAATTTCTTTATGAATGATCATTGTTCAATTGATATTCAGCATTTGAAAAAGCTAAAGATTGTTATGAGTTTTTGGTTACTGTATTATGACTTGATATAGAGTACTTAAATAATTTATTAAATCCATTGACAGATGAACAAGTTCAGATTGTTATCAAAAAGTTAAAAAACGATTTTCAGAAATTGACTACAAGATCAATATCTACTATTGATATAAAAAAGAATCTAAAAGATGATGCAAATATCAAAAAATTTAAAGAAACTATAAATGAGAGTATAGCAGAATCAGAAGACTTAATATCAAAGGCATCTTGAATTGTTTCACCTATGGTAATCAAACAGTTGGAGGAAGATATAAATGAACTTAAAAAACTTAGAATGTGAAGTAATCTTGAAAAACTTGTTTTGCTATTTGAAACATTGCTTAGAAATATGGAATCCGTTGAGATTTATTATATTGATTATCTAAAAAAACAAGAATCTACCCAAGTTAGAGATGAATTATTAACTGATCTTGATATTATTACAGAATATGACAAATATAGAAAAACCAAAAAGATTTCAAAAGTTTCAGGTTTTTGATGAGCATATAAAACTCCAGATTATGTTTATTATTCATTCTTTGGGAAAATTTGATTTTATGTAAAACTTTTGTTTAAAGAGGTTAAGCTAAAAAACGATATATCGAAATTATTGTATTGAAGTTTTTCTTTTTTTGAAAATCTTATGATTTTTTTGATGATAGAAATGCTTTTGTACTATATGTATTTTACTATAAATTGAGAAGAAAAATTAGTTGTTTATTATTTTCTTTGGAATATATGACTTTTGTGAGTTGTATTTTATGTTTTTAAATTTTTTAGAGCTCAAGATATTACAACAAATATATTTTTGTATGGGCTAATTTTTGTGTTTTTCTATTTGCTACAAAGATTTATTGTTATAAATTTTGCATTTTAATATGACTGCATTTCTGATTTTCTTTAATATAGCATTTTGATATTATTTTTATAATATTTGACTTTGGTATTTGGGTCTTATACCTTTTATGTTTCTAATGTTTGTTTTGTTTAATTTTTCTGATACTGATTATAGCCCTACAAACTTAAATTTAAAAGAAATTATTTTTAAGAATTTATATTATATAGCTTGGTCTGTTATTATATTCTGAGTTATTTGAATATTGTCTTATTTTCAGTTTTTTGAATTTTATTATAATTTCTTTTTATTGCTTATTATTAATCTTTTGTTTTTGATATTTTCTTTTTTATTTGATTATGATGATGGGAAAAATATCTTTCATTTTGGTATTTATTTTACTATACTTTTGATGTTTTTTTATGTTATAAATTTTTTTGGACTTTGATTTGATAGTATCAATTTAATTTTTTATATGATCTGTGTGTTGGCGGCTTTCTTTTGCTGAGTATATGCTTTTTTATTTTTGGTTTTGTGAGTTTTCAAAGATACATCAAGATTTAAATATCTGATGTTTGTATTTTTCAATTTGACTGTTTTTGTATTTATTTATCTTGGTTTACATACAGATTCTTATATGTCGCTTTTGTTTTGTCAGCTTTATTTGACAGCTTTTTATCTTTTTGTTTATCTTATAGATATTAAAAATCAAAAAAATTTGTATGAAGTTGATAGTCAAGATGATGATATAGATAAAAGAAAACTTTCTGAAATACTTTCTGCAAATGAGAAAATTATTAAACCTCAGAAAAAGGTAATAGATAATATGAGTAAGTGATTGTTTGATTATTTCAACAATATTCCAGAGTATGCAAAAATGATATTAAGTTGACTCAATGTCTTGTTTATGTTTTGACAGATATATCTTTTTTGGAGCAATATTTGATGAGATAATAGTTTTTTTTATGAAATATTTTATTGGATAAGTATTTGAATTTTTTTTATAAATTTTATTTTATTGAAAATTATAGATTTTTACTATTTTATTCAAAGGATTTTTGTGTTTTTTATAATTAATTTTGCTATATATCTTACTATATTAAATCTTTTCTGAGAGTCTATTGAGTTTATAGTTTGGATTTGAATATGATGGAATATTATTAATTCTTTGCTTATATTTATGTCTAAGGATTTACCTATCAAGGAATATTTGTATAAAGAAGATTATTATTTCTGGATATGGTCTAATGTATTGGCTATGTTCGCCAATATTTATTTTGTTTTTAGATTGGAATTAGATACAAAATTGTTGTTTTCTATTGCAGCTCTTTATGTTTGAGTTTATGGCTTTATTGCGATAAATAACTTTAGATATATAAATAAACTATAAAAATCCCTTGAAAATTACTTTCTAGATTTTATAATTTCTAAACCTACTAAAAAATAATATATTTCCTTATTGTATTCTGATAGATAAAAAAGGGCAACTTGCCACATCATATTTCTATTGGAATGTGTTATAAGGAAGTTAGTAGGGCAACTCCGTGGTAAGTTGCCCTTTTTTATTATTTAAAAAACTGCTAAAATCACATGTTTTTTTATAGTGCTATTTTCTTGATTTTTATTTTCAAATTTGTATAAAATATGTGTCTTTAGATTATAAAATAATATTTGTTATGACCCAGCAAGAAGAAAAAATACAAGATGAAATCCAACAGTTAATGCAAGAAAACTCAAACCTTATAGAAGAAATAGAAAATATTAAGAAACAAAATGATACTTTATCAAATGATTTAGCTAAATTTAAAGAAATATCTACAAATACACAGTCTCAATATGTTAATTTAAAATATGATTTTGACTGATATATTTCAAGACAAGAAAAAGAACTGTCAACTAATAAAGTAAAATCTTTGATAGAGTCTTTTAAACAGTTCTTACCATTTATAGAACAGCTATGAGCTAGTGTAAGTCATATTCCATCTGAATTATCTGATAATTCATGGGTGAGTGGAACAGTTATGCTTTATGATAATATTATCAAAAAAGTTAACGCTATGTGATTTTACCATATAGAAAGTATCTGACTTGAACCTAATCCAATGTATCATGAAGCATTGATGACACAGCCTTGAGATGATGATTTGAAGTGAAAAATAGTTAAAGAACTAGAAAAGTGATATATTTACAAGTCTTGAGATGATGAGATCGTGATTAGACCTGCTAAGGTTGTAGTAGGAAATTAATGTTAAAATATATTTAATTATTAAAATATAATAAAATGAACTTAAAAGAATCTTTATTAAATCAACTTCCTGAAACATTGAATCTTAGTGAAGTAGAAGTTAAATCTAGAATAGAAACTGCTATATCAAAAACATATCTTTGGATGTGAATAGTATTGTTGATAGCTTTTGCTACATGATATTGAGTTTTTAATCTTTATGCTGCTTGAACTATAAATCCTAGTCAGTATTTTATCGGATCTATTGCATCTGCTATATTATGACTTTGATTGGTATTTTGGATGAGTTTTAAATGGTCTACAATGTCTTATACTACTTTAGCTATATTGTTTTTATTGTTTTGACTATTAGAATGATTTTGACTGTGAAACATATTTATAGTTTACAAAATGGCTAGTATTATAAATGTATTTTTGATTACTTCGGTTATGTTTTTTATCTTATCTTTTGTTTGATATACATTGAAAATAGATGTAACAAAACTTTGAAGCATTCTTATGGTATGACTTATAGCTTTGCTTGTTTGATTTTTGATAAATATGTTTTGGCAAAGTGCTGAATTTAATATTTGGCTTAATGTAATTTGAATAGTAATATTTTCATGATTTATAGTATATGATATGGCTTCTTTGAAACAAATGGCTGTACTATGAGATGAAAGGTTGCCTATAATTATGTGACTTTGATTATTTCTTAATTTCATAAACATATTTATGATGTTACTTAATCTGATAGGTGATAAGAATGAATAATTAATATTTAAAATTTATAGCAAAGTCTCTGTATTAATACAGGGATTTTTTTGTTTTGGTGTTGCAATATATTTTTTTGCTTTTATAATTTATTAACTTAATTTTATAAATTAAACAAAAATAAAATGAATGAAGTTTGTAGAGGATGAAAATGTAGTGAATGATGTCCCGGAATAATAGGTTGAATAGATGTTAAAGCAAATGTTTGATGACAATTAAAAGATGCTCTATTGTGAACTTGTCCAAGACTAGCTAAATGAAATCAAGTGAGAAAAAGTACAGTTTTGGTAGATGCTGAAAGTTGAGATGTAATTAGGACGTGAGTTCCTTACTCTGATGTTGTTAAATTAGTTAGCACAGATGTGATTAGTTGATAGATAATTATTAATTTGACAAGAACATATTTTTTTGTAAAATTATGCTATAATTTAATATTTAAATAAAAACAAAATGATTTTGAAATTGATAGATTGAATAAATGCTTGATGTGATTGTAGTAGCTGATGTGTTAGAACTATGCAAACTACTTGATCTACAAGTTGTGCTTTATCAAAGGTTTTTTGAACTGACGTTTATACAATATGATATTGTGAGAAGCAGTGATTAAGTCCAGTAGTTCGTAATAGTAAATGAGAAAAAGTTTTTAAATGAAATCAAAAAGACCTTATAGTTAAAATGAAAGCGGCTTAATTTATGTAACCTTGTTTGAATTCTTGCCATGATATTGCTTTTTTACCTTCAAGTTTAATCATTATATCAATTACACAATTATTTAAATTAAAATCTTTATCTATTAGCGGTAAGGATTTTTTTTGTTCAAAAATTTCTGGGTTAATTTTAATTTCTTCTATGATTATTCTTTTTCATAGAACATTTTCATTTTTTAGTTTTTCAATTCCGCTAAAGTCGGGACACGTCTTTCAATTTTCTATTGTAAACCAGATTTTTGGCCATAGATAAAAAGCTCTATATTTGTTGTATATGCTTTCTAAGTTTTCGGTATAAATATTTATAATTCCATCTTCTTTTTCAATCTTTTGGCAGTAGGTTGCTTCATCGTCATTTTGTTTGATAGCAGAAATTCTTCCTTTGCCATATTCCCATACAGTATCATTTAGGAATTTTGGTCAAGTTTCAGAAAATTTGTTGATGATATCTAATGTAGTCCACTCAAATGGTATTTCAAACTCTAGCTTTTTTATCATATCTCATTCATCCATTTTACTATTCATAAGCATTACTGTAATTCATGTTTTATTATCTCAGTTTAAGAAAATACTTTGAATAGGTGAAGCTCAACGATATTTAGGTAACAATGAACCGTGTACATTTATAGGTCATACCTTTGCAATATCCAAAATAGATTGCGGCATAATTTTACCATAAGCTATTACAACTAGGAAATCTGCATTCAGTGATTGTAACCAGTTGGAAAAATCTTTTCAATCTTGGGATTTATCCGGATTAATCTTTTCAGGTGTATTTATATTTGTTATTCAAAGGTTTTTTGCGGTAGTTTTGATTATATTTTCTTGTATTTGTAATCATCTTCAGACTGGTTTATCTGGAGCAGTTACTACTCAAACTACATCAAATCTATTATCTTGAGATAATTGTTTTAGGAAATTTACTCAAATAGGTGCTGAAGAAAAAAAAACTACTTTGAAATGGTCTGGATCATACGTGTGAGTATTTAATGGATTACATTGTCAAATTCTTTCCATGGTCATAAAAATTCAAGGGATAAATCAATATCTGTTTAATACTTTGATTCAATATTCGCTGCAGTGAGGTGTATGTATACATATTTTACCTTTTAACCACAGTGATGGAATACCTAAATCAGGTGATAATAATTTTTGATAGATTTTTATAAATAAAATAAAAACCTTTGCAAGTATCTTATTTGTATATTTTAATAAATTCATACTAAAAAATTTGCTTTAAAATAAATATTATGCTATAATAGTTAAATTAATTTTATTTTCAAAGTAATATAAAAAATGAGTAATGAACGTTGAGTTAAAATCGTGGAATATCAAAGATGACCATCTTTTGTAGGTGAATATGCTAAACATAGTTTTGTTTGAAATATTATGATAGATGGTGATAATAAATGATTTATTGATATAATTGAGTGAAATTTATTACTTTGTTGAAATAATTATGGTTATATAAATGCTACAAGTTCTGATGTAGAAGTTAAAAGTAATATATTTAGATGATCTCATATCAATATTAATGGTAATTGATCTGTAAAACTTCCTAACATAGAGTTTCAAAGAAATTGATGGAGTAGCTTAACTTATAAACATATTGCAGCTGCAGCTAAAGATCTTGTTAGTAGTTTATCATGAAAATCAATTAGTTCTAGTAATGTTTTTACTATTAGATTTAATGATTGAAATATTTTTATAATAAATATGTCAGATTTTTCTTTTGATAGCATAGATGCTATTAGAAAATGAATAAATATTAAGAAAAAAATAGATTCTTGAAAAACTACTATAGAAATATTTGTTTGATCTTATTTTGTTAAACTTATAGATAAACAATTTATTGTAGAAAGTTATTAGTTTTTTTGGATACTATTTTTAATACTGTTGGAAAATCATATTTCAAAAGTATTTTCTCAATCAAATTTTGACTCTATTACAAATCATAACACAGTATCTGTCTTATAAACTATCATATGGATAGTTTTTTTTATATCTATAAGTTTTCCTTCTTCATCTTTTGTAGTCTCTTCAAATTCATACGATACAATTTCAAAATGATGATTTGGGTTTCACATTCTTTTTCTAATTGCTTGAGAAATCTTTTCTAAATATTCTAATGGTCTAAAATTTTGTCTATAAACATATTTGATAATTGGGAAATATGCTGCATTTACATAGTTAAAATCATCTCTAATTGATATGAAAGCTCATAATAGTTTTCAGTGATTATATATTCAGAAAATTCAGTGATCGTCTTGGATTTTTTGTCAATCTCTAAAAGTATAAAAACTTCAGTTTCTTATATCCAAATTATTTCATCAGCTTTTTTTTCATATATTAACTAAAAAATCATCTACATTAGGATATTTTCATCATTCAAAAATACCAATAAGCTCCATAGCTTTTGCATGTAATAATGAATTATTTATTGCTTTGTCTAAAGGAGTTTCTTCAAAGATGTTATATCACATTTATCAATAAATTATATAATGAAAAACGTGCTATTATGCAGGCTTTGTTTTTATTTAACGCAGAATTGTGAGGAAATCCAATAACCATTCTTATCGATAGATTTTTTGAAAGTAGCTTTGAATTCGCTTGAAATAGGCTTAAATCATACTTTGTAACATTTGTTACTTACTTTAGTATATTTTAAAGTGCGTTCATATGGATTTATGTCAGTTAAATCAGTGAATTGTACGTCTAAAGATCATAAATCATTAGGAACTCATCTCATGTATTTATAATAGTTTTTGATAGGTTCGTATAAATTGGTAAGGTTTTTCATAGTCTGTTCATCTAAACTATAATCTTCAGAATATAATTCTTCGTTTGTAGTAGTATCTAGTGAATATTCCTTTTTCAAAGACATTATTATTCAAACTACTTTTGTATAGTTGAACGCTTCTATGTGAATAAAATCATCACTAAAATTTTCTATGTCATATCTATCAAAAGGGTTTTGCCCAACTTGAAAGTTTATGATTCCATAATCTTTATTGATTTTCTTCAATGCTTGAAAATATGTGCTATGATCATATGCAAAAGATAATGGTTCATCAACATTGATTTTTATAAAGTAGTTAGGTCAAAGCTTATTTATCAAAATACTATCTGATTGATAATGATTTCAAATAATCCTTTTATCATACTGATTTATAAGTTGTTGAGGAATCATAAATGTAAACTTATTTTTTGCTATATATCAAGCAATAGGATAAGTTAATTTAACTCAGTCAAGATATGATAGATCTATGTTTTCATCAACTATTTTGTTTAGTGTATTATTCCAAAAGTAGCTGAATTTAAAAAACTTAAAATATCAAACTTTATTTATTAGTTCTTCTATTTCACTGAATTTTACCTTTCTTCATTCAACACTAGATTTTCATTGATATACTATATAATCATTTCCTTCTTCGTTACTGTATTTGATAGTTTTATCAGACATTGGGAAGTTTGTAAACTCATAGTATATTCAGAAACTGCTAGAAAGCATAAAAATTCATATAATTAGTGATGATAATAACTTTTTCATTTTGATAGTAATTAATCTTTTAAATATTAATCTACATAAACTTTGTTTCAGTAGAAATCATAGAAATATCTTTTAGAGTTGTTGTCATAATAGTATTTTCTGTCACCTGAGTAATAAGAATTATCTACATAATTTTTTTTACCATTTCTATCATAGAAATATCTTCTATCTCAATCATAATAGTAAATATCATCATCTATATTGTTTACATATACCTTACTACCATTCATGTTATAGTAATACTTTCTTCAATAATTGTCGTAGTAATATCTATCGTAATCTTTTTGATCTATATAGATTTTAATTCAGTTTTTGTCATAATAGTATTTGTTTCATTCGTTGTCTGTATAGTACTTAGTAGAAGAGTTTGAATTTACATAAACTTTTTTACCATTTCTATCGTAGTAGTATTTTCTATCTTGATCATCATAATAATATCTTTCACTAGCTTCTGATTCTATGAAAAGCTTTGTATTGTTTGGTCCATAATAGTATTTTTTTCAGCTATTTTTATCATAATAATAGTTTCTATTTCATTCATAATAATAATCTACATATATTCTATTTCCATATTTACTATAATAATATCTATTTCAGTCTGTATCATAATAATAAATTCTATCATTTTCAGCATAATTTGTAGAAATTCTATTTCATCTACTATCATAGTAATATCTGTTACCGTAGTTGTCATAGTAATATCTAGCATATGCATCTTCACTTACATAAACTTTTCAACCATTGATATTGTAATAGAATTTTTTACCATTTGAGTCGTAGTAAAATCTATTTTGATCTCATATGTATTGACGTGTTTTTGTAAAAGGGAATTTACAATAAAGTGATTTTTTTGCATTGTTTTGGTAACATTCGTAGTCTGTATTTATACTAGAGTTGTATGTTTTAAATTTTGCTTTACAAAATTTTACTCATCTGTTGTCTGTATAACATTGGTTTGTGTCATAGTATAAGTATTGAGTTACTTCATAGAATTTTTTAGGATAATCAACTACATAATCAGATGAGTTTGTTATATTAATATAATTGTTGTTATAATAATATCAATCATTATAGTTATCATAATAATAGTCATCATAAT
>Ga0172367_10007956_pt1 | contig 11967 bp, 11 predicted proteins | sample Lak10m_FD_114542 | JGI IMG/M metagenome (GOLD analysis project Ga0172367, IMG submission 114542) | Freshwater microbial communities from Kabuno Bay, South-Kivu, Congo - kab_022012_10m | ecosystem: Environmental > Aquatic > Freshwater > Lake | place: Democratic Republic of the Congo: South-Kivu...
CGAGCCGTGCGCCGGATGCGCGAGCCGGCATCGGACGGCTGCGCAGCCCGTCGCGCTCGCTCCCCGAGTGCCGTGGCTGCGGCGAATTCCCGCCAGGACGCGACCACGCGATCGGCATCATCGGCACCGAGGCCCGCATCGCGGGCGAGCATCGCCAGACGCCGCCCGTACGTGCCGAAGTGCGGCCAGTCCGCGAGGTCGTTGAGGCGCTTGAAGGGCTGCAGGTAGCCCGAGTAGTCGCGGAGGCCGATGCGCCGGCACATCTGCATCCTCGGCACGAGCACGGTCCTGCCGAACAGCGCAGGCAGCGAAGTCCAGAGCTGCTCGCCCACGAGGCCTCCCTCGTCGGGCAGGTCGGCGAGGAAACCGCTCACCTTGCGCGCCGCCGACGTGCGGATGCACGCGAAGTACACCTGCGGCGCGCACGCGATGGTGCGGCGGAAGCGGTGGAGCGGCGGGGCATCCCCCGGCACGGCAAGGATCCGCTCCACCGCGCCGTCCGGAACGGCGTCTCGCACCGAGCGGCGCCCGTCGGCGAAGTACACGGTGGTCCCTGCCGCGCAGACCACCCCGGGATCCGACTCGATGACCTCGGCGCAGGCGCGGAGGCAGTCGGGCGACTGGAAGTCGTCGTCCGCGGCAAGGGCACAGGTGGGCGCGGTTGCCCGCATGATGCCATCGTGGATCCGCGAGTAGCCGGACATGCCGGGGCGATGCACGTACTGGCCGCGCGCCGGCAGCCGCAGACCCTCGATGGGCTCCGGCGACCCGTCGACCACGATCAGCTCGCCCTCGTAGCCGTGGTAGTACTCGGCGATCCGCCGCACCAGCGGGTGCCGACGGTAGGTGAAGATCACGATCGAGGGCCACGCCGCTCCGTGCATGGGCAGAGTCTAGGGCTCGTCAGGCCCGGCCCCGGCCCGCGCAGGTATCCTCGGACCACCTCGATGCCAGCGACGAAGGCCGTCATCCTCGCGGGAGGCCTCGGCACCCGCATCAGCGAAGAGTCGGTGGCGCGCCCCAAGCCGATGATCGAGATCGGCGGTCGCCCCATCCTGTGGCACATCCTGAAGCTGTACTCGGCGCACGGGGTCAATGACTTCGTGATCTGCTGCGGCTACCGCGGCTACATGATCAAGGAGTACTTCGCGAACTACTTCCTGCACATGTCGGACGTGACCATCGACATGACGCGCAACTCCATGGAGGTGCACCAGCGCCACTCGGAGCCGTGGAAGGTGACGCTGGTGGACACGGGCGAGGCGACGCTCACCGGCGGGCGCCTTCGCCGTGTGGCGGAGCACGTGCAAGGGGTCGATGCCTTCTTCTTCACCTACGGCGACGGCCTGTCGGACGTGGACCTCACCGCTGAGCTTGCCTTCCATCGCGCCCACGGAAGGGATGCGACCGTTCTCGCCGTCGAGCCGCCCGGGCGCTACGGCGCGCTGGCCATGGATGGCGATGCCGTGCGCGGATTCACCGAGAAGCCGCGAGGCGACGGCGGCTTCATCAACGGCGGCTTCTTCGTGCTCTCGCCAAGGGTGATCGACCGGATCTCGGGCGACCAGACGAGCTGGGAGGGCGAGCCCCTAACCGGGCTTGCCGCCGACGGGCAGCTGCAGGCCTTCCGCCACCGCGGTTTCTGGCAGCCGATGGACACGCTGCGTGACAAGAACCAGCTCGAGGAGATGTGGGCCTCGGGACGCGCGCCGTGGAAGGTCTGGCGATGAACGTCGGGTTCTGGCGCGGGCGGCGCGTGTTCGTGACCGGGCACACCGGCTTCAAGGGCGGCTGGCTGTCGCTCTGGCTGCACTCCCTCGGCGCAGAGGTGCACGGGTATGCGCTGCAGCCGCCCACGCAGCCGAGCCTGTTCGGCTCCTGCGGCATCGCGGGCATGCTCGCATCGCACACCGTGGCGGACGTGCGCGACGCTGCCGCGCTGCGCGAGGCGATGCGGTCGGCACAGCCCGAGGTGGTGCTCCACCTGGCCGCGCAGCCGCTGGTCCGGGCGTCCTACCGCGACGCGGCCGGCACGTTCGCGACCAACGTGCTCGGCACCGTGCACCTGCTCGAGGCAGTGCGCGCCTGCGCGGACGTGCGGGCGGTGGTGTCGGTGACCAGCGACAAGTGCTACGAGAACGACGGTCGCCGCGGCCCCTACGTCGAGGGCGACCCGATGGGCGGGCACGACCCGTACTCGGCCAGCAAGGGATGCGCCGAGCTGGTGACGGCGTCCTACGCGCGGTCGTTCCTTGCCGCTGCCGGGGTGGGCGTGGCCACGGCGCGTGCAGGCAACGTGATCGGCGGCGGCGACTGGGCCGAGGACAGGCTGGTCCCCGATGCGATCCGCGCGGCGGCCCGCGGCGAACCGCTCGAGGTGCGCTCGCCGGGCGCGACACGGCCGTGGCAGCACGTGCTCGAGCCGCTGTCCGGCTACCTGCTGCTGGCCGAGGCGCTGTGCGAGCGACCGTCCGTCGCGGCCGGCGCATGGAACTTCGGCCCCGATCTGGAGGACGTCCGCCCCGTGTCATGGGTGCTCGATGCGCTGTGCCCGCTGGTGCCCGGAGCATCGTGGCACGCAGGGACGGCATCGGGGCCGCACGAGGCGGCGCTGCTTTCGCTCGACAGCTCGAAGGCGCGTGCGCAGCTCGGATGGTCACCCACGTGGACGCTGCGCGAGGCGATCGAGCGCACCGCCGAGTGGCATGCCCGCTGGCGGCCGGGGACCGACATGTCCGCGTTCACGCGCTCGCAGGTCGAGGCATTCGGATCCGCGCGGCAGCGCGCGGGGAGCGCCGGATGAGCGGACGGATGCGGGTGTCGCGCACGCCGCTCGACGGGCTGGCGGTGATGGAGAGAATTCCCGCAGGCGATGCCCGCGGCGAGCTAGAGCGGCTCTACTGCTCGGCCGAGCTGGGGGACGCGCTGCGCGGCGCCAGGATCGAGCAGGTCAATCGGACGCTGACGCGGGGCCGAGGCACGGTGCGTGGGCTCCACTTCCAGCGACCGCCCTGCGCCGAGGACAAGGTGATTGCCTGCCTTCGGGGCGAGGTGTTCGACGTGGCCGTCGACCTGCGGGCCGGGTCGCCGACCTACCTGCGCTGGCATGCCGAGGTGCTCTCGCCCGCCAACCGGAGGTCGATGGTGATCCCGAAGGGGTTTGCGCACGGATTCCAGGCGCTCACGGATGACTGCGAGATGCTCTACCTGCATACGGCGGCCTACGCGCCCGCCGCGGAGTCGGGGCTCGACGCGACCGACCCGGACCTCGCGATCGCATGGCCGCTGCCGGTGGAGGTGCGCTCCGACCGAGACCGCGGGCTCGCGCGCGTCGCCGCCGGCTTCCGGGGGATCGAGCCATGAGGTGCAGGCACTGCGCGGCGGAAGTGACCCTGCCGCTGGTGGACCTCGGGTCGTCGCCGCCGTCGAACGCGTACCTCGCGCGGGAGTCGCTCGACCGCCCGGAGCGCTGGTTCCCGCTCCGTGTGCTCGTCTGCGAGCGATGCTGGCTTGCGCAGACCCAGGACTTCACCGGCGCAGGTGAACTGTTCGACCGCGACTACGCCTACTTCAGCGGCTTCTCGAGCACGTGGCTCGCCCATGCGGAGCGGTACGTCTCGCGCATGGCGGTCGAGCTCGGGCTCGGCTCAGGCAGCCACGTGGTGGAGGTGGCATCCAACGACGGGTACCTCCTCCAGTACGTGAAGGCCCGCGGCGTACCGTGCACGGGAATCGAGCCGACGGCAAGCACCGCCGCGGCCGCGCGCGCGAAGGGCATCCCGGTGGTGGAGGAGTTCTTCGGAACCGCGCTCGCACGACGGCTGGCCGGCGAGCTGCCGCCCGCGGACCTGATGGCCGCCAACAACGTTCTGGCGCACGTCCCCGACATCAACGACTTCATGGGCGGGTTCACCGCCATGCTGGCACCCGCCGGCGTGGCAACGTTCGAGTTCCCGCACCTGCTGCGGCTACTGCAGGAAGCGCAGTTCGACACCATCTACCACGAGCACTTCTCGTACCTCTCGCTCGGGGCGGTCCGCAGGATCGCGGAGGCGGCCGGGCTCTCGGTCTTCGACGTCGAGGAGCTGCCGACGCACGGCGGCAGCCTGCGCGTGTTCGCGCAGCGCACCGACACGGGGCGACGGCCGGTGTCCGCATCCGTGGCCGGCGTGCTCGGTGCGGAACGCGCGGTGGGCATGGAGTCCCGGCAGGCCTACGAGGGGTTCCAGGCGCGGGCCGAGGGAATCCGGGATGCGCTGCTCCGGTTCCTGCTCGATGCCAGGCGTGACGGCCGCCGCGTGGCCGCCTATGGAGCCGCCGCGAAGGGCAACACGCTCCTGAACTTCGCCGGCGTTCGGCCGCACCTTCTTCCGATAGTGGCAGACCGCAACCCTGCCAAGCAGGGTCGATTCATGCCGGGCAGCCGCATCCCGATCGTCCCGCCCGAGGAACTCGACCGCTTCCGGCCCGACGACCTGCTCGTCCTTCCGTGGAACCTCGCCGATGAGGTGCGGCGCGACAATGCGCACCTCGCCGCACGCGGGACGCGCTTCGTGACGGCGGTGCCGGAGCTGAGGTTCTCATGAGCAAGCCGCGCATCCCCTACACGCGACCGTCGATCACGGAGCTCGAGCAGCGCTACGCCGCGGATGCGGTCGCCAACGGGTGGGGCGAGCGGTGCTACGGGTACATCGGCCGCCTCGAGCGGGCGTTCGCCGACCACCTCGGCGTGCGCCATGCCATCGCCACCAGCAGCTGCACCGGTGCGCTGCACATGGGCCTGGCCGCGCTCGGCATCGGCCCCGGCGACGAGGTCATCCTCGCCGACACCAACTGGATCGCGTCCGCCGCGCCCATCGTCCACCTGGGGGCAACGCCGGTTTTCGTGGACATCCTGCCCGACTCCTGGTGCATCGATCCGCGCGCCGCGGAGCGCGCCGTCACGCCGCGCACGAAGGCCATCCTCGCGGTCCATCTCTACGGGAACCTCTGCGACATGGACGCGCTCCTCGCGCTCGGCGAGCATCGCGGCGTGCCGGTGGTCGAGGACGCCGCGGAGGCGGTGGGCTCGGTCCACCGCGGCCGGCGCGCGGGGTCGATCGGGCGGTTCGGCGCCTTCAGCTTTCATGGCACCAAGACCATCACCACCGGCGAGGGCGGGATGTTCGTCACGAACGACGACGACGTGCACGAACGGGTGCTGACGCTGAGCAACCACGGTCGCGCACGCGGGCAGGTGCGCCAGTTCTGGCCCGACATGGTCGGCTTCAAGTACAAGATGTCCAACGTGCAGGCCGCCATCGGCTGCGCGCAGGTGGAGCGCATCGGGGAGCTGGTCGCCCGCAAGCGTGCCATCCTCGCGGCCTACCGCGAGCGGCTGGCGGACCTGCCCGCGATCGCGATGAACCCCGAGCCCGCAGGCACCGTGAACGGCGCGTGGATGCCGACCGCGGTCTTCGACGCATCCGCGGGCGTCACGCGCGAGGCGCTGCAGCGCGCGTTCGCGGAGGAGAACGTCGATGCGCGCGTCTTCTTCCACCCGCTCTCCGGGCTGCCGATGTTCGCGCCCCGGCCAGGCAATCGGAACGCGTGGGACATCCCGGGGCGGGCCATCAACCTCCCGACGTACCACGACATGACTGAGTCCGAGCTCGACCGGGTCAGCGGCGTGCTGCGCGCGGCGCTCCATGCGGGGGCCAGGGCCTGATGGGCGCCGAGCCGCGCATCGGCCTGCGACCGTGGCGCGATGCCGACGTGGCGACGCTGCGCGACCTCCGAAACGACGTGGAGCTGCAGGCGATGCTGCTCGCGCGGGCGCGCGGAAGCGACGACGCGGCCGTGCGCGAGTGGCTGGGGCGCCGCAGCTCGGGAGGTTCCGTGCTGCTGGTCGTGGCCGAGGCGCCCGGCGACCGGGCCATCGGCTACGTGCAGGCCGTGGACATCGACCGGGACGACCGACGCGCCGACATCGGGATCTGCCTGTCTCCCGCGCACCAGGGAAAGGGCCTGGGCACCGAGGCCTTGCGCAGCTTCATGGACCACCTCGCCGCGAGCGAGCGCATCGGCAAGGTCACCCTCCGCGTCCGTGCGGACAACGCCCGCGCCATCGCCTGCTACCGCAGGCTCGGATTCCGCGAGTGCGGCACGCTTCGAGCGCACGCGAACTTCGACGGGCGCTGGATCGACGTGGTGCTGATGGAGGCGTTCCTCGATCCGGCCCGCATCCCGTCCGGGGGCGCCGCCGCGCATGGCTAGGACCGTGGTCATCTCGCAGCCGATGCTGCTGCCGTGGCTCGGGATGTTCGAGCAGGTGGCCATGGCAGACGAGTTCGTGCACTACGACGACGTGCAGTTCTCCAAGGGGAGCTTCTCCAACCGCGTGCAGCTGAAGACCGTCGGCGGGAGCATCTGGCTCACGGCGCCCCTGGACCGCGGGCGCTGCGGCGAGACCATCGCCGACACCTGGATGCGACCCGCGGCGGAGTGGCGCCCGCAGCACCTGCGCAGCATCTCGCAGGCGCTGGCGCGCGCACCGCACGCACGCGAGGCGGTCGGGCTGGCCGAGGAGCTGTACGCGCTTCCCACCGACAACCTCGCGGACTTCAACATGGCCTGCATGGAGCGGATCGCCGGCTGGCTGGGCCTTGGCACCGCGTTCAGGCGGTCGTCGGGCATGGGAATCCCGGGTGCGAGCTCGCAGCGTGTGCTCGACGTGTGCCGCGCGCTCGGCGCGACGCGGTACGTGACCGGGCACGGCGCGGCGTCGTACCTGGACCATGCGGCGTTCGACGCGGCCGGCGTGGAGGTTCGCTACATGGACTACGCTCTCCGGCCGTATCCGCAGCTGCACGGGACCTTCACGCCGTACGTGACGATCCTCGACGCCATCGCCTGCTGCGGCAGGGATGCGAGGCAGCTGATGGCCTCGGGCACCGTGAACTGGAGCGATCATGTCAGCAGACCCCGTTGAGGCATTCGAGGCGGAAGTTCGCGGCAACATCGCGTCGCTCGGCGCGGACGGCGTGCTGCACCGCAAGTCCATGGAGTGGCTGCAGGCGATCACACCGCACCGTTATCCGTACAACTTCCGGTGGCTCGGCCGGCCGATCATCCAGCTTCCGCAGGACGTCGTGGCAGTGCAGGAACTGGTGTGGGAGACCCGCCCCGACGTGATCGTCGAGACCGGGATCGCGCACGGCGGGTCGCTGGTGCTGAGCGCATCCATCCTGGCGATGCTCGACCTCGCCGATGCCGCCGCGCATGGCGGCACCGTCGACCCGCGCCGACCCGCGCGCCGGGTGATCGGCGTGGACATCGACATCCGCGCCCACAACCGAGTCGCCGTCGAGGCGCACCCGCTCGCGCCCTGGATCCGCATGGTGCAGGGCTCGAGCATCGACCCATCCACCGTCGCCGCCGTGCGTTCGCTGGTACCGGACGGCGCGCGGGTGCTGGTGATGCTCGACAGCAACCACACCCATGACCACGTGCTTGCGGAGCTGCGCGCCTATGCGCCGCTCACCTCGCCGGGCAGCTGGTGCATCGTGTTCGACACGCTGCTCGAGGACATGCCGGCGGAGTTCTGCGCTGGGAGGCCATGGGCCCCCGGCAACAGCCCGAAGACCGCGGTGCACGCCTACGTGCGGGAGGACGCGCGGTTCCGCATCGACGCATCGATCCACGAGAAGCTGCAGCTGACCGTGGCGCCGGACGGCTACCTGCGGCGCATCAGCTGACGGGCGCGGCGAATTCAGGCAGGAAGAGCAGGTCGAGGGACCGGCCGCGCCACTCCGGCACGCCCGCCAGCGCGCGCCGCGCGGATGCCGGGTTCAGCCCTGCATAGACGGCGCGGACCTCCGCGGGCAGCGCGGCCGGCGCGACCACGGGCCTGCCGAGGTGCGGGGCGGCGTGAAGCAGCGGATTGCGGTCGACGAAGCAGGCGACGTCACCGGGCCGCTCCAGCACGGAGGCGATGAAGGTGCCGTACACCCCCGCGCCGTAGATGGCGCAGGATCGGCCTGCGGCGCCGCGCTCAAGCGACCGGACGGCGTCCGCGGCGCGTTCCCAGTAGCCGGCCAGTGCGCGGAAAGCGGCATTCGCGCGCGCGACGGAGGCAGGGTCGGGGGCAGGAGGGACCTCGCCGGGGAGTGCCGGCGTGGCGAGGGCCACGAACGCGCCGGGATGGATCGACCGGTCGATCTCGACGACGCGAAGGCCTGCAAGGCCGAGGAACGCCCGCAGCGATGGCTCGCTGTAGTGATGCGCATGGTCCACCACCACGAAGTCCGCGGGATTGGCCTCCGCGTCGGGCACGATCATGAACGCGGTGCCGCCGTCCCGCAGGAGCGCGCGGATGGCGCGCAGTTCCGCAAGCGGGTCGGCCGCGTGCTCGAGCGAGTAGAAGGACGTGACGACGTCGAAGGAGCCGGCCCAGTCCGCACGCGGGCGGTACGAGGCGAAGCGGTCCGGCGGGAGGAAGCGCTGCCAGAGCGCCTCGTAGGTCCTGCTGATGTCGTAGAGGCACCCGACCAGCCCGGGCTCGGCGGCGAGCAGCCGCTTCATCACCGTGCCCTTGCCGCAGCCGTAGTCGAGGATGCGCATGCCGGGCGCGACGCTGACCATGGCGCGGAACGCGGCTTCCTGGCTCGACTGCCGGTAGACGCAGCGTCCGTCGACCACGTCGTGCAGCACGTCGTCCTCGTCGCTGGCATCGACGATCCGGTACTCCGTGTCGTAATAGGCTGCGAGGTCGCCGAGCGGCGTGGTCTGCAGGTGGCCAACCGACTCGTCGAGCCAGACCTCGGTGCGCCCGGGCACGGTGCGGCTGAGGGACGTCACCGAGACCCGGGCCGCGGAGCGGTAGAGAGGCCCCGCAAGCGCGGCGCCCGTGAGCGCGGACCGGATGCTCGCGGATCCTGCGGCGGTCACGCGTTGTCGATCACCAGCTCCGGGTGGACGTCCTTGAGCTGCACGCCGTTGGCCACGCATCCGGTCCACTTGATCTCGATGCCGCTGGGGTGCGTGAAGCCGAAGTAGCGGAACTGCATGCTCCAGCGGGAGCGGCTGCCCACGTTGCTGCCCGAGGAGTGCAGGGTGAGGAAGTCCATGAGCACAAGGTCGCCGGGGTTGCTCATGGGCGCCACGATCCCGAAGCGGTCGAGGAGCGCCTTCTCGTTCTCGATGCGCATGGCGTAGGCGCCCGTCTTCTCCGGGTGCTCCGGGTCGCGGAGGTAGGACCTCCGGAGGCCGTCGACATGCGATCCCGGGCAGATCTGCACCGGCCCCATGTCCTGCGTGACGGGCACGAGCGGCGACCAGAACACCACGCCATCCACGCTGCGCAGCTGGTCGCGGTACTCGTAGTGCCAGAGCGATCGGAACTTCTCCTCGCGGGGATTGTCGATGCGGATGCCGTAGCCGCCGGCGGCGATGCCGACCGCATCAGTGCCCCGGAGCGCCGCGAACAGCCGCTCGTTGCGCCCGGAGGAGACGAGCCGCATGAAAGCCGGGATCTGCTTGACGGCGTCGTACACCTCGCCGCCGTACCGGCGGTCGCGCGCGATCAGCTCGGCATAGCCGCTGTCGAAGGTGCCGCCAGAGAACTCGGGCTGCCGGAACGGGATGCCGTACTTGCGGAGAAGGAGACCGATGATGCTCCAGATCCCGAACTGGATCGGACGGATCTCGGCCTCGTAGTCGTAGAAGGACGGGACCACCACGTATCCGTCGCGATCAAACTCTGCGCGCTGGGCCTGCGTGAGCATGGGATCTCCTCGGGGAGAGGCTACCTCCCCGCCGCACGCACGGGCGACGCGCCGGCGCCTAGCATGACCTCGATGCCCGCCGCCATGACCCACCTCGAGCAGCTCGAGGCCGAGAGCATCCAGATCTTCCGCGAGACCGCCGCCAGCTTCGAGCGGCCGGTGCTCATGTACTCGATCGGCAAGGACAGCACGGTGCTGCTGCACCTGGCGATGAAGGCCTTCTGGCCGGGCAAGCTGCCCTTCCCGGTCCTGCACGTCGACACCACGTGGAAGTTCCGGGAGATGATCGCCTTCCGCGACGAGACGGCGCAGCGGCTCGGGCTGGACCTTCGGGTGCACACCAACCAGGAGGGCCTGGCCCAGGGCGTGAACCCGTTCGCCAGCGGCAGCAAGGTGCACACCGACGTCATGAAGACGCAGGCGCTGCGCCAGGCGCTCGACAAGTGGAGGTTCGATGCCGCCATCGGCGGGGCCCGCCGCGACGAGGAGAAGAGCCGCGCCAAGGAGCGCGTCTTCAGCTTCCGGGACCGCCACCACCGCTGGGACCCCAAGAACCAGCGCCCCGAGCTCTGGAACCTCTTCAACACGCGCATCAGCCAGGGTGAGTCGATCCGCGTCTTTCCGCTCTCCAACTGGACCGAGCTCGACGTTTGGCTCTACATCTGGAAGCACCGGCTGCCGGTGGTGCCGCTGTACCTCGCGAAGCCGCGGCCGGTGGTGGAGCGAGGCGGCACGCTCATCATGGTGGATGACGACCGCCTCCCGCTCGAGCCCGGCGAGAAGCCGCGGATGCTGAGGGTGCGATTCCGCACGCTCGGCTGCTACCCGCTGAGCGGCGCGGTCGAGAGCGAGGCCGACACGCTCGAGAAGGTGATCGAGGAGATGCTGCGCGCGCGGACAAGCGAGCGCCAGGGCCGACTCATCGACCATGACCAGTCCGGCAGCATGGAGGAGAAGAAGCGGGAGGGGTATTTCTGATGTCCTTCGCGGAACTCAAGGAAGGCGAGCGGCTGCATGACTTCCTGCAGCGGTACGAGTCCACGGAGCTGCTGCGGTTCCTCACCTGCGGCAGCGTCGACGACGGCAAGAGCACGCTGATCGGCCGGCTGCTGCACGACACGGGCCGCATCTACGAGGACCACCTCGCCGCGCTCGAGCGCGACAGCAAGGTGCACGGGACGACGGGCGGCGGGCTCGACCTCGCGCTCGCGACCGACGGACTGAAGGCCGAGCGCGAGCAGGGAATCACCATCGACGTGGCATGGCGCTACTTCGCGACGGCGCGGCGCAGCTTCATCATCGCCGACTGCCCCGGGCACGAGCAGTACACGCGCAACATGGCGACCGGCGCCAGCCACTGCGAGCTTGCCATCAGCCTGATCGACGCGCGCAAGGGCGTCACCACACAGACGCGGCGGCATGCGTTCATCGCCAGCCTGCTGGGCATCCGCCACGTGGTGGCGGCGGTGAACAAGATGGACCTCGTCGGCTGGAGCGAGGAGCGCTTCCGCGAGATCGAGCGCGAGTTCCTGCTCTACTGCCAGCGCCTCGGGATCAGCGATCCGTTCGCGGTGCCGATCAGCGCGCTGCAGGGCGACAACGTGGTGCGCCGCGGCACGAGCTCGCCGTGGTACTCGGGGCCACCGGTGCTGGAACTGCTGGAGACCGTGCCGGTCGGCGCGGCGCGAGATGACGCGCCGTTCCGGATGCCAGTGCAGTTCGTGATCCGCCCAGACCTCGACTTCCGCGGCTTCGCGGGACAGATCGCCGGCGGCAGCGTGCGGCCGGGCGACCGCGTGCGCATCCTGCCGAGCGGACGCGAGACGCGCGTGAAGCGCATCGCCCGCGCACCGGAGGACGGGGGCGACCTGGCCATGGCGCACGCGCCGCAGAGCGTGGTGCTGACGCTTGCCGACGAAGTGGACTGCAGCCGGGGCGACGTGATCTGCTGCGCCGGCGACGATCCCGCGGTGACGCTCGGCATCGAGTGCGACGTGGTGTGGATGCAGGAGCAGCCGCTGGTGCCGGGGCAGCGCTACCTGCTTCGCACGGGCACCAAGACGACGCCCTGCACCGTGCGCCGCCTGCGCTGGCTGCTCGACGTCGACACCCTGACCACGAGTCCCGCCGAGAGCCTGCGCCTGAACGAGATCGGGCGCGTGCAGCTCGAGTGCGAGGAGCGCGTGGTGGTCGACGGCTACCG